>SXGT01259096.1_pt1 | contig 26874 bp, 23 predicted proteins | sample 3176221 | NCBI WGS metagenome assembly SXGT01 (sample SAMN11356862, study PRJNA531348) | freshwater metagenome | isolation source: freshwater sample F1-120 | place: China: Fuxian Lake, Yuxi | collected 2017-12-25
GTGAAGGGCGGGGCACGGCGACGCCCTTTCGGGTGGTCGGTGCGCCTTGGTTACAAGCCCAGGCCGTGGTTGAGAGGCAGTCGTCGCAGCCGTAGATGCGGCTGCCGACGGCGGGTCGCAGCTCGACCGGGATGGAGCCTTTCAGCTCGATAGTCAGGTAGGAGATGCATCGGCGCGCATCGAGCTGGAAGGGCGCGGTGATGGCCTGAGTCGGACAGGCTGTGATGCAGCGCGTGCAGGAGCCGCAACGGTTTTTCTCCGAAGCGTCCGGCTCCACCTCCAGCGTCGTGAGGATTTCGGCGAGGAAGAACCAGTTGCCGAGGCGGCGGCTGATGAGGCTCGTGTGCTTGCCGACGAAGCCAAGGCCGGCGCGCTGCGCGAGGTCGCGTTCGAGGAGCGGTCCGGTGTCCACATACCACAGCGAGCGCGTGTCCGAACCACCAAGCTGATTCACGAACTCGGTGAGCTGCTTGAGCGGCTCCGCCAGCACATCGTGGTAGTCCGTCGAGCGGGCGTATCGGGCGACAGTGCCAGTGTTCAGTGGCCAGTGTTCAGTATTCAGTGAGGGACGGAGCGCCTCCCCACTGGGAACTGAACACTGATTACTGATTACTTCCCCGTCTGCCTTCGCCGCGTAACTCACCGCGAGGCAGATGACACTCCGCGCCCCCGGGAGCACCTGGGCCGGTTCCACCCGCTTGTGCGCGTTGCGGGCGAGGTAGCCCATTTCGCCGTGCTGGCCGGACTCCAGCCAGCTTTGGAAATGCGCGGCGCTCCCCGGCGGCGCGGCGGTGGTGAACCGGCAGTCATCGAAGCCCAGCTCCCGGGCGCGCTGGCGGATGGACTCCTTCACAGCCTCGGCGGGTCGTGCTGTGCCGAGCGGAAATTGTGCAGCACATGGGCGGCGATCTCCTTGATGGAGCGCCGCTCTGTGCTCACCAGCACATCGGCCTGCTTGTAAGCGGCCTCGCGCGCGGCGAGCAGGGCGCGGATCTTCGCCAGCGGGTCGGGAGCCTGGAGCAATGGCCGGTGCGCCTGGTGTTTCGTGCGCTGGTAAATCGTCTCGGGCGTGGCCCAAAGGCAGACGACGAACGAATGCGCCTTCAGGCTGGCGAGGTTCGCCGGATCCACGACCAGTCCGCCGCCGCTGGAGATGACCTTGCCGCTCCAGCCCGCCATCTCCGCCACGAGGTCGCTCTCGAACTTGCGGAACACCGCCTCGCCGTGCTGCGCGAAAATCTCGGGGATCTTCACGCCGGTCCGGCTCTCGATGACCTCGTCCGTGTCCACAAACTCGAACTTCAACTCGGCGGCGACCAGCCGGCCCACGGACGATTTGCCCACGCCCATGAAGCCAGCCAGCGCGATGTTGCGAATCTGGCGCGGCACGCTCATACGCGCGAGCATGGCGGAAGGGTTTCGCTGAGGCACGAAGTTTCCCCGCAACTCCAGTTCCTGCTCCTCGGCTTCGGCGTGGATACTGGGATCAGGATTAGGATCAAGAGCAGGAGTGAAAACAACCCCATGAACATTTGACCCGCCCCGCACCCTCTCCTAAGCTCCGCGCCCTGATTATGAAGGTTCTGATTTGCGACCCGATTTCGCCAAAGGGCATCGAGCTGTTCCGGCAGCGGCCTGAGTTCCAGGTCGCGGTGCTGGACAAGCGCCTGTCCGAGGCCGAGCTGCTGCCCATCGTTGCTGATGTGGAGGCGATGGTCGTGCGTTCGGAGACAAAGGTGTCGAAGAAAGTCCTCGAAGCCGCCACCAAGCTGCGCGTCGTGGGCCGCGCCGGCGTGGGCGTGGACAACGTGGACGTGGAAGCCGCCACGCAGCGCGGCGTGGTGGTGATGAACACCCCCGCCGGCAACACGCTCACCACGGCGGAATTGAGCTTCGCGATGATTCTGAATCTCGCCCGCAAAGTCCCGCAGGCGCACGGCTCGATGGTCGCCGGCAAGTGGGACCGCAAGCTCTTCATGGGCGTCGAGCTGCACGGCAAGACGCTCGGCGTGCTCGGCGCGGGCCGCATCGGCACCGAGGTGGGCAAGCGCGCGCTGGCCTTCGGGATGAAGGTGCTGGCTTACGATCCGTTCCTCACAGAGGGCCGCGCCAAGGCGCTCGGCTTCGAACTGGCCACGGACGTGGACGCGATCTACGAGCACGCGGACTTCATCACGGTCCACCTACCGGTCACGGAGCAGACGCGCGGGATGATGAACACAGCCGCCTTCTCGAAGATGAAGCCCGGCGTGCGCATCGTGAACTGCGCGCGCGGCGAGATCATCGCCGAGAACGACCTGCTCGCCGCGCTCGACTCGAAGAAGGTCGCCGCCGCTGCGCTCGACGTGTTCTGCGTCGAGCCGATGGCGGCGGATCATCCGTTCCGCAAACATCCGTCGCTCATTCTCACGCCGCACTTGGGCGCGAGTTCCGAAGAGGCGCAGGAGAAGTGCGGCATCGAGGTCGCTGAAGTCATCACCTCCTACCTGCTCACCGGCGAGGTGCGCAACGCGGTGAACCTGCCGTTCCTCGACGCGCGGACCTTCGAGCAGGTGAAGCCCTACATGGCGCTCGGCGAGGCGCTGGGCAAGCTGCTCGCGCAGGTCGTGCCGCAGCAGGTGGACCGCGCGCACATCACCTACGGCGGCAAGGCGCAGGAGCTGCCGAACATTGATCCGATCACGCGCTCGGTGCTGATGGGCTTCCTCGCGCGGGCGGCGGTGAAGGACTTGAACCACATCAACGTGCGCGGCATCGCTGGCACGCTGGGCATCGCCGTCGAGGAGAAGCGCTCGAACGAGCCGGTCACGTTCAACGAGTGGCTACACGTGCAGCTCTTCAAGGGCGAGGAGAAGGTCGGCTCGGCGGGTGGCACGTTCTTCGGCTCGCCGAACAACCCGCGCATCGTCCGGGTTTTCAGCAGCGCGCTGGAAATCCCCATTCACGGCACGTTCCTGATGTTCAACAACTCGGACCGGCCCGGCATCGTCGGCTACGTCGGCACGCTGTTGAGCAAGCACAAGGTCAACATCGCGAACCTGAGCCTGAGCCGCGACCACGCCGGCGGCCACGCGCTCTCGGTCTTCCATGTGGACAGCGAGCCCCCGGCAGAGTTGCTCGAAGAACTGCGCCGCGATTCCGTCTTCAGCAATGTCCGCGTGGTGAAACTCTGATAATGACCAATGCCCGATTCCCAATGACCAAAGAATGCCCAATGTCGAATGCCCCGCCCACGGCCGGCGGCGCTCGTTGGACATTGCGTCATTGGTCATTCATTGAGCATTGCGCCATTGGAAATTGCCCATACATGAAGACACTCCCAGCTCTGCTCGCCACGGTTCTCGCGTTCCCCGCCCTCGCCGCCGACCCGAAGGCTCCCAAGTCCCCGGTCGCGCCGCCGTTGCCCAAGGCCACGGTGAAGGCCGACGATTTGTTCCCACCGACCGTTCTGGCGCGGGGCAAGGGTTTTGAGGTCAACAGCAAGCAGCTCGACGAGGCGTTCCTGAACTTTCGCACCGCCGCCGCCTCGCGCAACCAGCCGCCGCCGCCGGAGGACAAGCGGCTGGAGACGGAGAAAAAGCTGCTCGACCGGCTCATCGTCGTGGAAGTGCTCAAGCGCAAGGCCGCGCCCGAGGACAAGGCCAAGGGCAAGGCCTCCGCCGACAAGATGCTCGCCGACTTCGTCAAGCAGGCGGGCTCCGAGGACGCGTTCAAGCGCCAGGTGCAGGCGATGGGCATGACACCCGAGTCGTTCACCACGCAATTCACGGAGCGCGCCATCGTGGAGGAAGTAGTGAACCGCGAAGTGCGGGAGAAAGTCCCCGTCACCCCGCAGCAGCAGCAGAAGTTCTACGACGAGAACCCCAAGCGCTTCGAGCAGCCGGAGACAGTCCGCGCCGCGCACATCCTGCTAGCGACGCGCAACCTCGCCACCAACGCCGAGCTGACGCCCGAGCAGCAGAAGGCGCAGCTAGACCTTGCGAATGCATTGCTCAAGCGCGCCCGTGCCGGCGAGGACTTCGGCAAGCTGGCGAAGGAGTTTTCCCAGGACCCTGGATCGAAGGAGCGCGGCGGCGAATACACCTTCCCACGCGGCCAGATGGCGATGGAGTTCGAGACCGCCGCGTTCGCAATGCGCGCCGGCCAGATCAGCGATGTGGTCACAACCAAGTTCGGCCACCACATCATCAAGGTGCTGGAGCGGATCCCGGCGAAGAAGGTTGAGTTCGAGAAGGTCAAGGACCGCATCAAGGAGAACCTCCAGCAGGAGGAGGCGGACAAGCAGTTGCCTGCGTATCTGGAGAAGGTCAAGCAGGAGGCTGGCGTGGAGATTCTCGAAGCGAAATATAAGTAGCGTGTTCCGTGCTGCGTGTTGCGTGATTCCGGCAGGACGCGCTCGAACCAAGGCACGGAACACGGAACACGGAACACGTGCCCCCACTTCCAGTCAGACTCCCCATCACCCTCACCATCGCCGGCTCTGACAGCGGCGGCGGCGCGGGCATACAGGCGGACCTCCATACCTTCGCCGCGCTCGGCGTCCACGGCACCAGCGCCATCACCTGCCTGACGGCGCAGAATCCCAAGGGCGTCTCCGCCATCCAAGCCGCCAAGCCCGCCATCATCCGTGCGCAACTCGAGGCCGTCTTCGCCGAGTTGCACCCCAGCGCCGTGAAGACAGGAATGCTCTTCGATGCCGCCATCATCCGCGAAGTCGCGAGCTTCTTCGGCAGGCTTCGCGGACCAAAGCCGCCGCTCATCGTTGATCCCGTGATGGTCGCCACCAGCGGGGCGCGCTTGCTGAAACCCGTCGCCCTCCGCGCGATGCAGGAGGAACTGCTGCCCCTCGCCACGCTCGTCACACCGAACTTGGACGAAGCGGAAATCCTCGTTGGCACAAAGCTGAAGTCGATGGACGACCTGCGGGCCGCCGCGCTCGCGATTCACGAGCGCTTCCACTGCGCCGCGCTGGTCAAGGGCGGTCACTTGCGCGGCCTGCGCGAGGCGGTGGACATTTTATACGACGGCAAGACCGAGCTAATTCTCTCCGTCCCATTCGTGCGCGGGGTCTCCACGCACGGCACCGGCTGCACCTACTCCGCCGCCATCGCCGCCTACTGCGCCCTCGGCCACGACCTGCCGAGTGCTGTGCAACTTGCCAAGGACTTCATCACGCGCGCCATCGCAGACAGCGTTCGCGCCGGAAAGCACTCCGTGTTGAACCCTTTCGCGGCCGGAGCGCCGGCTTCCAAGCCAGCTTTGCGCGCTCGAATTACAGGCACGTGAGTTTCCGAACAAGCGTGCCGACTGGACGCGAGCGAGCAACTTCCTCTGAGCGACCACGATTCGAATCCGCACCTCCTCGCTGGTGCATCGGATACGCAAAGCCGGTTTGAAAACCGGGGCTCCTCGCTCAATCAAAGTCCGAGCAGCTCATGAAGTAATGGCAGCGCGGGCAACGGAACTTGCACTTCTGATTTTCCAGCTCATGCCCGCAGCGCGGACACCAGCGCCAGTATTCGCCCGCGCCCGCCGCTTGCTCCGACGCCGCAGATTCATTCTGCGACTCGCTTGGGATGGGAGCTCGCTTCGGTTCCGGCACACGCGTTTGTTAGGCCTTGCCGAAGCGACTTGCAAGATTGCGAGCGCGGTGCGGTTGACCAGATGGATTCGCAGGGATGGGAGCAAAACCCAGTCTCCGTGCGCGAAATCCTCTCCGAGTGCGCGGATCAGCTCGGGACTATCCCGTAGATTCTCGCCGATTTTGCGCGCAGGCCTGACTCCGGCATTCGCGCTGCTGAGAGGGGTGTCGTGTTCAACATGCTACCAATCGCCCGGCGATGCGCGGCATGCCCATCAGTCGCCGCCCTCCTCGCGGCGACGAACAGTCCACAAATATCCCCCTGACGCGAGCCAGGCGTTCCCGCCTGCTTCTCGCTCTTCGAAAACGACACCGGCGGCTGCGCAAGCAGCCGCCGGTTGCGCTTTTCCGCTTCGCGCCGCGCGCGCCCTCTGCTATCCCAACCCCCGTGACCAGCCCGATGCCCAGCGTCCTGCTGTTGATTCCCGCCTACAACGAGGAGGAACGCATCGAGCCGACCCTCCGCGAGTATGGCGCGTATTTTCGCGCGAACTATTCCGGGCGCTTTGAAATCCTCGTCGTCCTCAACGGCTGCCGCGACAACACCTTCGCCGTCGTGCAGCGCGTCGCAAAGGATTTCCCCGAAGTGCAGGTCGAGAACTTCCCCGCGCCCATCGGCAAGGGCGGCGCGCTCATCGAGGGCCTCCGTCACGCGCCCAAGGTGGACCTCATCGGCTACGTGGACGCCGACGGCGCGACGCCGCCCTCCGCCTTCCACCAACTCATCGGCCACACCGCTTACGCCGACTGCGTCATCGGCTCGCGCTGGCTTGAGGGCGCGGTGCTGCACCAAGCCCAGCCGTGGTTCCGCCGTTTCACCAGCCGCTGCTTCCACGCGATTGTGGAAAGCCTCTTCTGGATGGACATCGCGGACACGCAATGCCCTGCGAAGGTCGCCCATCGCACCGCCATCGAGGCCGTCCATGCCCAACTCCGCATCGCCGACCTCGCCTTCGACGTGAACCTGCTCTACTCGCTCAAGCACGCAGGGTTCAAGGTGCTCGAACTCCCGACCGAATGGACCGACAAGCTCGGCAGCAAGGTCACCAACTCCCTCTTCCGCTCATCGGCCATCATGTTCTTCTCCACCGTGAGGCTGCGGCTGGTTTACTCCCCGCTCTACACGCGCCTGCAACCGCTCCGCTGGGTCGGAGACTGGCTCTACCGCGCACTTCGGGCACCGACGCTGCCGAAAAGCAAGTAGGTCGCGAAAGTCGGCGCTGTTCGTCACGAGCACTTGCCGCGAGCCGTGACGGCGGCTTAGGCTGGCCGCACTGATTCACCATGAAGCCACTGCCATTTCTCACCGCTCTATTTCTCGCCGCCGCCTCAACTGCCTTTGCCGCTGACAAGTCGCTGCTCGACGGCGTCAAGCGCATCGTCTTCCTCGGCGACAGCATCACCTACGCCGGTGGCTACGTGGACATTCTCGAAGCCGCCTTCCGCGTCGGAAATCCCGACCGCGCCGTGCAGTTCATCAACATCGGCCTTCCCAGCGAGACCGTCAGCGGCCTCAGCGAGCCGGGCCACGCGGGCGGCCAATTCCCCCGGCCCACTGTCCACGAGCGCCTCGACCGCGTGCTCGCGAAAGCCAAGCCCGACCTCATCGTCGCGTGCTACGGGATGAACTGCGGAATGTATTATCCGCTCAGCGACGAGCGCTTCGCCAAGTATCGCGAGGGCATCGAACTTCTCCGCAAGAAGGCCGCCGCAGCCGGCGCGAAAGTCATCCACCTCACCCCGCCCGTTTTCGACCCCGTGCCCATCAAGGCGCGCACGCTCCCCGCCGGCCTCACCGAATACAAGCAGCCCTTCGAGGGCTACAACACCGTGCTCGGCCGCTACTCCGAATGGCTCGTCAGCCAGCGCGCGCAGGGCTGGATCGTCGTGGACACACATTTCCCGATGGCGAAATTCCTGGGCACTGAACGTGCGCGTGACCCGGCCTTCAAGCTCGCGGGCGACGGCGTCCACGCCAACGCGACCGGCCACTGGCTCATCGCGCGCGAGGCTCTCCGGCAGTTCGATGCGCCCGAGGACAAGCTCGCCGAGGCCAAGGACGGCGCGGGATTCATTGCCTCCATTCACCCGCACGGCGCGGAGCTGCTCAAGCTCATCGCGCAGCGGCAGTCGGTGATGAAGGACGCCTGGCTCACCGAGTGCGGCCATCTGCGGCCCGGCATGAAGAAGGGCGGACCCCTCGCAGATGCGCGGTCGAAGTGGACCGAGCTGGAGCAGAAGATCGCCGAAACGGCGAAGGCCAAGTAGCGCGCCGCAGCTTCCGAGGTTCAGGCTTTGGACTCTTGGACTTTGGACTTTGGCCCCCCATCCCTGCCCCAGGTAAAAAAGATGGCCGTCCCCAGCAGCGCCACGCACGCCACCGCCAGCACCTTCACGACGAGGCCGAACGCGACCATTGGCTCCAGCCCGGTCAGCTTCGGCTGCACCCACCAGAGCCCGCCCGCAAAGCCCGCCGCGATAATCACCAGCCACGGCACGATGGCGAAGCGCTCGCGCGCCAGCAGGTTTTGGACAAGCACGTTTGCCAGCACTAGTCCCAGAATGCTCCACACGAACCACGGCACCAGCGGCGCGGCCGGAAGAAGCTCATCAGGATTTCGGAAATATACTATCCGCAGCGGCCACGTAGGCTTCATCGAACACACCGCCGCCACCGCGCCGCCCAGCGCCAACGTGCCCAGCAACGTGTGCCGCAGCGCCGCGTCCTGACCGTTGCCCGCGCCTCCCGCGATCTTCGGAAACATGACCGACGCGAGCGGCAGCGTGAACTGGCTTAGGCCAAACCCGACAATCACCCCCGCCCCGTAAAGCCGGGTCAGTTCCCTGTCAAACTGGCTCTGCACAAACAGCGTGTCTGCCGCGCCAATGAAAATGACCGCGCCCAATCCCAGCGTCAGCGGCACTACTCGCGCCAGCCAAGGACGCCAAACGAACGTCCCGCCTGGCACAGCCCGCACCTCACGCGTCGCATACCACGCGAGCGCCACAGCCACGAACTGGCTGAACAGCGACGCGGACATACCGCTCGCCGCCTGCCCGCCCAGCAGCAACACCAGCACCACCACCATGCCGAATCGCCCGATGCCATCAATCACCAGCGTCCAGCCCAGCCCGGCGAAATCCTGCCGCCCTTGCAGCACCCCCCGCAGTATCGGCAGCCAAAGCGTCGTCAGCCCCAACCCGAGCGTTGCCAGCAGCGCCTTCGGATTACCGATCTTCAACGTCTCGCAAATCACATCGCTCGCCGCCCAGCCAGCGAGGAACATCACCAGCCACAGCGCGCTCATCGACCACAGCAGCGACCGCACGGTTGCTGCGAGATCGGCCTGCGCCACCGGCTCCTTCGCCGTCGCCGTCTGCAATGCGAGCACCGCCTGCAAACCCGCCGCCGGGATGCCCAGCAGGATGAACAGCTTCAGCAGCGTCTGAAAAACTCCGTATTCCGCCGCCTCCATCGTCGCCGCGATGGGGTGAACCGCGAACATGAACAACCCGCAGCCCAGGTTCGCCGCAACGAGCCAGCCGGCCTGCTTGAAGAAGTGTTTGCCCGAGTCAGCACTCATGCGGGGAGAATGGTTTCCAGCGTCACCGGCACCTGCTCCGGCGGCTTGCGCTGCGGACGGGTGAAGAGGCCGCGCCAGAAGCCCATCCCGTAGCAGAGATGCGCCACCACAATCAGCGGCGCGACGCGCCACCAATCCGCCCCCGTAGCAGCCGACGTGAGGAGGCTCTGACTTGATTCCGGGTTTGAATGGAGCCTTCTCACGTCGGCTGCTACTGAGTGCATGGTCTGCGCTATCACCGCGACGGCGTAGAGCGCGAGCGGCCACAGCAGCAAAGTCGGCAGCAACGGCGTGAGCACGAGGTAGAGCAGTAAGAGCGGTGGCACGAAGTTCGGCGCGGAGCCGAGCGTGGGGTGCAGCCGGAACTGCTCGGCCCGGCCGCGTCCGTAGTTCATCAGCATCTTGCAGAACGCCCCGAGCGTGCGGCGCGGACGGCGGTGGACGATGAACTCCGGGTCGTAGAGCAGCGTGCCGCCGCGCTTCTGGAGCTCGTCCATCAGCGCGTTCTCTTCGTTCGGATACAGCGCCTCGTCAAAGCCGCCCGCTGCCAGCAACGCCTCGCGTCGGCCCATGAGGTTGCAGAGAATCAACTCCTTCTCTCCGCTCGTCCGCGCCTTGCCGACCGGCGTGTAGCGCGCCCGACTCGGGCCGAACGCCAGCCAGCTTCCCATCACGGTGGCGAAGGCTTGCTCCAGCGGCGGTGCGTCCGCCGGGCACACGTTCGGCCCGCCGACCATCACGACCTTCGCGTCCGCGAAGTGCGCGAGCGCGCGGCGGAGGTTGTCCGGCGGCGGGAGCGAGTCATCGTCGAGAAAGTAAATCAGATCGCCCTTCGCTGCCCGGAGCGCGGTGTTGCGCTGCACGGAGGGTTGCTTGCCACGCGCGATGATGATTTCGAGGCGATCGGCTGGATGAGCCAGCGCCTTCGCTGCCGCGAGCGCCAGCGGAGCTTCGTCCCCCGGCCGCGTCGGGATGATGACGGTGACGAGGGGAACACTCATGCGCGGAAGGCGACGCGGCCGTGCCGGCGATTTGCAATCGCCGCGTTGCGGGTGGGTAGCTCGGGGCCGCCTCGGAGTGCTGCTTGCCACGGACGGCGGATGCAAACCGCCGGCACGGCCGCTGTGTTCCCGGCGCGTTTCATCGGTGGCTGAAGAAACTTCTCACGGCTGGTCACGCAGGAATTTGACCAGCAGGCGCGTCAGCCGTTCGAGCTGCTTCAGTTCCACCCACTCGTCCGCCGTGTGCGCCTGCGCGATGTCGCCGGGGCCGAGGAGCACGCTGGGGATGCCGCCGCTGGCCAGCACCGCCGCGTCGGAGAAGTAATCCACGCCTTGCGGCCGACGCTGCCCCGCGCAACGCAGGAGCTGGCGGACGAGCGGCAACTCCGGGTCCGTCTCCAGCGCGGGACACGGGGCGTTCTTCGTGTCGGTGAGGGCGGCGGCAATCCCGTCCGCCAAGTCGGATTGCACACCCAACCGCCGCAGTAGCGCGCGAAGCTCGGCGAACACGCCATCGCGCGTCTCGCCCGGCAGCGTGCGGCGGTCAATGAGGATTTCGCAGCGGTCGGGCACTATGTTCGGCTGCTTGCCGCCGGCGATGAAGCCGACGTTGACCGTGGCGTGGCCGAGCAGCGGGTGCGTGCGGCGCTTCAACGTGGCGGCGTAGCGCGTTTCCAATTCCTCCACCACACGAGCCATCGCGTGGACGGCGTTCTTGCCGAGGTGCGGCTTGGAGCCGTGCGCGGACTTGCCGTGCGTGGTGACGCGGAGCCACAGGTCGCCCTTGTGCGCGGTGATGACTTTGCAGAGCGTCGGCTCGCCGACGATGGCGAGCGTAGGGAGGACACTCTTGTCCTCCGTGCCGCGCTTGGAATTCCTAGAACCGGGGGACAGGAGTGTCCCCGCTACGAGCGCCCGACTCCCGCTCTGGTTGTTCTCCTCGTCCACCAGCGCGGTGAGGATGATTTCCGTCTCGCGCGGGCGCGGGCCGCTGGCGGCGAGTTCGAGCAGCGCGGCGAGGTAGGTGGCGATGCTGCCCTTGGTGTCGCACGCACCGCGACCGTGCAGGCGGCCGGCCTTCACCACGGGCTTGAAGCGCGCTTCGCCGTCCACGCCCACGGTGTCCATGTGCGGAGCAAGGAGGATGCGGCGACGAACTCTTCCTCCGGCGGGCGTGAGGCGGATGAGCAAGTTCGAGCGGCCGGGGAAAACTTCCTGCCACTCCAGTTCCAGCCCGGCGCGGTCGGCGGTGAAAGCGAGGAAGTCCGCGACGCGTTGCTCGCCGGTGAGGTCATCGCGGTCGGGCAGGAACGCGGGGTTCACACTGGGCAGCGCGATGAGTTCGCGAAGCAGCTTGTGGGCGGCAAGGGGCATCGGCGGGCCGAAGGTAGGCGGCGGCAGGCAGGGTGTCGAGCCGGAGGGATTTACTCCGACACCATGTGGCTGTGCAGCACGCCGATGCCTTCGATAGCGGCCTCCATCTTGTCGCCGGGCTTGAGGTAGGTGCCGGTGGTGTTGCCCACGCCCGAGGGCGTGCCGGTGGAGATGATGTCGCCATGCTCCAGCGTCACGATGGCGGAGACGAACTCGATGATGGCCGCGACGGGGAAAATCATCTGCGCGGTGCTGGAGTTCTGCCAGGTCTTGCCGTTGACCTTGAGCGTGAGGCCGAGCTTCTGCGGGTCCGGTAACGCGTGGGCCGAGGTCACGCACGGGCCGACGGGGCAAAACGTGTCGTGCCACTTGCCGTGCTGCCAGTCGAAGAACGAATCCTTCTCGCGCTTCTCGCGGCCCGGGTTCGGGCGGAACTTCCGGTCGGAGATGTCGTTCACCACGGTGTAGCCGGCCACGTAACCGAGCGCGTCGGCCTCCTTCACGGCCTTGCAACGCTTGGCCATCACCACGCCCAGTTCGCATTCCCAGTCCACGTGGTTGGGCGACACCTTCGGGATGACGATGGGCGCGCCGGGATGGTTGAGCGTCGTGGTCGGCGGCTTTTGGAAGAGGTAGGGAAAGGTCTTCGCGCGCTCGGTGGCCTGACCGCCGCCCTCCTTGATGTGCTCGTTGTAATTGCCGGCGAGCAGGATGATTTTCGGCGCACGCGGGATGGGCGTGAGAAGTTGCACCTTGTCCAAGGCCAGCGCCGCGCCGTCCGCGACTCCACGATTGGCCAGAAGCCAGCCGCCAAGCTCGCGCGCGGCGGCGGAGTGGCTGCCACCCGGCAGCAGCGCGAGCAGGTCGTCGCCAGCGGGCAATGCCACGTCCTTGTGCGTGTGCTCGCGATGGAGGCGCGCAGCGGCGTCCAGCGGGACGAGGGTGGAATCAAAGTAGAAACCCGCGCGCGGATCGCGGCCTTGGGTGAAACGGCAGAGACGCATAGTGAGAGAACAGTGAGCGGACTGCGGCTGCCGGTCAACGCGGGAGGACTATCCAATCTCGTGCCTTCATGCTTCACTCCGCGCGGCCCATGCGGAAAATCGTTCATCTGATTCCAAAGCCGATTCTCTTTGGCCTGCTCGGCGCGCTCGGCTGCGTGCTGGGCTGGGCGGCGGGCGAGCCGTTGCTGAAAGTCATCAAGCCGCCCACGACCAAGGAAGGCGACACGGCGGAGGGCCAACCCGCCGCGCCCGTGCTGGTCTTTAGCAACGAGCTGCAGAAGCGCCTGCAACGCGAGGAGGCCAAGACCGGCGACGTGCAGATTTCGCTGATGTGGGACAACTTCAACGACCTCGACCTGCATTGCGTGGACCCGACGGGCGAGCGCATCTTCCACGGACACAAGAAATCCGCCTCGCGCGGCGAGTTGGACGTGGACATGAACGTTTCCAACGGACCGAAGTCCGCGCAACCCGTCGAGAACATCTACTGGCCCACCAACGGCGCGCCCGAGGGCACCTACCAGGTCTTCGTGAATCACTACGCCACAAACGCGCCGGTGAACGAGACGCCCTACACCATCGCCATTAAGCAGGGCGGTATGGCGCGGGAATTTCGCGGCACTATCCGCCACGGCCAAACAAACATGGTGCATACCTTCGAGGTGAAGAAAGCCCCACCGCCCGCCGACCTCGCGAAGCTCAACCAACGCCAGCCGCCCGCGCTCAAGACCACGCTCGTCATCGGCCTGTGGACTGCGCTGCTGGCCGTGGGCATGGCCGCGCTGCTCGTGGCGGCGCAAAACTTCCTCCTCCGGCGCGCGCTGTTCAACGGGAAGGAAGCCACGCTGGTGCTGGGCGGCGGCGTGGTGGCCGGCCTCATCTCCGGCGCGGTGAGCCAGCACCTCTTCGCGCTCGGGGCGAACAGCCTCGCCGCTCAACTCAGCGAGACCGAGGCCGAGCGCGTGCTGCCCATGATCTTCAAGACCGGGCAGGTCGCGGGCTGGTCGCTGCTGGGCGCGCTGCTGGGTTTCGGCCTCGCGTTCTTCATCCCGAACTTGCCCAAGTTCCGCGCGGGCTTCGCGGGTTTGATCGGCGGCGGCTTGGGCGCGGCGGCTTTCCTCCTCGCCCTGGCCAAGTCCGGTGAAGTCTCCGGCCGGCTCGTTGGCGCGGCAATTCTCGGCCTGACCATCGGCCTCGTCGTGGCGCTGGTGGAACGGCTCGCGCGCGAGGCGGCGCTCATCGTTCACTGGCACGAGAACGAGCGCACCGTCATCAACCTCGGTGCGGAACCCGTCATCCTTGGCAGCTCACCGGAGGCGCACCTGTATCTGCCCAAGCACAAGGGTTTCCCGCCCATCACAGCCATCGTGACCTTCCGCGAGGGCCGCGTGCAGATGGAGAACAAGCTCTCAAACTCAACGCACACGCTCGCCGCCGGCAACAAGCTGCAAATCGGCGACCTGTGGATTGAGATCCAGACGGACACGAAGTGAGGGGGGAGAGTGATTAGTAATTAGTGGTTGGTGACCGCGTGGCGGCTTCGCGCGCGAGCCTCGGACTAATTACTAACCACTAATCACTTCTCCCCTGCCCTGCCCCCCGCACAGCCGGCGCTCCCATCCGGACCAACTCCTTGCGCACATGCAGCCGCCAGCAGTGCGTGACGTAGCTGGACGTCGGCAGCGGCCGGGGCGTGCGCCACTCCAGCCGATACCACGGGCAGCGCGGCGCTTCGTGGTGGTGGACGTGGCGGTTCAGGTTGAAGAGCGGGAGCGTCACGCGATATTCGTTCGTCGAGGACGGGTCGTCTGAGTGGCTGTAGTGCTCGACGGCGGCGCGCAACGAAACGGGGACGAGGAGCGTCACGAGATTTATCGCCAGCATCTTGCCCACGACATCCGCACGGCCCAGTGCGCACCACAGGGCTATGCAGCCCACCGAGATTGCGAAGCCCGCCAGCATCCGGCCTGGACGCACGAACGGCAGGCGACCGCGCAAGGCGTCGGCCAGATAAACGAAGTGCTTCACCATCTCCAACTCGCGCCAGAACCCGCCGACAGCCCCGCCCGGCGCGTTGCGCGGAATCAACTCCTCCTCCGGCGTGTTCAGGTGCCGGTGATGCGCGAGGTGCGATGCGTGGAAGATTTTGAATCCGCCGAAGAGCAGCAACATACCGTCCCACAGCGTGAAGACTTGGAGGTTGTGGCGATAGCGGCGGAAAGCCGTGCCATGCAGGTATTCGGGCAGCAGGACGCCGATCCGGTGTCCGACCAGCACGCCGGGCAGCAGCGCGAGCCAGAACGGCAGCGCGAGCAGCAGCCACACGTAGAGCGCGCTCAACCCGAGCAGGCTGCCGTGCTTGAGCCAGGCGGCACGGGAACTGCGGAGGAATTGTTGCCAGGTGTTCATGGAGTGAGAGGGACAACAGACGCGAGGGCCTCGACCAAACCGTCAAGGTCCGTGGACTTGATTTCGCCCAGCAAACAAAGTTGGAGCCAACCGCGCTCCTGCAGGTGCCGGCTGCGCGAGGCCCCAATCCAGCCGAGGCGTTCCAGCGCATCTGCGACGGCGGTGACTTCGAGCTGCGGCGGAAGAACTACGGTGATCACGGCGGTCGCGGCAGGGTCTGCTAGCGTGAGACCGCGCGCGCGGAGATCGTGGCTCAGGCGTGTGCCGAGCTCGTGAACGCGCTGATACTTGGCAGGCCAGTCCGTCTGGTGCAGCGCCGTGTGCAACGCGCCGAGGACGTTTGAGCCGAGAGTGAACGGCACGCCCTCGTCGCTCGCATACAAGCCGAGGTCGAGCGCGCGCGGCACGCGGTCGGGCGCAGACGCGACCAGCTCGCGATGAAACACGATGCCGACGCCCGCGACTGCGGCCAACCCCTTGCCGCTGGTGCTCGCTGCGAGATGCACGTGCCGCAGGTCCACTGGCGCGACACCGAGCGAGCTGACGCAATCGAGGCACAGCTGCACGCCTCGCGGTTCGCACACAGCCAGCAATGCTTCAATCTGCGTGAACGAGCCGGAGGTCGTCTCACAGTGCACGGCCCAAAGCCACTTCGTCTCGGGATGTGCATCGAGCCATGCGCCGAGCCCAGCGAGGTCGAGCGGTTCGCCCCACTTCTGGCGCCAGTGCTGGTGCGGCAGGCGCGCGCGCCGCGCGTGGTCGGCAAGGCGTTCGCCAAATTCCCCGTGGCTGACGACGACACCGGGCGCGTCGAGCAAGGAGATTTGCGCGCAGACGACTTCGTTCGCCATCGTGCCGCTGCCGGGCAGCAGCGCGGCGTGCGGCGCGCCGGTCAACGCGCGCAACGCGGCACGGCATTCACGGACTTGTTTGCGAAAACTCTCCGTGCGGTGCGACGCAGGCTCGGCTCGTAGCGCGCGGCGCACAGCGGCAGACAACGCGACGGGGCCGGGCAGCAGATTCACCGGCGGACGCACGAGATGCGGTGCGATACGCTGCCGGAACCGCGCCAGCGTCACCTGCATCGGCTGATACCATGCGCCCTCGCGGCCCACGAGCGGACCGAACGGCTCGAAGCCGAGGTGCTCGTAGAGCTTGCGCTGGCGCGTCGTGGCCGAGACCACGGCCGCGTCGAGGCCGCGCGCCGCGACTTCGCGTTCGAGCAGCCGCATCAGCCCGGCGAACACGTCCGAGCCGCGCCACGCCTTCTCCACGGCCAGCAAGCGGACTTCCACCCAACGCCTTCCGGGAGGCATATGCGCGTCGAGGTTGGGCAGCTTGGCGTCGAGCGAGAAGGGGCGGCGGTCGCGCAGCACGATCATGCCGGCGAGTTGCTGCCCATCGAGCGCGATGAGGTAGATGTTTTCGGCGTGAAACTTGTCCACCAGGCGGCGCTCGGCGTTGGGTGCGTGCTGGGGAATTTCCTCGGCGAACGTGCGGTAGTTCAACGCGTGGATGGCTTCGAACTCATCCGGTGTGGCCGCGACTTTGAATATGAGACGCGAGTTCATGATGGTGGATTGGCGAAGAAGCGGCTGCGAATGTCAGAACGGTGGCACCAGAGCACAAGGGCAACGACGACCGCGACCAGGGTCCACTCCGACGCCGAGCGCACCGGAAGCAGCCAGAGGATGACTCCGGTGCCAATGGCGAGACCTTTACCGCCTTGGAAGCCAAGTTGCACGGGCCAGACATGGCCTGCCAGCACGGCGGTCCCAGCCAGCACAAGGCTCCACTCCCGCATCCCAGCCCACGCGGCGAGCGACACCGCGAGCATCCCGCGCAGGCCGTCGAGCACCGCGATCCCGGCGAAGGCGGCGCGGCCGAGCACCCGTCCGGCATTGCGCGCGCCCGTCGTGCCGCTGTGCAACGCCCGCAGGTCCGCGCCCGTGCGCCAGCGCACGAGATACCAAGCGGTCACGAAGCAGCCGATCGCGTAGCACAGCAGGAGCACGAGGAGGTGGATCGGACTCATGGAGTTGAGCGGGGTGCGGAGGCGCGAGCGGCCGAGCGGCGAGCGGTTACCAGACGAGGATGATTGGCAGCGGCTGCACTCATCGGGAGAGATTGGATCAGTTGTGAGCCTGCCGGTCCGCGGCGAAGCTGGCGAGCCTTTTGCGGCGAGCCAGCAGCCGACAGCCCGGTCGGCTCCATTGCGAAATTGGTCGTCGTTGTGCCCATGTGTTGGGCGGGACGCTAGGGAAGCAGGCAACGCAGACGTTAATCGAAATTCCTGCGAGCAGCATCGGGCAACCGAAGGCTGCGCGATTGCAAACGCCCCCTCCCGTCGCATACTCGCCCCATGCAATCTTTCGTGGACGCCGTGGCGGCCGAGCTGGAACGGCCTCGCGCCCTGCTCAAACAGGTGGTGGACCATCTCGCATCGCACTACTCGGTGAGCCGCGACGAGTTAGGCGCGTTCTTCGACCGCCAGCTCGCCACCTTGGAAGATTACGAGGTGGACCTGCTCTTCTCGCCGCTGTTCACGCCCACGCTCACGGAGCAGGCGGCGTTCTCCGAGTTGCTGGACCGCCAGACGTTGCCGGTGGGTGAGTGGCCCCTGCTCATCCGCAAACTGACCGCGCGGCCCACGGTCGCACGGCTTACGACCGAGGATGGCGTCACGCACGCCATCAAGCTGCGCGAGGTGAGCCTCGAACGCTTCGTCACGCGCCTGAACCTCGATGTCGTCATCCCCGACCCGCTGGGCAAGCTGCTGCATTCGCTGCCGCCCGCCGAGGATCGTGCGCTGCTCAAGGCCCTCGCCCGCCGCATCGTCTGGAACAAGGAGCCGCGCCGCGCCGTGCTCTTCCGTTACCTGCTGGCTTCGACGAGCGAAGACTTTTACAGCCGCGCCGACTTGCTCGTGCTTCTCAAGCTGATGGAAACCTACCAGCCCAAGGACACCGCCGACTTGCTCGCGCGCATCCCGCACTGGCAGGAGGTGTTGAAGCGGGAGATGCTTTCAGCCGCCAGCCCCAAGCCGTTCTTCGCCGCGCGCGTGCAGGAACTCCACGGCGGCGGGCGCGACCAACGGCATCAGGACAACTCGGCGATCTCCGGCAAGCAACGCGAGCTGGACTTCCTCGGGCGGTTGCAGGGCGTGTTGAACGTGTGAGCGGGACACTCCTGTCCCGTCTCCGCTCGTATGGCACAGAAAGGATGTTCGAAATGCGGGAGAGGAGTGTCCCGCTTACGGTGCCTACGCCCCGAACTTGTCGAACATCTTCGCGTTCGCCTGCATGAGGCGCATGAGATACTTCGCCTCGAAGATGCCGAGGGAACCGGAGTTCGCCCCGGTCTCGGTGAAGCGGTCGAGCTTGTCGGAGCCGCTGCACGCGCTGTGGAGCAGCACGGGCTGCGGGTGCCAGGAGTGGCCCTTCATCGCGCAGGGCGTCGAGTGGTCGCCGGTGATGACGAGCACGTCGGGCTTCTTGCCGAGCAGGATGGGCAGCGCGGCGTCGAAGTCCTCGAGCGCCTGCTTCTTCGCCTCGAAGTTGCCGTCCTCACCGTATTTGTCGGTGTATTTGTAGTGGAGGAAGAAGAAGTCGTAGTTGTCGTATTCGGCGACGTAGCGCTGGCACTGCTCGGCGATGGTCTGCGGCCCCTCGACCTTCGTCATGCCCACGAGTTGGGCGAGGCCCTTATACATCGGATAGACCGCGAGCGCGGCGGGCTTGAGCTGGTAGCGTTGCTCGAAGGTCGGAATCTCCGGCTGGTGCGCGATGCCGCGCATGAGGAAGCCGTTCGCCTTCGGATGGCTTGCCAGGGCGGGAAGCGCCTGCTTGTAGAACTCGGCGATGAGCTTGGCGGTCTTCTTCTGCTTGGCGTTCTTCGGGTCTTCGGGCTTGGCCTCGACGAGTTTAAAGCCTTCGCGGTTCGGGTCGGTGGAGCTGATGGGGCCTTCGAGTCCCTTGCCCCGGAGAATGACGACGAAGCGGTGTTCCTTGCCGGCCTTGATGATGACCTGCGTGTCACCGATCTTCTTGATCTTTCTGGCCAGCAGCGCGCACAGCTGCTCGCAAATCTCCGTGGCGATGCGGCCTGCACGGCGGTCGGTGACAACGCCTTTCTTGTCGAGCGTGCAGAAGTTCGCGCGCGCGGCGACATCGCCGGCCTTCAGCTCCAAGCCTAAGCCCAGCGCCTCGATGACGCCCCGGCCCACCTCAAACTCCAGCGGGTCGTAGCCGAACAGCCCGAGGTGGCCTGGCCCGCTGCCGGGCGTGATGCCGGGTGCAACGGGAATCAGCCGGCCCTGCGCGCAGCCGGACTTCACGAGCGCGTCGAGGTTCGGTGTGGAGGCGGCTTCGAGCGGCGTCATGTTGCCAGTGGCGGCGGTGGCGATGTCGCCGAGGCCGTCGAGCACGATGAGCGCGAGCTTCGCGCCCGTCTTGATGGTGAGGGAGGAGTAGAGTGCGTCGAGTTTCATGGTCCGATGTTAGTTCAAATACCGTTCAGATGGAGTCTTGGCGACGGTGCGGGCAGTGGTTTCCCCCCGGCCGATCCGCCGCTCGGATAGTGCTGGCAATGGAAAACGGGCGTCAAGGGCCGGGAAGCGGCGGGGCAGGTGAGCAGGTGAGAAAGTGCGCAGCGGCTCGCCGGCTTACTTTCTCACCCTCCCACTTTTTCACCTGCTCACGGCTCACCTGCCCCTTGTCACGCCGCCCGGCCCACGCCTAGACTCGCGGCATGAAGAACGAAGTGGTTCCGGTGCAGATTCGCGGGATTCTCCCCGCGAACAGCGGCTGCGCCATCTTCGTGGGCAACGACGAGAAGGTCTTCGTCATCCAGGTCGAGCACAACCTCGGCGCGGTCATCGGCATGTTCCTGCGCGACCAGCCCAAGGAGCGCCCGCTCACGCACGACCTGATGGTCAACGTCTTCAAGGGCTTCGGCATCACCGTCGAGCGCGTCATCATCACCGAGCTGAAAAACTCCACCTACTTCGCGCGCCTCATCCTCAAGCAGGAGAACGAGCTGGGCAAAAAGTTCGTCGAGATTGACGCCCGCCCCAGCGACTGCCTCGCCCTCGCCGCCGCGCACAAGCGCCCCGTCTTCGTCGCCAAGCCGCTCTTCGAGCAGGTCGAGGACATGACCGAGTATCTCGACAAGCTGAACGAGGGGACGGGCGAGCAAGAGGCGTGAACGGAGACGAAGTATTCAGTAATCAGTGTTCAGTAATCAGTTTTGCTCCCGAACACGACTCTCCCACTGAAAACTGAACACTGACTACTGAACACTTTCCCCTTCGATGCCCCCGCCCGCCCAACCCACCGCGCCTTCCCCCGTCGCCCTCCTCCACGGGGACGAGGACTTCGCGGTGAAGCAGCGCGCGCGGCAGCTCTACGACAAGTGGTGCGGCGAGGTCGGCGGCATGGACCACGAGACGATTGACGCGGCGGTGGGCAACGCGGGCGAGGCGCTCAAGGCCCTCGGCAAGCTCCGCGAGGCGCTCCAGACGCTCCCGTTCTTCGGCGGCGGCAAGGTCGTGTGGTTTAAGGATTGCAGCTTCCTCGGCGACGACCGCACCTCCGCCTCCAGCGCCGTGACCGAGGCGTTGGCGGAACTTGCGGCGGAGCTGAAGGCCTACCGCTGGGACGGCGTGCGGCTGCTCGTCAGCGCGGGCAAGGTGGACAAGCGGAAGACGTTTTACAAAACCCTGGAGAAGCTCGGCACCGTCGAGCACTTCGCCGGGCTTTCGCTCGACGACCGCAATTGGGCCGACACCGCCGAGGACATCGCCTACAAGAAGCTCAAGGCGCTGAAGAAGGAGATTTCCTCCGAGGCCCTCGCCAAGCTCGTCGCCAATATCGGCCCGCACGCGGCGCAACTCCACAGTGAGGTCGAGAAGCTCGCCGCCTACGTGGGCGCGCGCGCGGACATCGCGCTGGCAGACGTGGACGCCATCGTCACGCGCAACAAGCAGGCCCGCGCCTTCGCCCTGGCCGACGCGCTGGGCGACCGCAATCTCCCGGTGCTGCTCAAGACGCTGGACGAGGAGCTGTGGGAAGTCCGGCTCAAGATTGGGAAAAAGTCCGAGATCGGCCTGCTCTACGGCCTCATCTCGAAGGTGCGCGTGATGATCTTCCTGCAAGAGATGATCAAGGCCGGCTGGCTGAAGGCCGATGGCGATTACAACCGCTTCAAGTCTCAGCTCGAACGTGTCCCGGCCGACGCGTTGCCCGAGGACAAGCGCATCAACCCGCTGGCGATGAACCCCTACGTGCTCTTTCGCGCGCTCCCGCAGTCGAAGAAGTATTCGTCCGCCGAGCTGATCCGCGCGATGGACCTGCTGCTCCAGTGCAACATGAAGCTGGTGAGCAGCGGGCTGGACGAGTCGCTGGTGCTGCAACAGACGCTGACTCAAATCGTGCGGCGCGAGGAGGGGGCGCGATGAAGGGAATGGGGAATAGGGAGGAGGCGCGCGGCCAACCCGTCACACCGGCCCTCTCCATGAACCTCACGAAGAAGGACTCAAAGATTCAGGGAAGACAAAGCTTGACTGTTCCCATCTTTGTTTTACCTGAATCTTTGGGTTCTTTCGCAAGTTCAGGGGCTGAAATCGCGGCCGTTGGCAGGCCGTGGATTCTCTCCCTTCATCGGATGAGGGGGGCGGGTTGGGGTGGGGGGTTACGTGCGTCGGCGCAAGACGCCCGACCCCTCATCCGGCCTGCGGCCACCTTCTCCCCTCCTCCGAGGAAGGGAGAAGGCACACCCCGTGGCGTCCGGTTGGCACTTCACCGCGCGACCGCGCCGCGCTTCTTCCCCCTCACCCTTCATCGGATGAGGGGAGAGGGCCGGGGTGAGGGGTTACGTGCCCCGCCGTTGGCAGCCCCACCCCTCTCCATGAACCTCCAGCGGTGCTGGCCTGCCCTCGGCGCGCGGGCGGTCCCCGCCCGCAGCAGCTCCGCTCGCTCGATCACGCGGGGATGTTCCAAGCGCTGCCGTCCCGCCGGACGTGCTGCGACCGGGGACCAGTCGCGCGCCGGTTCAAAGGCCGAAATCGCGGCAGTTGGCGGGCCGTGGATTCTCTCCCCCCATCCGATGAAGGGTGAGGGGGAAGAACTGCGCACGGGTGATTCGCGCGGACGGGTTGAGTGTCCGAAAGGGAACCCGGCATGAGTGATGAAGCGACCGACAAGTCCGGGAGGACGTGGCTTTACGTCGTGGGCATCCTAGCCAGCCAGCCGCTGCTCTATTTCCTAAGCGTCGGCCCCGCTTTCGTCCTAGTTGCACGCAGAATCATCCCAAGCTCCGCATTTTTGCCGGTTTACAAACCGCTGATTTGGGTGGGGACCAAGACCGGCACGCAAGGCGCAACGCTGGCTTACGTCGAAGCCAGGATGAAACTAACCGCGACGCCCCTCCCTCGATGTTGATGACCTCCCCTTCCCCCACTCTCCTCGCCGCCCGCGTCGGTGACACCGTCTGCGTGAAGATCACCGGGCGCGCGAACTTCGCGTCCAGCGTGGACTTCAAGCGGCTGGTCCACGAGTCACGCGCGCGCGGCGCGCAGCGGTTCATCGTGGACCTCGCGGCGTGCCCCATCATGGACAGCACGTTCCTCGGCGTGCTCGCCAGCCTCGGCACCCGCCTCACCGCCGACGATCTCCCGCCCGAGCAGCGCCCCATCGAGCTCCTGAACCCCTCGCCCAAGGTCGCCGACCTGATTGACAACCTCGGCGTGCTCCAGTGCTTTCGCGTCGTGCAGGGCAAGGACTTGGAAGACCTCTGCTTCACCGCCGTCGAGTCCGCCGGCGCGTCGAAGCTGGACCTCTCCCGCAACTGCCTCGCCGCGCATCAAGTCCTCATGGACCTGAACCCAGAGAACGCGGCGAAGTTCAAGGACGTGGCGAAGTTCTTCGCGGAGGACGTGGCGAAGCAGGAGGCGGAGGCGGGTGGGAAAAGTAATTAGTGATTAGTAATTAGTCGCGAGAATTTGGCGCACGCGGGGACGACGCGGACTAATCACTAATAACTTTCCCCTTCCTCCTCAGACCAGTTCACCCTTCGGCCCCACCTGCTTCGGCTGCATCTGCTTCTCACGCTTCAGCGTGTCCTCGGCCCAGCGGAGGTAAAGCTGCGTCTGACGATCGTGAGGGATGAGCTTGAGCGCATGCTGGAAGGACTTGGTCGCGGCGGCGAGATCGCCGAGGCGCACCTGGCACAGGCCCATCCCTTGCCACGCGGCGAAGTGCTCGGGGTTCAGCAGCACCGCCTTGCGGCAATCGGCGAGAGATTGCTCCACTTGGCCGAGCTGCCAGAGCAGCGTGGCGCGGCGGTTCCAGCCCTCGGCGAAGAACGGATGCATGCGGGTGAGGCGCGTGAGGTGGTTGAGCGCGCCCTGGATGTTTTTCCGTTCGATGGAGTTGCCCGCCACTTGCAGGAGGAACGCCGCCTCCTCGCCCTCCTCCGCCACCCAGGGGTCAAAGAGCGCGCTCATGGCGACGGTGCGGACGGGGGCGGAGTCAGATTGCAACGCCTTGAGGAGCTGCTCGCGCCCGCTGTAGGCGACGAGGTTTTCGGCGGCGGCGATGCGTTCCTTTTCGGTGCCGCTGAGGAGCTGGCGGTAAAGACGCTCGCGGTTCCAATCGCTGCGCAGGGCGTGCGGCCACGCGTAGAACAGGGCAAGGAACAACGCGAGGAGCGCGTAGAGCTTCACGCACAGCGGGCTGAAGAAACGGCGCACGGTGGCAAGCTACCACTCCGCCCCGCACTGGCAAGCCCCACGCGCCCCACCCGCATCCAGCTAAACCCCTGCGTCTTTCCCATCGGCACGCGAGATGAGGAACAGGCCCGCCGCTGTCAGAAGTCCGTTCAACATCAGCAGCTCGAAGCCGAACTTGTAGCCGCCGAACCACGCCACCGAGTTCTCGTCGAGCAAGTAGCAAACGAGCGGCGAGGCAACGCAGATGGCGGGCGCGAGCCGGTCGTTCACCCGGCGGCGGTTGAACAGCCCGAACGCGAAGAGTCCCAGCAGCGGCCCGTAGGTGTAGCCAGCCAGCTTGAAGATGGCGTTGATGATGGCGTCGCTGTTCAGCACCCGGAACCCGAGGATGACCAGCAGCAGCACCACTGCGAACGCGAGGTGGACGCGGTGCCGCAGCCGCGTCTTGTCCGCCTCGGTCAGCTTCATCGCGTCCATGTCCAGCACATCAATGCAGAACGAGGTCGTCAGCGTGGTCAGCACCGAGTCGGCGCTGGAGAAGGTCGCCGCCGTCAACCCGATGACGAACGCCATCGCCGCGAATGTGCCGAGGTGCTGGAGCGCGAGGAGCGGGAAGAGCTGGTCGGTTTTCGTCGGAATGGCGATGCCCTTGACCTGTGCGTAGTGGTAGAGCAGCGCGCCGAGGGAGAGGAAGAAGATGTTCACCAGCACCATCACGCCCGTGAACGAGTAGATGTTTTTCTGCGCCTCGCCAAGCGAACGGCAGCTCAGGTTCTTCTGCATCATGTTCTGGTCGAGGCCAGTCATCACGATAGCGATGAACGCGCCGCTGAGGAACTGCTTCCAGAAATAGTTTTTCTCCCGCCAGTCCCAGAAAAAGACCTGCGAGTGCGGGCTGCTGCTCACGGCCTCCACCATGCCTGCGAGGCTCAGGTCCAGCTCGCGCCCGATGGCGATGATGGACAGCACGACACCGAGCAGCAGAAACGTGCTTTGGAACGTGTCCGTCCAGACGAGGGTCTTGATGCCGCCCTTGAAGGTATAAATGAGGATGAGCGCGATGATGCCCGTCACCGACAGCCAGAACGGCACACCCCACGCGTCGAAGACAAACAACTGGATCACGCTCGCCGTGAGAAAGAGCCGCGCTGCCGCGCCCAGCGTGCGCGAGAGCAGGAAGAAAAGGGAGCCGGTCTTCTGCGAGTTCGCGCCGAAGCGTCCGCGCAGGTAGCTGTAGATCGAGATGAGGTTCAAGCGGTAGAAGAGCGGCAGCAGCACTTGTGCGATGGCCACATAGCCCAGCACGTAGCCCAGCACGATTTGAAGATAGGAGAATTTCGCCGCCGCCACCTGGCCGGGCACTGAGATGAACGTGACGCCGGAAAGCGAATCGCCAATCAGCCCGAAGGCGACGGCGAACCACGGTGACGCCTTGTTCCCGAGGAAGTAGGAGTCGTTGTCCGCGTTGCGACTGGTCCACCACGCGATGCCGAGCAGGAAGCAGAAATACGCGCCGATGCTGGCGAGGATGAAGGCGGGCGACATGACGTTCGGCCCGGACATTGGGGACAGAGTGGTGCTTTTTCAACTCCGCCTTCACGTCTGAGCCAGCCCCTTTCCGCCCATGTCGTGGGAGTCGAAGGCCGGCCCTGTTCCGCTCCGGCTCTCAACCTGAACTTCGAGGCGTGGCCACGGTGGATTCGTGGGCAGGAGTTTTCATTGGGCGCGAGAAGGTCACTTCGCCCGGGTAATCCTCACTTCTGGCGCGTAAACGACGCGCACCAGCAGATCGCCGCGTCCGCCACGCGGCCTCGGCAGCCCTTCGCCTTCGATGCGGATCACTTCTCCACGCGCCACGCCGGGCGGAATTTGCACACGCACGCAATTTCCCGTCGCACCGCGAATTGATTCCGAACCGCCCTGAGCAGCTCGACGGGGAGCGATGCGGAGATCGCAGCGCAAATCCGAACCGCGCATCTTGAACCGGAAATCCGGGCGGACGCGGGCGCGCACCAGCACGTGGCCACCGCTAAAGGCTCCTCCACGACGGATGCGGAAGCGTGCTCCGGGCGCCGTCGCAGGCGGGACTTCGAGCGGATAGACCTCTGGCCCGTCGGGATTGCCCGGGTCGTTCACCCGCACTTCTAGCGTTGCGCCGCGAAAGAATTCCTCAATGCGAAGCTGGACATCCTGCAAGATGTTCTGTGGCCTCTGGCTCGCGCGCGGCCTGGGCACCGGTTTCGCCTCAGCCTTCAATGATCCGTCGTAGGCGTGACGTTGCTCCGGGTCACTCAGTATTTCATAGGCGGCGTTGATCTCCTGGGTGCATGCTTGGGCCGCAGCGGAGTTTGGGTTCAGGTCGGGATGATGTTTTTTGGCAAGCGTGCGGTAAGCGGCGCGGATTTGCTCGGTGGAGCAAAGGTGGTCGAGTCCAAGCGTGGCGTAGTGATTGGGTCCGCAGCGTTGCAATGGACATACCATAGCAAGCGCCTTTCAGCGCCGGAAGCTCCGCGTCACGTCGCGCAGGAAGGCAGCCTGCCTCTGCGCTCCTGTCCAGGGGCAGTGCGCCCCACGTTCCAGCACTGGGCTTCCGTGGAGGACTCGACAGGACATGGCCGGCCGACGTTCTGGAATTCGCGGCTGGCATCCGGTGCGTCGGGCTGACAGACTTCAGCCTACAAAATGCAAAAGCCAAACTATCAATTCGAAAAGCGCCGCAAGGAGATGGACAAGAAGGCCAAGAAAGAAGAAAAGCGCCGTCGGAAGCTCGAGGCCGACCACTCGCCTCCCGTCGGGGACGCTGCCGGGGACGCCGCCGCGCCTGCGTCTCCTGCGGAGCCAGCGGCCTGACGCTGATGTCCGGATGGCACGCGCCCAATCGCCACGTGCCGGCCGATGACAGCGCCGAGTGATCCCGGTGCGGGAAAGAAGACTCGTCAGCGCATGACTCCAAAGGCCCGGGCAGTTTCAGCACGGAACCATGGGATTCATAGCGGAGTATGAGGACATGCCTGCAAATCAGAGACTGACTGGGAGCTGTAACACCCTGGCGAAGTCGGGCCGATACAAGCCAGTTGAGAGAGTGGTGCCCCGGGTAGGACTCGAACCTACGACCAATTGATTAAGAGTCAAC
>SXGT01432073.1_pt1 | contig 26874 bp, 18 predicted proteins | sample 3176221 | NCBI WGS metagenome assembly SXGT01 (sample SAMN11356862, study PRJNA531348) | freshwater metagenome | isolation source: freshwater sample F1-120 | place: China: Fuxian Lake, Yuxi | collected 2017-12-25
CACCAAGGACGCGGGCGAGATCGCCGGCCTCGAGGTCATCAGGATCATCAACGAGCCGACGGCCGCCGCGCTCTCGTATGGCTACGGGCGCAACGTCGAGAAGATCGTCGCGGTCTACGATTTCGGTGGGGGCACCTTCGACATCTCGATCCTGGAGATCGCGGGCAACGGTGTCTTCAAGGTCATCGCGACCGCGGGCGACACCTTCCTCGGCGGCGAGGACGTGGACGCGCGCGTGATCGACTGGCTCGTCCAGGGCTTCAAGGACGAGCACGACATCGATCTACGCCAGGATCGCATGGCACTCCAGCGCCTCAAGGACGCCGCCGAGAAGGCCAAATGCGAGCTCTCCAGCGTCAACGAGGCAGAGGTCAACCTCCCCTTCATCATCACGAGCGGGCGCAACGAGGCGCTCCACCTCCAGCGCAGCCTCACGAGGCAGGTCCTCGAGGAGCTGGCCGAGGATCTCATCGTGCGCACCATCGACATCTGCCGGCAGACGCTCGATGACGCGCGCCTCGAGAAGGGCGAGGTCGAGGAGATCCTCCTGGTCGGCGGCATGACGCGCATCCCGCGCATCCAGCAGGCGGTCGCGCAGTTCTTCGAGCGCGAGCCCTCCAAGGGTGTGCACCCCGACGAGGTCGTCGCGCTGGGCGCCGCGATCCAGGGCGCGGCGCTCATCGACGACAAGCACGAGATGATCCTGCTCGACGTGACGCCCCACGCCCTCGGGATCATGACCTTCGGCAACTACTTCGAGGAGCTGATCCCGGCGAACACCACGGTCCCCACCCAGCGCCAGAAGATCTTCACCACGAGCCGCGACAACCAGATCGCCGTGAAGATCCTCGTCATGCAGGGCGACTCGGAGAAGGCCGAGGAGAACGAGCTGCTCGGCGAGTTCATCCTCACAGGCCTCCGCCGCGCGGCCAAGGGCGCGGTCGAGATCGAGGTCACCTTCGAGATCAACGCGGACGGCATCGTCTCGGTGCGCGCCAAGGATCTGGAGACCGGCCTGGAGCAGTCGATCAAGGTCACCGCCACCAGCGGCCTCACGCGGGAGGAGGTCAAGTCCATGCTGGACAGCGCGAAGGACGAGCTCGTCGATCGCCGCTCCTCCGAGGAGTTCGAGAGCGCCCGCCAGGAGGCCGAGAAGGCCATCAGCGAGATCGAGAAGCTCTTCCCCCAGGTCCAGCAGGTGGTCGCCTCGAGCGACTTTGGCCGCGACGCCATCGAGAAGGCGAAGGGCATCGTGGCGAGAGCGAGGCAGGCGATCGAGAAGCGGGACGCCGCGGCGGTCAAGGAGCAGCTAGAGTCCCTCATGCGCACCCACCGCATGTTCAAGGGTGTAGTCGCTAAATCCTGATTATTCTCCAGCCTTTCGGGATGCCCGAGTGTCCGAGGAATTCACAAAGAAGAACACGCCGGAGCGGGGCTTTGACTCGGATCCCGATGTGACGGTGGTCGGACCGCGGATCGACGTGCGGTCCCTGCCCGAGGCTCTCCCGTCCGGCCACTCCATCAACGAGTTCAAGGACATGGACATGACTGCGGTCGGCCCCCGGGTCGACTTCATGGCCATCCCCGAGGCCTACCCGTCGGAGGCCTCGATGAACTCCAGCATCCACACCCGGGCCACTCCTCCCGCGTTCTCCATCGAGCTGCCGTCGCCACCCTCCGACCGTGCCCTGGCCGAGAACACGCTGGCCCTCGCCGAGTCGGTGGCCCCCCAGCCCGCGATCCCCGTGGCGAGCACCGGGCCCACGGACGACGATCTCGATCGCGCCTGGGAGAACTGCTTCGACATGGCGCCCAGCCCCGCACGCATGGAGGCAGGCCCCGGGACAGGGCCCGATGCGAGGCCTGATGCGAGGCCCGACGCACGACCCGACGCATGGCTGGATGCGCCGCCCGACGCGCCGGTCGACCTTCCTGCGGACAGCGACCCGTTCTCCGAGCCCGTCCGGCGCCAGCGGATAAGTGTCGTTCCCCGGGTCTCTCCGGAGGGGCTCGACGACTCGCCGGAGGAGGAGAGGAGCGCGCCGAGCGTCGAGGCGGCGAAGGCCGCGGAGAGCGAGCGCCCCGCCGAGAATCGCCGTGAGATCACCGACGAGGATCTGGCCGGCTACCGCTCGGACAGGCCCCCGCCGCTCGGCGCAGAGGACGATCCATTCCCGGCGCCCCACTCCCCCGCCACCCCCGTGCCGGAGCCGCCGCTCAACCCCCCTCGCGCGGAGGATCCTGCCGCGCTGGAACACGATCCCTCACGGCGCCCCACCCTGAGCGGGCTCAAGCTCGGCGAGGAGCTGGAGGCCAGACTGGACCAGGAGGCCAGGCTCGACGCGGACAGCGCGAAGGCGGAGAGGCGAGTGTCGACCGTCCCGCCGCCCAGGCGAGTGTCGACCATCCCGCCCAGGCGGGTCCTGGGTCCGAGCGCCGTCGAGATGGAGGATCGCTTCTCGCTCGGCGACTACACCGGAGCGCTGGCGATCGCCGAGGCGCTCCTCCAGCGCGATCCCGAGCACGCCGAGGCAAAGGACTGCCTCGATCGTTGTCGCAAGACCCTCCACGAGATGTACAGCGCGCGCCTCGGATCCATCGACCGGGTGCCCCTGGTCGCGATCCCCCGAGAGCAGCTCAGGTGGCTCTCCATCGACCATCGGGCTGGCTTCATCCTCTCGCACATCGACGGGCTGTCCAGCCTGGAGGAGGTGATCGACGTGAGCGGCATGCCGGAGCTCGAAGCCCTCCGCATCCTCGCCGACCTGGCCCAGCAGCGCATCATCTCGTTCCGCTGAGGCTCGGTGCCTCCAAGGCCCACGCCCGGGAAGCGTGCGCGGCCAATGCCACGAGCAGCCCAAAATTTCCCCTATTTTGGGCCGTCCGCGTTTGCGCCGCGCGGATCTTCTGGCTACACCAAAGGCACCCATGGACCGGAGCCGCGAGTCGAAGCGTCTGCGCCGCCGTGCGGAGCTCTTGCTGCGAAGCACCCTCGATCCGCGCGACGTGGTGCCGCTCCTCCACAAGCTGGCGAGGCTCGCGGAGGCCACCAGCGAGGAGGCCGCCTTCGCGCACCAGAAGCTCGCCGAGCTCCTCGCCGAGCGTGATCCCTGGCGCGCCGCCCTGTATGCGCGCCGCGTGCTCGTCTGCTTCCCTGACGACGACAGGGCGTGGGCCGTCCTCGCGCTCACCCAGACACTGCTCGGCCATTTCCGCTATGCCCGCCGCGCCTACGAGCGAGCTCTGGAGATCGTGCCCGGGAGCGCGTCGTACGCGCACAACCTGGGTCACCTGCTCGACGTCGCGCTGGACGACCCGGCGAGCGCCCTCCCCTGGCTCGCCGCGGCCCACCGCCAGGAGCGCGCTCACCCCGGCGTCGCCGCCTCCTACGCGCACGCGCTCGGCCGGGTGGGGGAACGAGATCAGGCGAGGCTCGTCCTCGAGGGAGCGCTCATCCTCGATCCGTCCCGCGAGCTCCTCGCCCTGTGGGACTGGCTCCATCGAGGCGCGGGAGAGCCCTGCTCCAGGCCAGGCGCGGGCCCGCTGCGCTTCGTCCAGGGGTCGCCTCGGGGGCGTACCAGACCCTCCGGTAAGTCCTCCAAGGATCTCCTTCGCCCCTGCCCGACCGCTCTCCAGCACGCGCTCCGACGAGGTCTGCGGCACCTGCCCTTCAGCCCCGAGCAGCGCGACCGCGCCTGCGTCCTCGCCCGCGACGCCTCCAAGGTCGCCTCCTTCTCCGAGGTTCACCTGAGGTCAGCCGAGAGCCTGGCCGCCGCGGTCGCCTACGCGATCGTGTTCGTGGACGAGGTCCCCCTCACCCACGCCGAGGTCGCCGCGCCCTTCAGGGTGAGGGTCGCCCAGCTCCGGGGGTGCTTCGCCGAGCTCCGGGCCGAGCTCTCCATCATGCGCAACGACGAGCGCTACGCCACTTGAGTCGTGCTAACGAGGCGCCATGCGCTTGCGACGGACGCTCCTCGCTGCCCTTGGCTTCGTGACCTTCACCCCCCTTGCAAGCGCTGCAGAGCCTCTGGTGAAGCCCGCGGACGAGCTCCCACCCCCTCCGACGGTGAGCGATCCCATGCTCGCTCCCGTACCCCAGGCCCGGCGTCTGCTTCGTACCTGGGAGGAGGCCCTGGTCCTGGTGAAGTCGCGCTCCATCGAGCTTCGCAGCGCGCTCGCCGACGTCTCCAAGGCGGAGGCCCAGTGGCGGACCGCCCTGGCCGGCGCCCTGCCCAACATCAGCGGGAACGCCTCGCTCACCCACCAGCCCATCAACACGTCGCTCTTCTCCGCCGCGACCAGCGGCAACAACACGGCCAACGCGAACCTCACCCTGATCCAGCCCTTGCTGGCGACCAGGGCGTGGTATGCCATCGGGACAGCGGATCAGGCGATCGACGTGGCCAGGCTCAACGTCGAGGACGCCAAGCGCCTCATCGCGCTACGGGTCGCCAACGGCATGGTGGCCGTGGTGACGGCCGAGCGGATCGCGGAGCTCAACCGGCTAGGCTTGCGTAGCGCCCTCGAGCGGCTGGAGCTCACCCAGCGCAAGGCCACGCTGGGAGCAGCCACGGGGCTGGACGTGGTCCGCGCTCGTCAGGACGTGGAGGCCACCCGGGGAAACCTGGTCACAGGGGATGAGTCTCTCCGTCAGGCGAGGGAGGCGCTCGGGCTGGCTCTGGGGGTGGCGGAGCCCGTCGGGGTGCCCCCGGAAGTGAGGATCGACGGTCTGGAGAGCGCGGCCGTCGCCGCTTGCAAGCCCGCACCCAGGATCGAAGATCGACCGGACGTCGCGTCTGCTCAGGCCGGCATCGCGCTCGCGGAGCGAGGCCAGGGCGACGCCACACGTCAGTTCGTACCCATCATCGATTTCCGGAGCTCGCTCTCCAGCACCGCCGTCGACAGGGAGGGGCTCCCGGTGCAGAACACGTGGAACATCCAGGCCGTCCTGACGGTGCCCATCTGGGACGGCGGGGCGCGCTACGGGGCGCTACGGAGCGCCGCGGCCGACCAGGAGCGGGCGGCCCTGCGCCAGGAGTCCTTGCGCCGCACGGCCACCATCGAGGTCGCCCAGGCGAGGCGAGGCGTCGACGTGGCTTCGCAGGCTCGCGCCGTGGCAAGCCAGTCGCGCGATCTGGCGGTGGAGACGGATCGGCTGGTGCGGCGCGCGTACCAGGAGGGCCGGGGCACCAGCCTCGAGCTGGTGACGGCCGCCAACACGCTCAGGCAATCGGACATCAACCTGGCGCTCCGCGAGTTCGATCTGGTGAAGGCCCGGGTCCTGGCTGTCCTCAGCCTGGCGACCTGCCCTTACTAGGGAATTGGTGCTCTAGTCCGTAGCGGCTCCGTCCCACCCGCTCACCCTGGCGAGCTCGGAGAGGGATATGTGGAAATCCATGAGCGCCTGGATATGCGCTATGCGGGCTCCGATATAGAAGCGAATGGGCTCTATCAGGTGGCGCTCGTCCTTGGTGCCCAGATCGATGGCGTCGTTCACGCTGCTCAGCCAGCCCTTGGCGAGGTGCTCGTTGCGGGCCCAGGCCTCCTCGCGGATCTTGGCCTCGTTGACCGCGCCGTACGCCGTCTCGACCTCCACCGCGATGCCACCCAGGGCCAGCCGCTCCAGGGCCCTGGCCTCCTCGAGCTGGGACTCGGCCTGGGCGAGGCGCGCCTGGTTGGAGAGGACATCCAGGCTCCAGCGAACCCCCAGGGCGGCGCCCCAGCCAAAGCGGTTCAGGCCGTCGAGCACCCAGGCGGTCGTCTGCTGGGTGGCGTTGGGGGCGACCAGGTAGGTGGCGTTGGCGCCCACGTAGACGTCGGGGAAGAACCTGGCCTCCGCGACCCCGGCCAGGGCTCTGCGAGCGGCGACGCCGGCCCTCGCGTAGTTCACCTCGGGGCGGAGGACGCGCGCGGCCGTGAGGTAACGGACCACCGGCCGGATCGGCACGGTCGGGCGTTTGAGTGGCTCGTCCACGATATCGAACGACGACTGTATCCCCGTCAGGAAGCGGAGGGCCGCCAGGGCGATGGCCTCGCCCCGCCTGGCGTCACCGGTCCTGGCGACCAGCTCGTCCCTGTAGAACTCGAGGCGGAGGCGATCGACCTCCTCGTAGCCCGCGTCGCCCTGGGCCAGGTGATCGCGGATCTTCTGGACGCCCTTGTCGATCGACCTCATCGCGTCCTCGGCGACGTATATGGCGTCCCTGGCCAGCATGAGCCCGTAATAGGCCCGCCGGACGTCCATGCGCACCTGCTGGCGGTACTTCTCCAGGTCCCACTCGTTCATTCGAATCTGGGCCTCGGCCGCCTGGATGTACCCGGTGATCTTGCCGAAGGTGTAGAGCGGAATACCGCCGTTCAGGGAGAGCTGGAAGAAGGGGCCAAAGGACGTGTCGAAGCTGGGGTTGAGCGCGACCGACGGGGTCGCCCCGTAATACGGCGTCCCGCCCAGGCGAGGGATGAGGCCGACCGTGGCGTTGGCGTTCCAGCCCTGGAAGAAGGGCGACCATCGCGCCTCGTCGAGCTGGGCGTGGACCGCGGCCAGACGAGCGCGAGCGGCCCACAGGTTGGGGTGGTTCCTGTCGGCCAGCGCCAGACACTCGGCGATGCTGTAGCGGTGCATGACCACGCGCAGGACGGGCAGCGGGAGGCGCGAGGGACGCGAGGGGGCTGGCTCCTCGTCCGGCCTGGGCGGCTCGTCCAGGTCCAGATCTCCGGCGAGGGCGGCCGACGGCCGCCACACGAGCCACGCGACGAGGGCCATCCGGGCAAAGATTCGGCCGTTTGCTCGCGCCATGCTCGGAGCGGTTCTAGCAAAGCCTCACACCCGCATCTACCCACCCGGCTCGAGGGGTGCAACGGGCCGCTGGAACATGGCCACGCAGCCCCCGCCGCTCCGCTTGGCGTCGGCGAGCGCCTCCCCCGCCGCCCGCAGCAGCTCGCTCCGGGTGCGCACGGCGCGGCCAGGAAAGACCGCCACCCCCATGGAGACATGCACCCTCGTCGGACCGACCTCGGGCGCCTGGATGGGCCGTGTGTGGACCTCCTGGAGGACCCGCCCGGCCACCCGCATGGCGCTGGCGAACTGCGTCGCGGGGAGGAGCAGGAGGAACTCGTCCGGGCCATAGCGTACGATCACGTCCGAGCCACGCACGCACGAGCGGGCCGCCCGGGCCACGTGCTGCAGCACCGCGTCGCCGAAGGCCCGGCCGAACGCGACGTTGTGCTCCCTCAGGCCGTCCACGTCGAGGTGGACGCAGGCGAGCGGCTCGCGGCGCTCCTCGGCCGCCGCGAACTCCTGAGGAAAGTGCTGGTTCAGGTAACGGTAGTTATGGACGCCCGTCAGGGGGCAGCGAAGGGCCATGGACCGGAGCGACTCCTTCGCCTGGAGCAGGGCGTCGTGGGCGCGCTTCAGGTGAAGCATGGCGGAGACCTGCGCCAGGAGAGAGCTCTCCTCGAGGGGCACCTCGAGGCAGGCGTCGGCGCGGGCGGCGATCCCCTGGCACCTCGCGTCGAGATCGGTGTGCAGGACCAGCAGGATGACCGGGACGAGCGGCTCGTCCCCCAGGCTCTTCAGCGCGCGGCAGTCCCTGAGGCTACCCGAGAGCACCACGTCCGCGCCCCCTTGCTCGACGTGAGCCAGGAGCTGGCCGGACTCCGTGAAGGCCTCGACCCGGTACCCTGCCCTGTCCAGGCAGCGGGCGAGGGCGAGGCGCGTCGGCGCGTCGGCGCCCCCGATGGCCACGCGAGGCGCTCGTCCCACCAGCGCGCTCATGGTCGATCCCCTGGGCAGAGCGCGAGGAGCTTCCTGGCAAAGGTGCTCGTCCCGAGGCGAGCGAGGGCGTCCGCCTCGAAGGCGGCGAAGGCGGCGTAGTCCCCGCGAGCGACGCCCTCGGGGACCGAGGGGAGCTCCGCCGAGTAGACCGCGACCTCCAGGCGACGGTGTGACAGCACATGGACAACCCGGCCGGCTGGCGCGAGGGCCCGGAGCGGGCTCCCCAGGAGCTCCTCGAAGCGCGCCGAGACAGCCTCCTCCTCGACCAGGTCGCCCTCGAGGCTCGGAGGCTCCCAGAGCCCTCCGAACCGCAGCTCGCTGCAGCGACGCCCCAGGAGCACTCGGGTCCCCACCCGGGCGACGAGGGCCACGCGCGGCTCGGGGCTGGGCCTGGCCTTCGCTCGCGCGCGAGGGAGCAGCTCCGCGACGCCTCGCTCCCGGGCGACGCAAAGCTGCGAGGCAGGGCACCCCGAGCAGCGGGGCTTCCTGGGCAGGCAGACCGTGGCGCCCAGCTCCATCAGCGCCTGGTTCCAGGTGGCCGGATCGTGCCGGTCGAGCACCTGCTTGGCCAGCTCCCAGATCCGCCGCAGCCCTGCGGTGCTCCGGACGTCTCCCTCGAACGCGAAGAGCCTCGAGAGGACGCGGGCCACGTTGCCATCGACGAGCTCCACGGGCTCGCCGAAGGCGATGCTCGCAACCGCGGCGGCCGTGTAGGGCCCTATCCCGGGGACGGCCAGCAGGGCGTCGCGCGAGCCAGGGAAGCTGGCCCGATCTGCGATCGCCTGCGCCGCGGCGTGGAGCATACGCGCTCGCCGGTAGTACCCCAGGCCGCTCCATGCGGCGAGCACCTCGGGCTCGGGCGCCTCGGCCAGAGCGCGCACCGAGGGAAAGCGCGCGAGGAAGCGCCCGTAGTACGGCAGCACCGTGTCCACCCGGGTCTGCTGGAGCATCACCTCGCTCAGCCAGATGGCGTAGGGATCGCGGGTGCGGCGCCACGGCAGATCGCGAGCCACGGCCAGATACCAAGCCCGGATACGCTCCTGGAGCTCGCTCGCCGGGGAGGGCAAGGCTCCCTGCGCGGCTCCTTGCGCGGCGCCCCGGGCGTGGTCAGCTTGGCTCGGCCGCGCGCGCTTCCGTGTCGCGTCTTTCGTTGGAGTGCTCGCCATGACCTCTGCGCAGTCTTCTCGACGTGATCTACCGAACCCGGGAGTCTCTGCGGTGCTGTCCTTCCTCGTCCCGGGGATCGGCCAATTTTACAATGGGGCGTTCCTGCGCGGGATCTTTTGGCTGATCGTGACGCCCACCCTCTGGATAGGCTCGGCCGGGACTCTGGGCTGGATCTTCCACATCGTCTCGTCCTACACGGCCTACAGCTACGCCAAGAAGCTGCACGACCGAGCCTGACACGGGCCACCTCTCAAGGGTGAGGCCGCCTGGGCGGGGGCGTGGGGGGGTTGGAGCGTGAGGCAGGGCCGGTGGCCGGGGAGACCGAGTACTCGAGCGTGAAGGGCCCCTGGTTGCCGCTGGCGTGGCCATCCACGTGAACGAAATAGGTGCCCGCCTCCAGGGTGGTCTCGATCTTGGCGTGGTGCTCGTCGCCTGCGTCGTTGTTGCACGCGACCTCGGCGCCTCGAGGGCCTCCTGGCGGATCCATGCACACCCTCCGGAGGGCGAGCACCCCGTCCCAGGTCGGCGTGGTGAGGAAGAGCTTGACCCGCATACGGGTCGCCAGGACGATCTTGTACATCCTGTCGGGGCACGACTGCGACTGGACCGGCCCGGCGCACGAGATGGTGAACTTGTCCGCAGCGTTGATCGTCGTGCCGGACACCGTCTGTCCGGCGCGGAGCTCCGGCGCGGCCTTGCAGGCGTTCTCCTGGGGCCCGACCTCGCCCGTGCGGACCTCGAAGCGGTACTTGCCAAAGCTCCCCGGGCTCTTGGCGTCGACCGCCAAATAGTAGGTCCCTGGCTGGACCACCTCGTCCATGGTCGTGCCGCACCCCACCTGGGCGGTCTGCTCGGTGCAGTTCTTCATGAGGACGAACACATGCTCGCCCTCCTGGGCGAGCATGTGCGCCCGGAGGCGAGAGCGCTTGGCGATGTCGACCCTGTAGACCACGTCGGCGCCCCCCGCAGACCCGCAGCGGGCGGCCACGTCGTCGTGAGCGGCGAAGCTGTCGCCCTCGACCGGCATCGTCGCGCCCATCAGGGGGATGGCGTCGGCGCACGAGTCCCCCGACAGGCCAGCTCCCTGCTCGGCGCCCACCTCGGCGCGCAGGGTGAAGCGGCCGGTGCGCTCGGTGTTCTCGCTGTCGGCGAACACGGTGTACTGCCCGGGATCGAGCATCCCCACGAAGGCGGCGTCCTCGTCCTCCAGCGAGGACGCCGAGCACCCGACCTCCGTCGCCTCGTCGGCGCACTGGCGGCGCACGTGGACAACCGGAGAGAAGTCGTCGGAGTGCTCGGTGACACGCACGCGGGAGCGGCGAGGGACGTCCAGGCGGTAGAGGGTGTCGTTGCCCTTGGCCTCGCCCCCACACTTGGCGTGAGCGTGGTCGAAGGAGGTCGCCTGCGTCCCGGCGATCTGCCCACCGACGGCCGCCGCTCGCTGGCACGCCTGCGCCAGAGTGGGCACCTCTCGAGCCGCCACGCTGATGCGGTAGTTCCCCTCCGCATCGTCGTAGCCGTCGACAAAGACGAAGTAGGTGCCGGGGTCCAGGACCTCGTCCACCCTCGAGGGCCGCATCGAGTTGTTGCGGTTGCCGCTGCCACCCGGGCGCTGGACGTCGTCGTTGCAGGCAACCTCGGTGTCGCTCTCCGAGCAGTCCTTGCGCAGGTAGAGCACCGCGTCGAAGCGTGGATCGACCTCGATGGTGACCCTCTGCCTCACCGGGACCTCGAGGCGGTAAACGATCTCCTTGGCCGACGAGTTGCCGCAGCTCCCCTGGTGGTTGCTCTCCCCTCGCGCCGTCGTCCCCGTGGTGATCCCAAGCCCCAGGGGCGCCGGGCTCTCGCAGCTGCCACCTCCCGCCGTCTGGGCGACGCTCCCCGGCGCCGGCGCCGAGGCTCCTCCCCGTCCGGCCATCTCGCCGGACCAGGTCGCCGCAAGGAAGTCCCCGGATCCCTTGGACATCTTGACGACGAGCGTATGCTTGCCCGCCACGTCCACGCAGGCGCGCAGCACCGCCTCGGAGTCCTCCGTCGCGTCCTTGGCGACGGGCTTGCCCACCGCGTCGAGCAGCGTCGCGTCCAGATCGCGCACGCCCTCGGCACCCAGGGAGACGACCGTGGTGCAGCCGACAGGCAGGTCGAGCGAGATGCGCGCCTCCCTCCCCTCGGCCAGCGAGCCCCGCTGGACAGGACCGGTCTGTGAGAGGCCCATCGACGAGAGGGTGTTGTGTACGGCCACGTAACGACCGAGCGTGTCACCGCGCGGTATCGCGCCACAAGCGGAGGCGATGAGCGACGCGGTCAAGGCGAGCACCAGGGCCCGCCCTCCTCGCCCTCGCCCCGGCGGAGCATCTGCAGGGTTACCCATGATGGATCAGCGATAAGGATTGTGCGAGATGTCGTCGGGGATGGTGTTGGAGGGCGCGGCGCCCGGAGGACGTACAGCTCCGGGTTTTGAAGAGGGGGAAAGGCCGCCGATCGCCGGCCGGACCGGCCTGGTCGCGGGGTGGATCGGAGGCGCGCCTGGAGTCGGGGACAGGGACGACGAAGGGGGAGCGGCTGAAGCGGAAGGCGCGATGTTCGGAACGCTGGAGACCGACGCGCTGGAGACCGACGCGCTGGAGACCGGCGAGGGCGCCTCCGAGATCCGGGAGGACGAGGAAACAGGAGACGGCGCCCGAGGAGGCATGGACGCGGCGGCTCCGGAGAGGACCCCGCCCATTCGAAGAACGATCAGCGAGACGACGCCCCCCGCCAGACCCGCCGCGAGGATCGGCGCCCACCAGCGACGAGGCGGGGACGGAGGCGCTGCCTGGTCGCCCGTGGAGAGCGACGAGGCCGAGACCGACGAGGGAGGGATGAACGCCCCCGACGTCGACTCGACGGGCAAGCCCCCGCTGGCGGGTCCCGCGACCGAGGGCACCGAGCCCGAAGCCTCCGGGCGAGGCTCGGTGACCTTGTCCTGCGCCAGGGGCGCCTCGGGCGCGCCGTCGCCCGACGGAACCGGATGAACGGCGGACACGCCGCTGGGCTCGGACCTGGCTCGCCTCGTCCCCTCGATCTTGGTGACCGAGTCGCGCTTCTTGGAGCGGCTGGGTTCGCTCAGGGCCAGCCAGCTCCGTACCGCGGCGCGCTGCTCCGTGAGATCTGCCCCCATGAGCGAGTCCATACAGGCCGCGACGTCCTTGGGGGCTCCCACGAGCCTCAGCGAGCGCGCCGCCTTCTCGAGCGCATCGGCGAACTCGAGGGCCGAGGAAAAGCGCCGGTCGGGCTCGCGCTCCAGGGCCTTCATGACCACGGCGTCGAGCGCGGCCGGCAGGGTCGGAGAGACGGAGCGCAGCGTGGGGATGGGAGCGTTCAACACCCGCGAGAGCGTCTCGGCCTCGCCGTCGCCCTTGAAGAGGCGCTTCATGGCGAGCGACTCCCAGAGCATGATCCCGACCGCGAAGACGTCCGCGCGCCGATCGACGTCGAAGCCTCGGGCCTGCTCGGGCGCCATGTAAGCGAGCTTGCCCTTGAGCTGCCCGGAGCGAGTGACGGCCAGCCTGGCCGCGGCCCTGGCCACGCCGAAATCGGTGATGCGCGTCACCCCGTCGATGCCCACCATGATGTTCTGGGGAGACACGTCCCTGTGAACGACCTCGAGGGGCTTGTCGTCGTCGTCCTTGAGCTCGTGGGCCGCATGGAGGCCGGACAGGATATCGAGGACGATGCGGACGACGACGTCCACCGGCAGGCGCTGCTGCGCCTGCGCGGCTCGGGCGAGGAGCCTGGCCAGGGTGTCGCCCTCGATGTAGTCCATGACCAGGTAGTAGCCGCGGCTGCTCTCTCCCACCTCGAGGATGGAGACCACGTGAGGGTGGTGAATCCTCGCGGCCAGCCTGGCCTCGTCGAGGAACATCGAGACGAACTCCTCCTCGCGCTGGAGGTGGGGGTGGAGCCGCTTGATAGCGTAGAGCCGCTGAAAACCGGCCACCGCGCTCAGGCGCGCGAGGTACACGGTGGCCATCCCGCCGCTCGCGAGCTCGGCCACGAGCTCGAAGCGATCGAGCCGCTCGCCATCCATGTCGGTTGCTGCCAGCCTGTTCAGAGGGCCCTCCTGGACGCGATGCGGCGCCGCCAACGCATTAAACCACTTTTCCACCAGATTGCCTCAACAGGCTGACCCACCCACGCAAAATTGCGACCCGTGCGGTGACTCGCAGCGGAGCGAGCAGCCACACGTGATGTGCTGCGACGGCACCTGCGCACCGACGTGCACGACGGTCCACCCCGACGGCTGCTCGCACCACGGCGGTGTGAGCGAAAGGTGACGCTCGGCGCACCCGACGCTGCTCCTCCGCGACGAAAGAGCCTCAGGGGATGGCCAGGACGTCAAGGCCGGGACCGGCGGGCCCCTGGGGGGCGGCGTCCAGGGCGCCCGCCCCCCCCGCGCCGCCCACTCCCCCCACGCCCGCGACGCAAGAAGAGTCGATCGTGGCCGGCGCGGGGCCCTTGTGAACGACACACACCGAGGGGCCTCCTGCGCCCCCCGCGCCTCCACCGCCGCGACCGCCCGCGCCTCCCATCGCGCCCGCCCCTCCGTCGCCTGCCACGTAGTTGCCGAGGGGACAAACAGGGAGTTGCGTGCGGCTGTTGAGGCCGCCCCGTGCGCCCTTTCCACCCTTTCCGCCGACCCCTCCGTCGCCTCCTGCGCCCCCCGCTCCCCCGCTGCCGGCGACCAGCAAGCTGGAGTTGATCTGCACGCTGGACGCGACGCTCAGCACGGCGAAGCTGCCCCCTCCGCCTCGCCCTCCGAGCCCATTTTGCCCTCCACACCCCCCCGTGCCGCCGGCCCCTCCCACGCCCGGGGTGGCACTCACGCAGTTGAAGTTGCCCGCCCCGCACGCCTTCCCTGCGACGATCCACCACGCGTAGTTCTTCCTGCCGCCGCCCCCGCCGCCCCCGCCGCCCCCACCGATCGTGGCATGGCGACGCCCCGATACGATATCGAGCTCCCCGAGCCCGTCGCCGCCGCTCGCGGGGATATAGTTCCCCGTCGGGTCGATACCTCCGAGAGCCGAGGCAGGGGCTCCGTTTTCGGCCGGGTCACCATCGGCTCCCGGCGGCTGGGCGTCTTGCCCCAAGCCCCCGTTTGGCCCCGCGGTACAGTCGGGGTTCCCCGCCGGTCCCCCGAGGCCGCCCGGCGCAGCGCCCGGCGTACCCGGGAGGCCATCGCTGCCCCAGGGGCCTCCTGCCCCGCCTCGCCCCTGCGCTCCGTCCGGGCAGGTTAGAACGGTGGCGAGCGACCCCGAGGAGTCAGGGGCGTCGAGGCCTGTCGCCCCCGGCATGCCTTCGTTTCCAGGAGCTCCGGCCCCTGCGGAAACCGAGCAGCCCGTGATGGCGAGCCCCGCGGCGTTCACCGCCAGGATGCCCACGCTGCTCTGCCCGTCGCCCGAGCCGTCCCGCCCCACGGCGTCCGAGGCCACCACCGCGAGCGATTGCACCTCCGTGGGCCTCGCGAGATTCGTGGCCGAAATTCCGGTGGCCGTGGGGCTCGCCACAGTGGTGATGTTCACGGCCGAGCGGCTCCAGCCCGCGGCCGCGTCGTAGCCACCGAATACGCTCACCCCGTCGGCCAGCGTCACGGACTCCGCGTAGCTTCCAAGCGAGACATACACGTCCCTGCCGACGGCCGAGGCTGCGCCTATACCCGCCTGGACGGTGCGCATGGGGGAGAGCATGGTCCCAGGGTTGGCGTCGTTGCCGCCCGCACCGTCGACGAAGATGGCGTTGCCCGCGTTGCCCACGATGCCGTCGCAGTTGCCGTCCACGTTGGCCAGCGTCGGCCGGTCCACCGGATCGGTCACCACGCAGACCACGGGCGGGGAGCAGGCCCCCTCGACGCAGGTGGTGCCCGCCGCGCAGGCGTCGCCGCACACGCTGCAGTTGGCGTCGTCGCGGACGACGCAGGCTCCGTCACAGCATAGCTCGCCGGGGTCGCACGACGCGTCGTCGTCGCAGGCCGCCCCCGGCAGAGCGCCCCTCGCCTGCCCCGTGCTCCTCCTGCCGTCGATCCCCGTCGTGCAGCTCGCGACGCACAGGGCCAGCGCCGCCACGGGCAACAACCGCGAACCTCGCCAGCTCATCGTCCCCCTCCTTCGTGTCGCGGGTGCTCCGCCGCGCTTCCGGAGCCAGCACACTGACAGGCGCGACGAAATATGGCAAGGACCGGCCAATGAACGAAGCCGAGAAGCCCGTGGGCCTCGAGCTCCCCGAGCGCATGATGCCCGACACCAACCCCGTCGCGCTGCGCCACGCCATGCTCCGCCGCGCCAACCTCTTTCTGGGGGTGACGCACCACGCGCACTTCCTGGCCATCCCCTCGCTCGCCCCGCACTACGCCGACATCCTCGCCTCGCACTTCGCGGCCATCGGACGCGACTTCAGCGAACCCGAGATCGCGCTGCTCACGCAGCACCTCGCCACCGAGATGCTCAGGGCCCACGCGCTCTCCCCGCACGGCAAGATCCGGGTCTCCTTCGAGACCGAGGCCCCCCCGGGCCGCGGGGTTCGCTACGAGATCGTCGCTCTCCCCTGCAGCCTTGAGGACCAGTACCGGAGCTGGGTGGAGACGCGCCCCCCACCCCTGTTCGGCGCCCAGGCCGATCGCATCGTCCTGGAGCTGGCGTCGGCGCTCGTTCCCGCCGGCTCCGCGCCCGTGCTGGACGTGGGGGCTGGCACGGGCCGAAACAGCCTGGCGCTGGCCCGCCTCGGCCACCCGGTCGACGCGCTGGAGGTGAGCGAGGCGCTCACGGCCGTGATGCTCGAGGACATGGAGCGCGAAGGGCTGGATCTCCGCGTGCTGCGGGCCGACGTCCTCGCCGCCGACACCAAGCTCCCCGCGGGCCGCTACGCGCTCACCGTCGTCTCCCAGGTGGTCTCGCACTTCCGCAGCGTGGCCGATCTGCGCCTGCTTCTCGAGCGCCTTGCGGCCTCGTCGGCCACCGGCGGGCGCGTGGTGCTCAACGTGTTCCTCGCCACCCGAGGGTACGAGCCGAGCGCCATGGCCGTGGAGGTGAGCCAGACCATGTGGTCCAGCCTCTTCACCTACCCCCAGCTCCACGCCGCGCTCGAGGGTCTGCCCTTCGCGCTGGTGGCCGACGAGCTCGTGTACGACTACGAGAGAGCCCGGTTCCCGGAGGGGCAGTGGCCCCCGACGGGCTGGTACGAGCCCTGGATCTTGGGGCTGGACATCTTCGCCCTGAACTCACGCTCTTCCCCGGTGGAGTTCCACTGGCTGGTGCTCGAGAGGAGAGCCGGCTGATTCCAGGCCGAGGTCGCCCGCTGCTTCAGGGCCGGCCTCCTCGAGGACATCCTCCGCGTCACCTGGGCGGCGGCGGCACTTCACAGCGAGGCGTCAAGAACGAGACGATGTTCGCCCAGAAGCGGTTGATGTCGGGCACCGACGACCACTCCGAGTCGAACTCGATCCACTCGTCGCCCCAGGCGACGGCTCGCGCCGTCGGGCCCTCGTGGGCCATCCCCACGACGCTCGCGCCGACGCGGGCGAACGCGGCGTGCGTCCCGGGGACCACAGGCGCGCCGCCGATGACGGCGCTGCCGCCATAGAACGTGACCGAGGTGACCCCCGACGAGAGCGCATGGGGCGGCGAGAAATCGGTCACGGTCTGGCGGTTCGCGACCTGGTTCGCGCCGGTGAACGTCATCCCGAGCACGGTCATCAGCGAGTTCGGCCGCTCGACCTCGTACAGCTCGGCGAAGCCGCTGAGCGCGAGCGCGCCGTGCCCCGCGACGAGCCAATCGGAGAACGCCTTCACCTCGGTCGTGGTGTACGTCCGCTGCAGCCAATCCAGGATGACCATGTCGAAGGGCGCGAGCGCGGCGGCGTCGAGCGCCTCGGTCGTCGTCTGCTGGACCCGCGTGACCTTGGTCCCCTTGCTCACGAGCCACTGCTGGAAGTTGTTGCTCCCGTAGTAGCCCGGCTTGCCCAGCAGGCCGATGCGCACGCAGTCGCAGATGCCGTCCTTGCCGACGTCGACGTCGTCGATCTTTCCGTTGCAGTCGTCGTCCTTCCCGTCGCACGTGGTCTCCGTCGGGGACGTGGGGACACATGCATCGGAGCCCCCGTCGCCGCCGAACAGGGGCGGCGTGCCGGCGTCGCCTTGCGCGCTGCCGTCGTCACCCGTGGCGCCGGAATCCGAGCTGGCGTCGCCTGTCGACGGGTTCTGGTCGAAGCTGGCCGAGCGCGGATTCGTGGCGCAGGCCGCGAGCGCGAGGTATGCAAGGACGCGGGCTTTCATCGAGGGTGCACCACGGGGACATGCTTCATCGGCTGCGAGAAAGGATAGGACCTCCTGGCAAGCCCTGTCGACGAAGAAGGTGTCGGCGGAGGTTGGCGCCCCCCGCAGAATACCACGTGCGGCACATCGAGGGCCCCGGGGATCCAGCGCCGTCGTCCGGTTCCATTCCGGGCTACTTGACCGGAATGCCCTTCGCCTTCCGGGCGTAGTTTGCTCGAGGGCTGCCTCGATGACGACGAATCCCAAGGATACGAGAGCGATGAGCTCGCCGGAGTCTCCGGCTCCCGCGGCGCCCGGGCGTCGCTGGCGCCGAGGGCTGCGCCACGGGGGCAGGGCCCTCCTCGGGCTGGCCCTCGGGTCGGGGCTCGCCGAGGCGGCCTTTGGCTACCGGGACGGCTGGGCCTTTCCCCACCTGAACGTTTACGTGGAGGACGAGGAGCGGGGGGTGCGCCTCCTCCCGGGGGCCACGGAGAACATCCGCTTTTCGAATAATCCGATCAGCCATGTTCGCATCAACGGGGAGGGCTTTCGAGGGGGCACCTGGCCCCCTGCCGGGGACGCGAGCGACGAGGTGGTGGTGGTCGGTGACTCCCAGGTGTTCGGGCTGGGCGTCGAGGAGGGCGAGACCTTCTCCGAGGCGCTCCGGGCCTCGCTCGGCGGAAAGGCCGTGGTGCGCAACCTGGGAGTCCCGACTTACGGCCCCGCCGAGTACAACGCGGCGCTCGAGGAGGCGCTCGCCAGGAGGCCAGCCAGGACCGTCGTCTACACGGTGAACCTGGCCAATGACCTCTTCGAGGCCAACCGACCCAACCGGGAGCGCCACGCCGTGTGGGACGGCTGGGCGGTGCGAAAGGAGACCGCGCCTCCGAGGGTGACCTCCTTCCCGGGGCGCTCGCTCCTCTACACGAGATCCCATGCCTTCTACGCGCTCCGGCGCTACCTCTACACCCGGGGGCCCAAGATCGAGGACGGGGGCTTTGCCTCCGAGGGGACGTGGCGAGACATCGGCGACGCGTCCACCGCGGCCGAGCGGGAGCGGCTCGCCGCCAAGGAGGAGTCGGCGCGCCTCGCCCGGCTCAGGAAGATCGAGCTGGAGCAGGCGCAGAGGGGCGCCGAGCTCGCCGAGCAGGAGATCGACGAGCGGGTCGTGAAGGTGGCCGGGAAGCGCCTCGAGGACACCCACTACGACTACGAGTCCCCCAGCTGGCTCCCCAGGGAGGGGCTCTTCCGGGCTTCGCGCCTCAGCCCCGGCGACATCGTGAACTGGGGGGGAGGAGAGTCCGGGCGAGACGTGAGGGTGAGCGCCGCCCAGATCCGCCAGGGAGCCGTGCTGAGGCTCGAGCTCGAGAAGGAGACCCGGAGGAGAGCCGAGGCCGAGAGGGACACCAAGACCCTCGAGCTCTTCGCCCAGCGAGACGAGCTCAAGGGGAAGGTCAACGCCCTCGGGAGTGCCCCGCCGCCCAAGGTCGTCCCCCTCTCTCCGCTCGCCCCTGCCCTCCAGAAGGCCAAGGCGATCTGCGACAAGCACGGAGCCCGGCTCCTGGTCGTGGCGCTTCCGATCGACGTCCAGGTCTCCTCGTCCGAGTGGGCGAAATACGGGGCCAAGCCCATCGACATGGAGCCGACCAAGGTGCTCCTCGAGGACGTGGTCGTCGCCGCCCGAGCCGCGGGCGCCGAGGGGCTGGACGCCTTGCCTGCCCTCTCGGAAGCCGAGCCAGGGGCGTTCCTGGACGGCGATATCCACATGACGCCAAAGGGGCACCGCGCCCTGGGCGAGGCGATCGCCAGGGCGCTGCGCGCCCCCCGGTTCAAGCCGCCGGGCGAGGGGATCCCGGGCTCTCGCTCGTGGCCTCCAAGGCCGAGCGAGTGGGCCCCGAACACCGAGATCGCCGTCACCGAGTCGGACCCGGCCGGCTGCGAGACCAAGCTCGTCCGGGAGTGGCTCGGGATCTTCTGTCGCAACAAGGGCGGCGCCAGGGGGGTCACGGTGACCTCGGGAAGCGAGGTGATGGCCGGGATCGTGCCCGGCGAGGCGGTGCTCATCGCTCCGCTCGTGAGCGGCCTGGACATCCGGGCCACCTTCGCCTTCGAGGGCGGATCTCGGGAGCTGACCGTCCATGTCCCCGCCGACGTGCAAAGCAACGGGACCTCGTCCAGTGTGCAGAATGCAAGGATCGCGTTCAGCAAGCCCATGCCGCCTGTGACGGCGGGGCCGCCGCTGCCCGAGGCGGCCCCCTTCTGCGCCTGCCTGGCGTCGACCTCGGACGGCAAGCCCTGCTCCAGGGCCACGGCGCCTCCGGACGTCGATTGCGCCCGCACCTACGGCACGGACTGCGACAAGCTGCTCTCGTGCGCCTCGGGTGATCCGGCCTTCGCGCCCCGGTGTGCCCCTGGCTTCGCCAACGCGGGCGCGGCCCTCCGCTGCCACGCGCTCTGCGCGCCAGAGGCCCCCTGTGCAAAGGGGAGCTGTGTGGACTGGCAAGGAGGGCGAGTGTGCATGTAAAGCCTTCTCGTCGCTCCTCACGACCCACGGCGGACGTATCCGACATCCGCTCGTAGGCCCGCCGGCGCCCACCAGGGGCCCCAGTGTGGCGTTCGCGCGAGGATACCCCTCCCTCAGCGGATCCGCAGCCGGAGCGAGGCGCGGAGCGGGGCGTCGGGGGCGACCTCGAGCTGCAGGGTGAGATCTTCGAAGCGCTTGAGAAACTGGAGGATCTCCCGGGCCCCTATGCCCTTCTTCCAGCTCCCCTCGTTCCATAGCGAGGTCACCACGCCCCCCAGCCTGTCGGCGAGATCGGCCACCCTGAGGTAGAGGAAGGGTTCGCCTCGCTTGAGCAAATCACGGGTCTCGGGATCCTCGATCGAGGCCGAGAACCGCCCTCCTACCCCTCGCGCCGCCTGCCGGGCCTCTCCCAGATCGGCCTCGTCGAGGGCCGCGATCAGCGCATCCTCCTCGAGGCCGAGCCATATCCCTGCATCGGCCTTTCCCAGAGGGATCCTGTACGATGTGGCCTTTCCCTGGCCACGGATAAACCCATGTTCCAGCTCGACCTCCTCCTCGAGCCATGTCCTCCAGCGCCCCGGATCGTGGGGGAGCCCCCAGAGCGAGCCATGTACGGCGCCGGAGGCCAGGATCTCGTGGAGGGTCGCCTTCCGCTTCAGCAGCCCGCCCAGGGCGGGATCGATCTCATGGACGGCGAGGACGCCGACGCCCCTCGCGTCCTCGGCGCCTCCTCGCCCGTCGGCCCTCCGGGCCCCGCGGACGATCTCCCCCAGATCCAGGCCGCCGAGCACGGCGAGCGCGCCCCTCGGGAGCCTCACCGGCCCGGCCTCCCTGGGCTGGCATAGAAAGCCAAGGACCCCGGTGAGCTTGGGGTTGCCGGGGCTCTCCACGGAGAGCCGGAGCTCCTGAGCCGAAGGCGCGATCGTCAGCGAGACATGCTCCTTGTCGAGCACCAGGGCGCGGAGCGCATGAGCAGGGGCGGAGATCGAGGAGAGCCGGCGGGCGATCTCGCTCTCCTCCGAGGAGGGGGCCTCGAGGATCCTCTTCGAGAGATCGCGGAGCTGCTCCGGGGATCCGTCGGGGGAGTACCAGGCGAAGTCGCCGACGAAGCCATGGGCGCTGGCGCTCTTGCCGTCTGGAGAGAAGGCCATGGTCAGCGCCCCTTCCTGGACCAGCCTGGCCTTGCCCGCGCCCAGGACGCCTTCGAGGAAGTCCCGGGCCACAGACCGCCGGCTCACCGCGCAGAGCAGGACCACCCGGGCCCCGAACGCCCAGAGCCCTGCGCCTCCCTCGGGGGCCAGCCCTCGCTCCTTCCAGGACCGAGGATCGAGCAGGGCCAGGCCGCCCATCCCCAGCAGCCGGGGAGCGGCGGCCAGGGCGGCCCGGAGCGGCCCCTCCAGGAACCAGGGAAGCACGCCGAGGAGCTTCCTGGCGCCCTCGAGGAAGAGATCGGCGCGCTCGAGCGCCAGGACGATGTCCACCCCCGAGGGGGGACGAAGCGGGAGAGGGGGGCTCACCGAGGGCATGGGGCTTGCGCCCGAGGAAGGGTGAGGCCATGACCGAGAGTGCAAAGGCGGCGAAGCAGGTGATCATGGTCCGAAAGAACCTCGACGTGCGCAAGGGCAAGATGGTCGCGCAGGGCGCCGTCGGGCCCGGGTGGACGGAAGACGTCGACGCGATCACCGGGACGCTGGCGCTCCTATGACCAAGCCGAACACGAAGCGGCTGACCTCGCGCACGCGCGACGTGTACCTCTGGGACGACACGCGGACGGCGGTCGACCTCGGGCCGATCGGCGCGCTGCCGAAGCTGCGCGAGCTCTTCGTGCGCTCGCGCAACCTGCGCGCGCTCGACCTCGGACCGCTGCGCGGCAGCCCGCTCGAGCGGCTGCAGATCGTCGCGCCGCTGGAGGAGCTCGACCTCTCGCCGCTGGCGGGCTCGGCGACGCTGGCGAACCTGCTGCTGGCTGAAGGGCCCGCGAAGCTCGACCTCGCTCCGCTCGCGGGATGCCCGCTGATGGCCATCCACGTGTGGAGCGGTCCGCTCGCCGTCCTCGATCTCGCGCCGCTCGCGTCGTGTCCTGCCCTCGAGAGGTTGTCCCTGCCCTCGACGAAACTGGTCGCGCTCGATCTCAGCCCGCTCGCGGACCACCCGGCGCTCAGAGTGATCGATTTTTCGAGTTCGAAGCTCGAGCGGCTCGAGCTGGGCGTGAAGCCCGGGTTCGCGTCGATCTCACACATGCACCTCAGCGACAACCCGCTGCCGACGATCGATCTCCGCGCGCTCGCCGGTGCGAAGGGCCTGCGCTTCCTCTCCCTGCCCGCGCACCTCCGCACCGTCGTCACCAGCGCGCTGGTCGCGCCGTACCTCCCACGGAAGTTCGAGATCTCCTTCCGCTAGGAACCAATCATGACTTGAACCTCCAGGCAGTGACAAAGCAGGGGTGCGGTGGGTTACCGTAGCCGGTCTCCTGAAACTGGGACCTGGCCCCTGGAATTTACAGGGCCAAAGCAGGCCAAAGAGACCGCTCTCTGTCCCTTACCACGCGAAAGCGAGCCAAGGAGACCGGATCGCTCCGTCGGGCGGGACGCGGGTCATCCTCGGTGAACGGATCGCGCGCGAGCAGACCGCCGCGCGGATCGTGACCTCATCGAGGTGACGGCGGCTCCATTCGGTACAGCTCGACCTGGTCGGCGGTGACATCGACGACGAGCAGCCCGCTCGCGAGCGGGAACGTGAGCGCGTCGGCGAGTGATCGGGCACCGCGGTCCCACGCCAGCTCGGGCGCGACGTCCTTCAGCCGCCGAGGCGGCAGCCGGGGAGCAGGGATGTCCGCGGCGGGCAGGAACCGCTCGCCGGGCTCGAGCGCGGCTTCGTCCAGTGATTCGTCCGGGTCGCTGTTTCCGCTCTGTGGCGTGGGCCCCGACGAGTACACCGTCACGCGCGCGCTGTCGGCGCTGAACGAGATCGAGGGGCGACCGTACGCGGCGCTCAGCACGTGTCGCTTGCCGCCGCGCGCGAGCTCCCAGACCTCGACGGCGTACCCGTCGAAGCCATGCACGGCGAGCCAGCGCCGGTCGGGCGACAGGAGGAACTCGCTCCCACTCCGCGCGGGCAGAACGAGCAGCTCGCGGCCGGTGGACACGGCGTGCAGGCCAAGCGTCTCGTCGGAGTTGCGAACGACGAACAGGTCGGGTGTGAGAAGCGCGAGGACGCTCGAGCTCGGCAGGCGGTAGCGCTCGGCGCCGTCTTCGAGGGAGAAGCCCACGACGAGGCCCGAGCGGGTGCGGGCGAGCAGCGTGTCGCTCTCGTTTGCCTTCGGGTACTCCAGCCGGTCGCCGGGCACGCAAAGCACGAACCGATCGACGCCTGTCTCGGGATCGACCGCGACCAGCTCGCCGTCGCGGTAGCACAGCACGTGTCGGCCGTGCCGTAGCGCGTGGTGTTTGGTGGGCACGACCCGCACGAGCCTCCCGGAAACCACGTCCCAGAGCGCGAGCCCGCCGTAGGTCTGGGCCCACAGCGACGATCCGCCCGGCGAGATCCACGCGCCCGCGAACGCGACGGGCGACATCGCGTCGTCGCTCAGGGCGGGGACGGGCGCGAGCGTCGCCAGGTCCAGCACCAGCGTGGTGTCCACGTTGCCGACGGCGAGCCGGGAGCCATCTCCGGAGAAGCTCGCGCTCATCTCGCCAGGGCCCACGCCGAGCCACGCCCAGGCGACGACGGCGTTCGCGTGCAGATCCCAGAGCGCGGACCGCCGCGGCTGACGGAGGAGAAGGAAGCGCCCCGACGGATCGAACGTCGCGCGCTGTACGTGTTCCGTCGGCAGGCTCGCTCGGTGGTCGCCGGTTTGCGCGTCGCGCAGCTCGTAGGTCTGCGAGTTGGCGCGTAACGCGAAGAGCTCACCTCCCGGGTGGACGTCCAGCTCGCTCTGACTGGAGAGCCTGTGCCGGAAGAGCCGCTTCCCCGCGGGCAGCGCGAAGCCCTCGAGCGCGTGGTGCGAGCGGACGATCAAGCGGTCGCCCGCGCGGCTCGTCGCCACGCTCCAGAGCGCGCCGGTCTTCGTGTCGGGTCGAGGAGGGGCGACCAGCTCGCCGTCGCGCGGGGACCACAGGCGCCACGCGTTGTCCACCACCAGGACGCGGTCGTCTCCGCACGGGTGCAGCTCGCGCAATCCGGTGGGCGCCTCGAGCACGGCGATGGGCGATCCGTCCTCCGCGTCCCAGGCTCGCACGACACCATGGGTGCCCGTGAAGACCATGCGGCCGTCGCGGGAGAACGCGGCGCACGACAGCGCGCTCGCCTCCGGGCCGAAGGTGAGCAGCGGGGCGAGCGGCGCGACGGACCAGAGCGTGGCGCCGTTGTCACGGAAGGTCAGCACGCGGTCGCTTTTCGGGGAGAAACCGCCGTGCGCGCGGTGGTCGCGCCCGAGGTAGCCCTGCGGGCGAGGCAATGGCCCCAGCGAGCGGCCGGTGTGTGCGTCGAGCAGCTCGAGCGCGTCGGCGTGCGTGACCAGCAGCAGCGCACCGTCGGGGCTCAGCATGGGAGCGCCGCCGGCGGTGCGCCACCCGAGCAGCGCGGTCGGGGTGGGCCGCGGAGGACGGATCCGGCGAAGCCAGCGGGCGTGCGGGCGCGCTTCGAACTCGCGCCGCCATGACTCCATCCAGCGCCAGATCTGCCGGTCGTCTCGCGGTGCCCCGCTCGTCGCATAGTGCGCGTCGCCTTCGGGCGCATCGCGCCAGTACAGCGCGTTGTACAGCACGGCGAACAGCCGGCCGGGGTCGGCGACGAGGGCATCCAGATACGCGTCCAGCGCGGTCTCGAGGAGCGCCAGCGCCAGGTGATCGAGCCGCGCCCCCGAGGGATGCGACCAGACGAGATCGTGTGGCAGCGGCCGCGGCGCGCGCCGCAGCACGAGCGCGAGATCGGCGAGGAGGTCCGGAAGAGAGCGCCGGCAGCGGGCTTCCAGCGCGTCCAGGGCCGTGAGCGAGGTCAGCACGTCCACCCACGCCTGGCGCTCCACGAGGTCCGCAAGCGTCGATCCCACAGCGCGAGTGTATCAGTCGTTGACCCGATGCGAGCCGCCGAGCCGAGCGCCTGCCCGAGGCCCTCCGTCCCCGCGCCGCGAAGATACCCTGTGGACACCTCCACCGCGCTCCGCTGCCCCGTTCTCGTGAAGTGGCACGTCGTGGCGCCCCGAAGACCTTGCCCCTTCCTACTCTTCGCGCGGAGCTCGTCGAAGGCGTCCTCGCGGATCTGGGGAGGCCCTGGGTACGGAGAGGGTGGATGTCACGGGGAGGGAGAGGAGAGAAAAACCTCTCCCTTCTCCCTCCCTGTAAAATCCAACATGTCTCCGTCCGACACGCGGTTCGGGTCCGATGGACGTTTCGGCGCCCCAACATGACGTGATCCGCGGGTTCAAATCGTTCTCGGTCCTCGGGCTCACCGTGCGTGTTCTGGTCTGCGTCGGACCAGAGCTCGACGTCGCAGATGGAGACCGCGATCACGTCGGGGTGCTCGCCGAACACCTTCCGGAACACGACGTCGTTCTTCAGAAGATCCGCGTAGGCCATCGTGAGAAACGGTGTACCCCGCGTCACAGCTTGGGTCGAGGGAGGCGCGGCGGGAGCGGCGGGGCTGTGGTAGCCTGCTCTGTGTGAGCTCAAGCCCGAGAGAAGTGGGTGTACATTACAAAGTCCCGAAGCGAAGGGCCGGCTGGGAGCTGTCCGAGGAGACCATGCCGGAGTCCGTCGTCCACGACCAGGCCGTCGAGCTCTTCAAGGCTCTGCTCGACCCCTGGGCCCTTCGAGAGGGAAACCTCCAGGTCGTGCGTAACCTCGCCGTCCGTTGGGATGAGGAGCACCCTCAAGTGGGCGTCGATCCTGACGTGTGCGTCCTGTCGCCTCCACCTCCGGAGGGCACGGATTTGCGGAGCGTGCGCACGTGGCTCCCAGGCCACTCGGCCCCGTTGGCGGCCTTGGAGGTGGTGAGTGAGAGCAACCCTCACAAGGACTACTTGATCGCACCCGACAAGTACGCGGCCAGCGGGGTGGGTGAGCTCTGGGTGTTCGATCCCCTGCTGGCCGGTCCCACGTCCCATGGTGGGCCCTTTCGCCTCCAGGTCTGGAGTCGCAGTGAGGAGGGCGATCTGGTCCGGATTTATGCGGGGGAAGGTCCTGTGCGGTCACCGACGCTGGGAGCCTATCTGGTGGTGGTGCACGAGGGGCGAAAGCTTCGTATCGCGGAAGACGCGGAGGCCACTCGCTTCTGGATGACGGCCGAGGAGGCCGAGCGCACAGCCAAGGAGAACGAGCGCGCGGCCAAGGAGGCCGAGCGCGCGGCCAAGGAAGCCGCGCTGGCACGGATCGCGGAGCTGGAAGCCGAGCTCGCCAAGCCACGGACATAGTCCCTCATCGCGAGGGGTACCTCCATGACGCATCGGTCGCGTCCTGCATCACGTGACCTTGAGGCTGGAGCTGGCCCGTACTGTCTGAGGAGCCCATACACGAGGACAGCCAAGCGAGCACGACCATGGCTCCAAGCGAGCACGGCCCATATCTCTTATGCCTGTTCGCCATCCGCCGACCCGCCCTGCAGGTGCACGTTGGCGTTCCACGCCGTCTCCGTCCGACATGCGGTTCGGGGAAGGCGCAGCGCTGCCGTCCATGCGCGGTGCCCCCTTTGCTCCTTGGTGGCCCTGTCCCTGGCACCCATCCTAGCTCGGGCAAAGCCGTGGCATGTCTGCAGCATCTCGGGCAGTGCGCCGAGCACTTCCCAGGGAAGCTCGGTCTCGAGGGGAAAGACGCTCGACGAGGGGACGCTCGTGTACTCGGCGTACGAGCCGTCGAACTGTCGCCCCATCCCGCCCATCATCGCAGCGACGCGCTGTCCGGCCGCGAGATCACCGCTCGGATCGCGGACGACGGTCCCCACGCACTCGATGCCCAGACCTTCGGTTGCCGTGGGGGTGGAGCTCTCACCGTCCGGTGCCGCCGCGATTGCGCGACGCCGCGACGATGTTATCGTGGCGTCCCAAGTGTACCTCCGCGCCGTCCTGCCGTTCGCTGCGCTTCTTCTGTTTCTGTCGTGCAAGGGCGCCTCCACCGTGGCCCCGTCGGCCG
>SXGT01927370.1_pt1 | contig 26855 bp, 21 predicted proteins | sample 3176221 | NCBI WGS metagenome assembly SXGT01 (sample SAMN11356862, study PRJNA531348) | freshwater metagenome | isolation source: freshwater sample F1-120 | place: China: Fuxian Lake, Yuxi | collected 2017-12-25
CCCTCTCCCCTGAGTACAGGGGAGAGGGGTGAACGGTTACGAAAAACGCAAGACCCTCGCGTCACCGTCACTTTTCGTATTTGGTTAGCAGCACATGCTCCATCAGCCACATCAGCGTCTCCAGGCAGCGGTCATTGCGATCGCGGGCCGGGTCGAATTCGGAAATCGCGAAACCGGCGAGACGCTCGGCGCCGACGGCATCCAGGAGCTGCACCACGAATAGCGGGTCCACGCCGCAGGGGCGCGCTTGCGCGGTCGCGGGGAAATAGGCGGGATCGAACACGTCGCAATCGAGATCGAGAAACACACGCTCGACCGGCTGGCACATCTCGCGCAACTTGCCGAGCACGGCCACGCGATCGAGGGCCAGATCAACCGCGGAGAAATGTGCGTCGTAATGCTTTTGAATGTACTCCGCGCGCAACAGCAGCTCGCGATGGCCGACGTTGACGATGCGCGGCAACGGCTTGTCCGCGTGCAAGAGAAAGTTGCCGTGCGAGAGTTCGCTCGTGCAATCGCTGAGGTTGTAGATGTCGAGATGGGCGTCGAGCTGTACGACCAGCGTGTCGCGCGGCAATTCATCGTAAATCGGCAACGCGCCGAGGTGATTGCCGGTGACCCAGACGAGAAACTCGTCTTGCCGCAGCACCTGGCGAACGCGCGTGCGGGCCTGGCCGCGCCAGTCCTTGTAGTCGGCTAGCGACTCGAACGTATATTCCTCGAAGCGAACCTTGTCGGCGTAGGCGCGGGCGCGCGTGGCGATGCGTTCGCGCTTATTGTCTGCGAGCATCTCCTGGAAGGCGTCGGCCAACAGCTCGACGCCGGTCCTGGTGCCGGCGCTGCCGAAGAGATCGAACGGAAAAAAGATGGCGCGCGTCATCATGATGCAAACTCCTGTCTCTCGCCTCTCCTCTGAGAGACCGCTGAAAAAGCTCCGCTGGGTAGGGTTATAATGTAACCTGCACCGTGGAGACTCGCAAATCATGTTGCTGCCGGAAATCGATGTGCCGCCCACCAACCTGGAGCGGCGGTTGTTTAGCGTCCCGGAATACCAGGGGAGAGAGAGGCTGATCGGCCTTTCCATCCCACCAGATTGACGACCGATTCGTCTTGTCGCTGCGGTGCATTGCGAGCTACGATGAAGCCGTTGCGAACGTGGCAGCTGCGGCCGCTGATGTGGAGACGGCGATTCCCATGGAAGACATGATCCAATGGCTCCACGACGCCCCGCTCTGGCAGACCACGCTGGTCCTGCTCGCGGAGAACGTGCTGATTCTCATTCTGGCCCTGGTGCTCGGCCAATGGGCGGTGCGGCGTTTTGAGGCCCGGCGCGTCGCACTCCCCGCGCTGCCGTTGCAACGGCTCGAAGTGCTCGTCACCATCAGCACGGTCCTCGGCAATACCGTGACGACGCTGCTCGGCATGTTTCTGTGGCGGGCCGGCATCATCACCTTTCGCACCGATGTCGGCGTCTGGGCCTGGCTCGACGTTCTCGTCCTCTTGCTCATCATGGATTTCGCCATGTACGTGCTGCATCGGCTCGCCCATCATCCGTGGCTGTTCGCCATTATGCACCAGCTCCATCATCGCTACGATCGCCCGCGGCCATTGACGCTGTTCATTCTCAACCCGGTCGAAAACTTGTCGTTTGGAATGCTGTGGCTCGTGGTCATCATCGTCTATCCGGCGTCATGGCTGGGTATGTCGGTCTACCTGGTGTTGAACGTGTTGTTCGGCACGGTCGGGCATCTCGGCGTCGAGCCGTTGCCGGGTTGGTGGGCGCACACGCCGATCTTGCGTTACGTGGCGGGAAGCACGTTTCACGCCCGGCATCATCAGGATCTGGAGTGCAATTTCGGCTTCTACACACTGATATGGGATCGCCTCTTCGGCACGCTGCGCAAGGATTACTTCACCACCATGGGCGAACTCCCGACCTGGGTCGCCGCAGAGTCCAAGACGGTGCCAAGCTAATCTCACGCAATGGCGCAAGACAAGGTCACACGAGCGTGCGGCAGGAGTCCCCTGTTCTCTATGCGCCTTTGTGCCTTTGCATGAGTCTGGTATAACATGAATGCGGTAGATCATTCCGAACACGCCGAGGTTATAACATGCGATCTGTCTTGCTCGCGTCTCTTCTTCTCTCCGTCCCGACAGCGCACGCCGCCGAGCCGCTGAAATTCGAGCAGCTCGGCAAGCTGCATACACTCATCAAGCCGCAGGCCGACGAAGAGAAATTCATGCAAATCCCGTGGCTGACGAGCGTGTGGGACGCACGCCAGCAGGCCGCGCGCGCGGGCAAGCCGATTCTGCTCTGGGAGATGGACGGTCATCCGCTTTCATGCGTCTGAAACAACGGCGTCGTGGGCCGTGAGTCCACCTTTGCCGATGCCAAGATCATCCAGCTCATCAACGACAACTTCATCCCCGTGGCCGCGGATGATTGGTATCAACGCCGCCGCGACGACGACGAAGGCATCTTCTTCCGCAAAGTCGCCGATCAGGGGCCGCGCAAAGGGCAGGGAGGTTCGACGCGGCAAGGGATCTACGCCTTCACGGCCTCGGGCAAGCTGCTCGGTTATCGCAATCATCACGATGTCGATGTCATGCGCCGTTTCGTGCAGGATTCGCTCAAGGCCTGGGAAAAGCTGCCGGCCGGCGAGCGTGCCAAAGATGTGCTCAATGTGGGAGACGTGAAGAAGGTCGATGCGAACTACGCGCGGACGCCGCCCAAGGGAGGCTTGATCCTTAACGTCACCACGCGCATTCTCGATCGCACGGACGACTTCTTCTGCCACGGCACGTGCAAGTTCCCCGGCGGTCAGCGCGCGGCTCACGATCGCCTGTGGCTCACCGCGGACGAGTTGCAGGCGCTGACGCCGCGGGACGTGAAGGTCGGCCAGGAGATTGCGATGCCGGCGGCGGCGACGTATCGGCTGGCGCGTTTTCATCTGCTCGACAACACGCGCGGCGAACCGCCGATGTGGACGAGGGCACAGGTGCGGACGGCCAACGTGGCGCTGAAAGTCGAAGCCGTGAATGACAGCGCCGTGCGCGTCCGGTTGACGGGGGCGTTCCTCTTGTCAACCGACGCCGACGCGAAGGCCGCCCAGCGCGGATATGATGTTTCACTGATAGGTGACATTATCTATAATCCGGCGACGCGCGCCCTGACGCGCTTCGACGTGGTCGCGCTCGGCGATCACTGGGGCGCCGGGCCGTACACGGGCGGCGCGCGTCCGGGCCGCAACCCGCTCGGCGTCGCCCTGGAGTTGGCGAACCCGGAGCGCGCTGCGGATCGGGTTCCGCCGCAGGCGGCGCGCGAAGGGGGCAATTATTTTCGCGCGGACCGTTGAGTCGGAACTTCAAACGCTGTCACTACCCATGACGTGGCCAAGTTCCAATGTGGTGCGACGCTCCGCGTCGCAAGCTCACGACGCGGAGCGTCGTGCCACCTTGTAGCGCAGAGCCGCAATTTTGCGATCCATCCATGCCATACCCCGCTTTCGATCGTTCGCGCCTTTTCATCAAGCCGTTGGCCCAGCGCCAGCATGATCTCGATTTGTCGGCGCTCTTGCCGCTCGATGCGCCGCTACCCGTATTCGCGCATACCGCGCTGCCGGAGCTGGGAAAACGCATCGCGGCCGCCAAGCGCGCGAAAGCGGCGCGGATCGCCATGATGGGGGGGCACGTTGTGCGCGCGGGCGTCTCGCGCTATCTCATCGACATGATGCAGCGCGGCGATCTGACCCACCTCGCCATGAACGGCGCCGGACCGATCCACGACTGGGAGCTCGCCCTCATCGGCGCCACCACCGAGAGCGTCGCCCGCTATATCCAGACCGGCGAATTCGGACTCTGGCAGGAAACCGGCCGCCTCAACGACGCCATCGTTCAGGGCGCACGCGCCGGCCTGGGCTTGGGTGAAGCAATCGGCCGCGCCATTCTCGATGGACCGTTCCCGCACAAGGACATCAGCATTCTCGCCGCCGCGGCTCGGCTCGGCGTGCCCGTCACGGTCCACGTCGGCGTCGGTTATGACATCATCCACGAACACCCCAATTGCGACGGCGCCGCTCTCGGCCAAACTAGCTATCAGGACTTTCTCGTATTCACGCACAGCGTCGCCAATCTCGAAGGCGGCGTCCTGCTGAGCCTCGGCTCCGCGGTCATGGGCCCGGAAGTCTACCTCAAAGCCCTGTCGATGGCCCGCAACGTCGCGCGGCAAACAGGCAACGAGATTCGTCATTTCACGACCGGCGTCTTCGACCTTCTCGAGATCGACGAAGATCATCGCACGCAAGCGCCCAAGAGCGACCCGCGCTACTACTACCGCCCGTGGAAGACGATCCTTGTGCGCACCGTGGCCGACGGCGGCACGAGCTATTACGTCCAGGGCGATCATCGCCTGACCGTGCCCCATTTGTTTCAGGCGATCCGAAACGCAGAGGCGTGTTAGCCGGACGCGCAAGCGACGAAAGCTTCGTCCAAGCGACGGATGCCGCGTCCGTCGCTTGCGCGTCCGGCTAACGAGAATCTCGTGATTGCTGGCTCAAAACAAAATCGGCGGCCGCGAGCAAATCATCGGCGCTGTAATACGGTCCCGTCAGCACGCGTTCGGCTTCCTCGATGGGAATGCCGCTGCGGACCAATACACACCCACGGCAACCCGCATTGAGGCCTGCCTGGATGTCGCGCGCGGTATCGCCGATCATCCACGAATTCGCCAGATCGAGATTCAATTCCGCGGCCGCGCGCAGCAGCAGGCCCGGCGCGGGTTTGCGGTCGGGATGATCGACGCACGCCGAGCAGGCGTAGATCCCGTCGAGCGCGGCGCCGACGAGGTCGAGCTGGCGGTTCATTTCGTCGTGGATGCGGTGCAAGTCGGCTTCGCTCATCATGCCGCGGTCGATTGCCGATTGATTGGTGACAACGACGCACACGAACCCCGCGGCGCGCAGCCGGCGCAGTGCTACGCCGACGCCGGGCAAGAGCTGCAATTCTTCGGGCTTGGTGATGTAGGATCGTTCGACGTTGAGCGTGCCGTCGCGATCGAGAAACACGGCGGGACGGAGCGTTGGCATGGCAGCCTCCTTGCGAGAACTCACGTCGCGATCCTAGCCAATACATGGCGCGAGAGACAGAGCGGATTCAGCGTACGAGCACATCGGGCCGCACGAATTCGGCGCCCTGGATGCGGATACGTTTGAGCGGCCAATTCTCGGCGGCGGTGATGGCGCGCGGGCCATCTTCAGTAATGAGGAACGTGTCGCAGCTTACAGCGGCCCCGACGGCGACGCACCAGGTCAGCGCCCAGCGCGGCTGCAAAAGCTGCTCGTCGCTCAACAGCAGATTCCCCTCGACCGGCGCGTACCCCGTCAGATGCCCCTGCGGCGCCAGGAAGAATTCATGCTCGACGCCGGTCAGTTGAAAGATGCGCTGGCCCGTCATCAGGATCTGTCGGGGAATGGAGTCGGGCCAGCTGCCGGCCACGTAGGTCGCGCTGATCTTGCACGCGGCGTCGTGGTCGCGCCGGAAATTCACGTCCGCTTGACCGAAGGATACCGCCCGACTGGCACGCGCGCACAGCCCGTACTTGCGGGCGGCTACCGTCATCACGCACGTGTGCTGCACCTGCGTGGACGTGAACGCCGCCTGACGATAAACCCGCCCGCGACTATCCGCCGACACCGAGACGACCAACGGCTGTACGCCGCGATGCAGCAAGCGATGCGTAACCTGCCCAGCGACTTCGCGTTCGGTGTCGCCGACGCTCAGCGTGCGCCCGGTCGCTTCGAGAGCGTGGCTCAAGGTCTGTCCGAGCGTCCGATAGCAGGCGATCTCGTAATCGCTCAGCGAGCGCCGCAACTGACGCAATTCGGGGGCGACGACCTTGCACGCTGCGCAAGGCGTATCGCTGGCGACATTCCGTCCCTGGCAGAGATCGGCGAGCAGCGCCGCGCGTTCCAGGTGCCAGGGCCATTCCTTGACCTGAAAGCCTAGCCCGTCGATCTCCTCGTCGAAGAGCCGTTGCGTATCGACGTTGCTGCACAAAAGCCAGCGCGCGTCGGCGGTGAAATACACGGCGGGCGTCGTATCGGGATCGAGAATGCCGCGCGGCATGCCGCCGCCGGTGAGCCAGGCGAAGTTCTCCGGCTGCATGACCAAGAGGCCGTCGCAGCCCGTTTCCTGTAAGAGAGTCGCGACCTTGGTCTGTTTGAGTTCGACATCGGCGCGGCGGTCCATCGGGGCGATCAGGTTGATATCGACCACGCTCGGCGAAGCCTGGAGTCTGAGTTCCTCGGTTGTGTTCATGACTTATCAACTTCTGCCGCTTGCGGTCTAGTGCTGCCTCCCCTCTCCCCTGTACTCAGGGGAGAGGGGCCGGGGGTGAGGGGATGGGGCGCCGAGCAACTGTCTGTTCGTCCCCCTCACCCCCGACCCCTCTCCCCCTGAGTACAGGGGGAGAGGGGGGGAAAATGTGCCAAGCGGTTAACGTGTCCACGGCGGCGGATAAGCGCCGCGCACATAGCGCTGGGCCATTTCGAGATAATGGGAGCAGATCATCCGTGTTCGTTCGAGTTCCGCATCGGTGATGCCGCGCACGACTTTGCCCGGCACGCCCATCACCACCGAGCGCGGCGGAATGCGGCGCCCCTCCGTCACGAGAGTCCCCGCGGCGATCAGGCACTCCTCGCCGATCTCGCACCCTGAGAGAAGCTTCGCGCCCATGCCGACCAGACTGTCGCGGCCGATCTTGGTACCGTGCAGGATCGCGCCGTGCCCGACGACGACGCCTGCGCCGATCGTCATCGGCGCGTCGGTGTCGGTGTGGATGATGCAGCCATCCTGGATGTTGACGCGCGGCTCCAGCGTGACGACGGCCAGATCGCTGCGCAGGATGACGCCGAACCACAGATTGACGCCCGGCCCCAGGACCGCGTTGCCGGTGACGACCGCGGTGCTGGCAACGTAATAGTCCTTGATCGCGTGCATGAGGGGAGTCATCACGATGCTCCTTGGGCCAACGTGCGTCTTCAGTTTGTATGATACACACTTGCCCGGCGGAACGGACCAGCGAAGTTGCGCTGATAAGCGGGCAGACTGCGAAAAAACGCGCAAATAATCCCGCGGCGCCGACGATACGGAAGCTGACGATTGCAGCGATTCCTCTTCCCTCTCCCCCGGCTTGCCAGGACGCAGCAGCTGAAAAAGTTCTCGGTTACCTCGCGTCAAACCTCAGGGAATCGCTGCGCTTATCCCATGGTTTGAGAGATGTGTTATTTGCCTCCGTCGCGCTCCACCACTTCGCGCGGCAACAACAATTCGCGCTCGTTGCGAGCGAGGGAAGGCGGCACCGTCATCAGCAGGCGTTGGCCAATGCCATTCTGGAACTTCCATAGTTTGCCGTCTTGGCCGGCGGGGACCGGGATGCTGAAGTACGCGGCCTTCTTGTCGAAGGTGTGGACCTTCTTGCCGGTCGGGTCCAGAAGATCGCCGAAGCCCGACGCGTAGCCGCCAATAATCTTCGTGCCCTTGGGGACGTAGAAGTACATGCTCCAACGGCCCGCGAAGTTCACCGGCGTGTCGAGCCGGCTCACGAGCGTCATCGGCATGCCGTCGAGCCAACTCGTGCGCGTGCCCGCGGAGTGATCGGACACCTCGATGCGATGCAGCCCCTTGAAGGTCGTCTTCAAGATCATCTCATGCTCGACCTTGTCGGGCGGCAGCTTCGCCTCGCTGACCGATTTGCCCTCTGGCTCCTCGGCAGGGAACAGGCTGAATGCGGCGTCCCCCTTGTTCTGATAAACAATACCGCCCATGCCTTGCAGCTTCAGCTCGGCAGGTCCCTTGTCGACCCATGTCCAAAAGCTGCGCACGCCGCGGCTGTAGATGCCGGCGCTGCCCGTTTTGACAGGCGGCAATTTTAGCTTCGTCGCGGGGATCAACTCGTCGGAATACGCGACCGGCTCGAAGTCGAACAATTTCCTTTCGGTGATGCCAGTCTTCACCAGCGCGGCGAGCTCGGCCTCTGCAAAGGCGTTGTTGTCGATCCACGGGTTCTTCGCTTCCTTCGCGCCCTTGACTTCCTTCGGCAACACTACCGATTTGTCCCTATTCGGCAAATCGCGCACGAGGCCGTAGGCGTGGATCATCATCGTCTTGCGCATGCGCAAGGCGTGCTTGATGAGCGCCTCGAAACGCTTTTGCCGTTCCTCGCCCTGGACTGACGAGTAATCGCTCCACAATTCGACGTAGCGCGTGTAGAGAACCAGATCGTCGATGCGGGCGCGGATCTTCGGGTCGTTCGTCAAGGCACGGGCTTCGTCGAGCTTGCGATACATGCGGCCCATCAGGTCGTCGGTCAGGAGCGGTTTGCTCTTGGCGTCGATCAGGCGATAGAAGTCAGCCACCGGTTTCTGCGCGGGGCCGAACGCCTTGTCGAAGAAGTCCGCTTTCAGTGCGTCGATCTTCTTGGCCTCGCGCACGTCCCAGAGCATGCGCGCCGCCAGGTCGTAGCCGAGGCCGTTGCAGCCCCAGTTGTCGCTCGATTCGGCGGACATGAAACGCGCGCCTTGACTGTGGAATTGCGGGATGGTGCGCGCAAGATAGTCGATGTTGGCGCCGCGCGCCCGGCCCGGCAGGTCGCGGTCCCAGGTGTTGACGCTGTAGTATTCGCGGACGCCGATAGTCGCTTGCTGCTTCTGCCAGCCGGTCATGAGTTGATCGACCGAGTAGCCTCCCTGGATGAACGCGGTGGCGACTTGTACGACCACGCGCGGGTGCACCTTGATCGTCGGCGGCGGCGAATGCTGGTTGTACGCATAAACACCTACATATTTGTCGGGATGCTTCGCCTGCACGGCCTCGGCAACCTGGTTGGCAAGCGTGACAACGCGATCGCTGACGGAGCCGAGCTTCCGGCACTCCTTGCATTCGCACCAGCCGCCGCCGTCCGCAGGTTCGAGAGAGATCGATTGGCGCTCCGCCTTGTCGGCAAGTTGCTGCAAAGCGTCCTTGACGACGAGTTTGCGCAGGTCGTCGTTGGAGATGCAGAATTGATGCGACTTGCGTTCGCCGTTGACGAGGCCGCGATATTCGGGGTGCTTCTCGAACTCGGCCTTGTTGCGTGCCACAATGCCTTGATAGGCGTGCCCGCTGTTGATGGTGACGCCGCTGACGGCGCGGTTCTTGGCGCACCAGTCGGCGTAAGGCTTGGCGGCCCAGGTCGCGGCGCCATAGCCGTACCAGATGCGGCGCGCGTGGTACGATGGATGCTCGTATTGATCGACGGCAAGCGACAAATTCTTGCTGCTCGGGATGACTTCCCACGTCGGCCCCGGAAAGAACTGGCGATGGCCGAGGTGGTAAAGCACGTCCCAAACCGCGTGTTCGACGGCTTGTTCGGAGGCGCCCAGGACGTAGAGCCCATGGAGGTGGGCGCGGAGCCAATAGTCCTCGGTGCGCGTCGGATCGTTACTCCGCAGTGTCCCTGGTGACGCGATGGCGAAGTCCTTGGCCACGCCGACGACGATGCCGTTGTTGCCATCGCCGGTGACGACTTCGAACTTGGCGCCCGCGATCTTGCCAAGGTAGTCGGCAAGCGTGTTGGCGGCCTGACGCGTGCGTGCGCCGGCGTTCTTGGCGATGACGATCGGCATGGCGGGCTTGCCGTCGATCGCCAGGCGGCTGGAAAACATCATCGCTTGCGCGTCAACGGTACGCGGCGCGAAGAGGAGGTAGAAGCCTATGGGGATAGCGAACAAGCGAAGGGTCGGGTTCACGTGATTTCTCCAATGGCACGTATTAGCCGCGAGGGAGTCGGTGCGCGAAACCGCAAGCGAGGCTCAAGGGTGATTGCGTCCGCGCGGCCGCACTGATAGGATATGGAGTGAACAACATCCCTGTCACGGAGCCATGATGTCGTGGTGCGCGATGTGTTATCGTGGTCGTTTTCCATCGGCCAACTGTTCGGGATTGCGATACGCGTGCATTTCGTCTTGCCGATCGTGATGATCGGCTTGATTGGCCGCGAGGCGTTTCGCGAGGGTGCGCCGCCGGGGTCGTGGCAGGACGCGGCGATGCTGATGGGCCTGATGTTCCTCAGCGTACTTGTGCATGAATTCGGACACTGCTTCGCCGCGCGCTTCATGGACGGCGAGGCAGACGAGATCCTCATGTGGCCGTTGGGCGGGCTGGCGATGTGCCGATCGCTGCCGCACACGCCGAGCGCGCATTTCGTGGTCGCTGCGGGAGGACCGCTCGTCACGCTGGCGCTCTGCGTGGTCTCCGGCGGCGTGATGTACTTCGCCTTTAACGACCTGCCGCCGCTGAACCCGATGACTCCGCCCTACCGCGACAGCGAAGGGGTGATACGGCTCTTCAACGGGGATTGGGCCGTCATCAAGGTCGACAACCTCACCGAGACAATTCTCGCCCGACTCTTCTGGATCAACTGGGTTCTGCTACTGTTCAACCTGGTGCTCATGGGGCATCCCTTCGACGGCGGCCGTATGTTGCAAGCCGCTCTTTGGCCGCGCATGGGGCACTATCAGTCGATGAAGATCTCGATCTACGCCGGCTTCGTGGTCATGGTGGTGATTGGGCTTTATGCGATCATCAAGTCGGAGCCGCTCATGGCGTTTCTGACGATCTTCGTGTTCGTCTCCTGTTCGCAGGAAATGATGATACTGGAGACGGCGCACGAGGAATCGCTGTTCGGCTACGATTTCTCGCAAGGCTATACGAGCCTGGAGAAGGACGAGCCGCCGCCGCCCAAGGCGAAGAAGCAAAACTTCATCCAGCGCTGGCTTGCTGAAAGGGCCGCCAAGAAGCAGCAGCAAGAGCAGGAAGAACGGGACGCCGAGGATAGACGGATGGACGAGCTTTTGGAAAAGATCCAGAAGTTCGGCAAGAATTCGCTGACCGACGAGGAGCAGCGTTTTCTCAAGCGCGTGTCGGATCGATACAAGAATAAACCCTGATTTCGCCGCTTGCGGCTTTTGGATCTCGCCATGAGTGATGTCAAGTTGATCGAGCCGCGCACGCTGAAAGGCTTCCGCGATTACCTCCCCGAGCTGATGATCCCGCGCGAGTGGATGCTGGAGCAAGCGCGGCGCGTCTACCGCGGCTACGGCTTCGCGCCGATCGACACGCCGGCCCTCGAATACGCGGAGATCCTGCTCGGCAAGGGGGGCGAGGAATCCGACAAGCAGCTCTATCGCTTCACCCACCACAGCCACGACATCGCCCTGCGCTTCGATCTGACCATCCCGTTCGCGCGTTTTGCCGCCCAGTACATCAACCAGCTCGGCACGCCGTTCAAGCGCTATCACATGGGGCCGGTGTGGCGTGGCGAGAACACGCAGAAGGGGCGCTACCGCGAATTCTGGCAGTGCGACTTCGACACCATTGGCACCACGTCGAACGCCGCCGACATTGAGGTCGCGCTTGTCATCCACGATCTGATGCGCGCCGTCGTGCCCCCGTCTTGCTTGTTAGCCGGACGCGCAAGCGACGGACTGGACCATCCGTCGCTTGCGCGTCCGGCTAACGCCGCGGTCGAAGGGGACGAAAGCAAGGGGCGCTTCGTCATCCACGTCAACAATCGGCTCGTCCTCAACGGTTTACTCGAAGAGCTCGGCCTCGCAGGACAGACGGCGATGGTGCTGCGCTGTCTCGATAAGCTCGGCAAGGTAACGCGCGAGGACGTCCAGAAGGAGATGGCCGAGCGCGCCGGCGTTACGAGCGCGCAATCGAGCCGGTTGCTTGAGTTCGTGCAAATGACGGGGACGAACGCGGAGGTTCTGGCGCGCCTGAAAAGTGAATTCGGCGCCAATGCGAAGGCGGGCGAGGGCGTGCGACGCCTAGAGGAATTGCTCGACGCGACGGCGAAAGCCGGTATCCCCGACGGCATGATCGTGCTCGATCTGTCGATCGCGCGCGGCCTCGATTACTACACCGGGACGGTCTACGAGACCTTCCTGACCGACATGCCCAAGATCGGCAGCGTCTGCTCCGGCGGCCGTTACGACAATCTCGCGGGCCTTTACACCAAGCAATCGCTGCCCGGCGTCGGTGCGTCGCTCGGCCTGGATCGCTTGCTGGCCGCGCTGGAGGAACTGAACCTGCTGCAAAAAACCGGCACGCCGGCGCCGGTGTTCATCGTGCAGTTCAGCGCCGAGCGCATCGGCGAATATCAAAAGATGGCCCGTTCCTTGCGCGCCGCGGGCATCGGCGCCGAGGTCTTCCCCGACGCAAAGAAACTCGGCCAGCAATTCCAGTACGCCGAGAAGCGCGGCTTCAAGATCGCCCTGATCGCGGGGCCGGACGATTTCGCCAAGGGATCGTGGAACGTCAAGGATTTGGCGAAACGCGAGGAGAAGAAGGGCGTGCCGGACGCGGAGGTGCTGGGAATCGTGCGTGCCTTGTTGGCAGTTTGATGGTTTCGGCCGCAAGCCTTGTCGCTCACTCCAAAACCAAAATCAGCCCGCGCCCGTCGGTCAGAATTTGCGAAGATTTCCCTGTTGCAACATGAGCTTTGCGAGTAGAAATAAGGAATCCATGCGCATTGCGTCCGTGGTCCGTAGTGCGCGGCGAATACAACCAAGGATGGTAACCGTTCACCTCCCCTCTCCCCCTGTACTCAGGGGGAGAGGGGCCGGGGGGTGAGGGGGTGGAACAGACAGTTGCGCGACGCCCCAGCCCCTCACCCCCGGCCCCTCTCCCCTGAGTACAGGGGAGAGGGGTGAACGGTTACCAAGGATGAATGGCCACGGACTACTGACCACGGACAACCAGACGCCTTCTACAAAGGTCCACTTCGATGTCTCCATCACGCCAATGGCTACGCTTGACGGCCGCGCTTTTCGTGTGCGGCTGCATTTTCCTTGGCTTCGTTTCCGCCCAGCCTGACGATACGAAGACGCCGGCCAAGCTGTTCGTGCTTCCCAAGGTGCTGGCGAACGATCTGACGCCCGCGACGCCGCAGGAGCTGCGCGAGATAGAGGATCACGTCAAAAAAGTGCTCGACAAGGTGATGCCCGCGATCGTCTGCGTCCGCGTCGGACCGGGACAGGGCTCGGGCGTCATCGTCAAGGAGGATGGGACCCTCTTGACTGCTGGGCACGTCTCCGGCAAACCCGACCAGAACGCCGCCATCATCTTCCCGAATGGGACGACCAAGAAGGGCAAGACGCTTGGCCAAAATAGAGGCATCGACAGCGGCATGTGCAAGATCAGCGACGAAGGCAAGTACGCCTTCCTCGAAATGGGCAAGTCGTCAGATCTAAAAGTCGGCCAATGGGTCATCGCCATCGGCCACCCCGGCGGCTTTCGGCCCAACCGCACGCCCGTCGTCCGCGTCGGCCGGATCTTGACGGTCAACTCGTTCCTCATCCGCACCGATTGCAGCCTGGTCGGCGGCGACTCCGGCGGCCCCCTCTTCGACATGCAAGGCCGCGTCGTCGGCATCCATAGCCGGATCGGCGGCAAGGAGATCACCGAGAATGTCCACGTCCCGATCGACACGTACACGCAAACCTGGCACAAGCTCGCCAAGGGCGAAATGTGGGGCGGGTTGCTCGGTACCGCCGAGACAGTCAAATCCGCCGGCGGCAAGCTCGTCCTCGAAAAAAAGGACGCCCTGACTGGGCAAGATCCCAAGGACCGGGTGCAGACCAACTCGCACTTCCGGGCCTATCCCTTCCGCATGAAGGCGGGGCACACTTACACGCTCGATCTGATTTCTGGCGACAAATCCGGCAAGAAGTTCGACACGTTCCTGCGCCTCGAAGACGCCGCGGGCAAGGAAGTGGCGCACGACGACGACGGCGGCGGCTTCCCGCACGCGCGCATCGTGCACAAGGCGATCAAGGACGCGGATTACACGGTCATCGCGACTTCCTTCGAGGCCAACCAGACAGGCGCCTACACGCTCAAGATCTTCGACGCGGACTTTGTGGACGCGCTCGTCACCGGCAAGGTCGATGTGCTGAAGTCGGTCAAGCTGCCGATGCCCGCGGTCATCGCCCTGGTCGAGAAATTCAGGGCGGCCCAGGTTCCGCTGCACATCAACGCCGTCCTCATCGACAAGCAAGGCGACCCGCTGCCGAACACCGAGATCACCGTCAACTGGGACAAGGGCTTTCAAACCTTCAAGAGCGACGCGCAGGGCGTGGTCCGCTGGGCTCTCGCCAAGGACAAGAGTCGAAAGCTAAGCGTGGAACTGCCGAAGGGCACACGCGCGCTGATCGCCCTTACCGATAAAGAAGGCCAATCCATCGGCCTGAAGTTCGCCGAGAACGATCCGAGCCTCGAGAAGGTGAAGAGCGCCGGCGGCAAGATCGTCAGCACGTTCAGCGGCGCCATCGCCAAGACCGATCCGTTCGATGTCGAGCGCGAGAATTGCTTCCGCCACATCCACGAGTTCAAGATGCAAGCGGGCAAGACGTACACGCTTGATCTAGTCAGCGAGGATTTCGACGCCTACCTGCGCGTCGAGAACGACGACAAGGGGAAAATCGCCGAGGACGACGACGGCGCGGGTTGGCTCAACTCGCGCATCGTCTTTAATCCGGCCAGCAATGGTACGTATCGCCTCGTCGTCACTACCTGCGACCCAGGTCAGCTCGGCGCCTATGTGTTGACGATCCGCGAGATCACGGCCAAGCCGGCGGAACCGAAGAAAGTCGAAAGCAAGTAAATACACGCCACGCGCCGTTTAGCGCTCGTGTGGCAGCGCCCGTTTACCGGCGCTGCCACACGAGCGCTAAACCGCAGGCGGCCACTGCAAGAATCCGGGAGATCCGTGATGAGATACCTACGTCTAACCTTCGTGTCGGCCATTCTCTTGAACGCGACGGGCATGGCCTCCGCCCAGTTCCAGGCCGTGAATCCGGAACTGTTGCGCACGAGCCCCAAGTTCCTGCGTGCGTTTCATAGCGTCGTCGCCAAACCGAGCGAATCCACCGTGCGCGTCAGCGCCGATGGCAAGGATGTCGCCCTCGGCACCGTCGTCGAGGCCGACGGCTGGATCCTCACCAAATGGGATGAGATCAAGGAAAAGAACACCATCGTATGCAAATTGCGCGACGGCACGGAGGTCCCGGCCAAGGTGATCGGCGTCAAGGACGACTACGACCTGGCCCTGCTCAAGATCGAAACCAAGGATCTCAAGCCGATCGAATGGCGTCCGAGCAAGGACGCCCGCGTGGGCCGTTGGGTGGCCTCGGTGGGCACGGGCGAAGCGCCGGTCGCGGTCGGCGTCGTCAGCGTCGCCACCCGGCCGCTCGTCTTGGGCGATCAGCCCCCCAAGCAAATGAACATCAACTCCGGCTACCTCGGCATCGGCCTGGAAGCCGGCATGGGGGGCGCCAAGGTCAACATGGTCGAAGGCAAATCCCCCGCCGAAAAGGCCGGCGTCAAAGTCAACGACATCATTTACGAAGCAGCCGGCAAGGCAATTGCCGATCACGAAGCCCTCATCAACACCGTCGGCCGACTGAGAGCCGGCGACAACATCCTCCTCAAGATCAAACGCGGCGAGGATGAGATCGAACTCAAGGCCACGCTCGGCAAACGCTCGGGCAAAGCCCTGGGCAATCCCCAGGAAGTCATGGGCAGCGAACTCTCCAATCGCCGCGGCGGCTTCCCCTTCATCCTCCAGCACGATACCGTCCTCAAACCCAAGGATTGCGGCGGACCCCTCGTCGATCTCGACGGCAAGACCGTCGGCATCAACATCGCCCGCGCAGGACGCACCGAATCCTACGCTATCCCCTCCGAAAAAGTCCGCGATCTGCTCGCCGACCTCAAGTCAGGCAAGCTCGCCCCCGGCAAAACCGACATCGGCAAGGTTGAGCCGAAGGTAAAGAATCCGAATCAGGTCCTGCGTGTCGACGGCAAGCTCACCGACAAGGATCTCCCCGCCAAGCTCGGCGAGGGCCGGTTCATGAAAGTGCACGTGGTCAAACTGAAGGCGGGCGAAACCTACGTCATTGAAATGGATAGCGCGGACATCGACTCGTACCTCCGGCTCGAAGACGCCAACGGCAAGAAGCTCGCGGAGGACGACGATGGCGGCGGCTTTCCCAACGCCCGCATCGTCTTCCGCGCCTCGGCCGACGGCGACTACCGTATCATCGCCACGACCTTTAACGTCAACGAAACCGGCGCCTACACCTTGACTGTGCGCCGCGACAAGGAATAAACGCAGGAGTGTTGTCGATACAGCGCTTGCAGCTTAGCGCTCGCGTTGCGGCGCCAGGAAACCGGCGCTGCAACGCGAGCGCTAAACTGCAAGCGGTTGTTTTGTTAGCGCGATCCGTGCTTGTCGCCGCAGCGTTGGCCGGGCGGGCACGATTCGTTGAAAAAGGACCGGCACGAACCGAAGATAAACTGCGTTTCGTAGCGCCAATTACCGCAGATCGGGTAGAACGAATCGACGCCGCAGTTCATGCCGTGCTTATTGAGGCAGCGCTGGAAGAAATTCTCCGCGGGGGCCGTTTTCTTGACGGCAAACACAGGGGGCGCGTACGGATGTCGCGTCGGCTCGTAGGGAACCGATGGCACGACGAAAACCTCCTGGGCCGGCAGCCGACTCGTAGAGAAGCTGACTAGAACCATCAAGCTCAGGCCCAACCAGGTCGTTCGTCGCATCATGGCCTCATCTCCTCAATCCGAGGGCGTTGTCGGCAATCCGTTTTTCGCAGATTTCCTATCTATCGGTTCGCTCACGGGGATCACGTCACGCACAAAATTCAGAAGACGCCTGAAACATGCGAAAACTGGCGAAACCGGATCGATTGTCATGTTTTTTGCACGAGACTTCCCGTTCGCGCTCACGGTTCTTGCCTGGCTCCGGCAGTCGGCATAATAGGCACGATCGGTATCGCGACCCAGGTATGCGCACATTGCCTGGTTGTGGGGACTTATTTCTTATTCGTGCGCCCCTAGGAGGAAGAAACATCACCTGGCCAGCAGTAGAATAACGCATGGAAACGCGCAGGGAAACCCGTCTCCCTGGCGGCCCCGTAAGTCGTCACGGCCAGCATGAAAGCAATCTATCTCGACAACAACGCCAGTTCGGAAACGCTTCCAGCCGTGTGGGAGGCGATGCAGCCTCACTTCACGCGGCATATCGGCAACCCCGCGAGCAGCCATCAGTTTGGCCGTCATGCGCGCAAGGCGCTTGAGGACGCGCGCGAACGCATCGCCGCGCTTCTCGACGCGCATCCCGACGAAATCCACTTCACCAGCGGCGCGACCGAAGCCAACAATCTCGCCATCTTCGGTTTGACGCGCACGGCTCCGGGCACGCTCGTCACGACGCTCATCGAACATCCGTGCATCCTTGAGCCGATCCGCCGTTTGGAGAAAGCCGGCCACGCGCTGACGTACTTGCCGGCCGCGGCGTCGGGCAGCGTTCTTGCGGACGGCGTCGCCTACGCGGAGGACGTCCGCCTCGTCGCCGTCATGCTTGCGAATCACGAAACCGGCGCGCTGCAGCCCGTGAACGCGCTGACACAGCTGCTGCAAGGCCGAGCGCCGTTTCACTGTGACGCGGCCGCGGCGGCAGGCAAGATGCGCGTCTCCTTCCGCGCTCTCGGCGTCACCGCGCTGACGATCAGCGCCCACAAGTTTCACGGCCCGCAAGGCATCGGCGCCTTGCTTCTCGACCGGCGCGCGAAATTGCAGCCGCTTTTTTTTGGCGGCCACCAACAGCATGGCAAACGCCCCGGCACCGAAGCGGTCGCGCTGGCCGTCGGCATGGCGACGGCGCTGCAATGGTCCTACGACAACCTCGACGCCAACCGCACGAAGCTGCTGAGCCTGCGCCGCCGCTTTCTCGAACGACTGCGCGCCGACGCCGCTCCCGTCTTGCTCAATGGCCCCGAAACGGGCGGCATCCCCGGCACGCTCAATCTCGCCTTCCCCGGTTGTCCGGCCGATGCCTTGTTGATGAAGCTCGATCTCGCCGGCGTCGCCTGCTCGACCGGCTCGGCATGCTCCAGCGGCTCGCTCTTGCCGTCACCCGTTCTCGCAGCCATGGGCAAAACCGGCGCGGACCTGCTCTCCGCCCTGCGCTTCAGCCTGAGTACACTCTTGACCGAAGCGGACATCGATGAAGCCGCCCAACGCATTGCCGATTGCGTCGCCAAACTGCGGCAAACAGCTCCTGAGTGAGTTTTTTTGTTGCCCACAAACACCCACTGCCATCATCGATCCATCTTTAGCGTCAACTAGACGTAAATCTTTAATTTCAAATTACTTATATCGCCTTCATGTCCTTTCCAGTCGCAACTGTTTTTGGTATAATATTGACGAGGCTAACCGCTCTACTGCCGGCCGGATGAATCGCTCGTTGAAGGCTCTCGTACCATGCCGAACAGGCCGACTTTGGCCCGAGTCCTGGCTCTTCCGGAAAATCGCTCGGCCTTGGTCGCGATTCAGGATCTGCTGTTCACGCTTACCGAGCCGTCGCGCCGCTCGTGTGCCGACCCGTTGTTCCTGCACGGGCCGAGCGGTTGCGGCAAGACTTTCCTGGTGAGCGCGTTGGCCGAGGAATTGGCATCGTGCGGCATTTGCGTGTTTAAGATGTCGGCCAACGACTTCGCGGCGGAGAGCGACATTGGCGCGGCGAAACAAGCTGACCTGTTGATCGTCGAAGACTTGCAGCACTTGCCATTGCGCTCTGTGGATAGTTTTATCCGTTTGATCGACGAACGAGGGCATTTCGAGCGGCCGACGATATTCAGCGCGCTCGTCGGCCCGGGACGATTGCAGCATCGCGGGACGCCGTACCCGCAGCGGTTGACGAGCCGCCTGGGCGCGGGGCTCGTCGTCGCGCTGGATCCGCTGCAAGCACCAAGTCGCCGGCGCTTGCTGAAGTCTCTTGCGGAAGAAACGAAAATGGCGATCGCCCCGGACATTCTCAATTGGTTTGCGACGCACCTGACCGGCGGTGGCCGACAGCTGCAAGGCGCCATCCGCCAGTTCAAGGCGTTGCAACGTCTGCAGACAAAGCCGTTGCGCCTCGCCGACATTCGCGCCCACTTTCGCACACCGCTCGAGGCCGGGGCATTGACCGTCCAACGCATCGCCGAGCGCGTGAGCGGCTATTTTCACGTCGCGCCGAAGCGATTGCAGTCCGCGCGGCGTTCACGCGACGTGTTGTTGCCTCGCCAGGTGAGTATGTATCTTGCGCGCCAGCTGACGGACCTGTCGCTGCAAAAGATCGGCAAGTTCTTCGGCAGACGCGATCACAAGACCGTGCATCACGCTTGCTTGAAGATCGAAGAAGTAATAAAAACCGACGCGGTGTTGAGCGGAGCGGTCCGGCAAATGCGGGCGGAATTGGCGTAACGCCAGGCGCCTTGTTCCTTGTTCCCACGCAACGCGCGGAAACAGGTTAGGTTATGGGCAAAACGCGTTGACCGAATGTTGTTCATTGATGGAAGTGCGATGACAGATTTTCAACCCTCTTTCGATACCAAGACCATCCACAAAGATGCCATCACGCACACACAACGCTTCAACACCTGGACAACACGTTTTCCCCAATGTTGCCGCCAATGCAACCCGATTATCCACTTGCACATACGGCAGCTTGCGGCGACATAGCCACAAGAAACATGGGCGTAATACTACGACTACTGGATTTACAAAGAGAAGTAATAAGGAAAAGGACAACTCGCATGAAGATTGTTTGTCACCGTGAAGGACTCTTGTCCGCATGTCAACTCGCCAGCGCCGCCGTCGCCGTTCGCGATGTCAAGCCGGTGCTTCGCAACATCAAGGCGGTCGTCGATGACGATCGCTGCACGCTGATGGCAACCGATCTCGAATTGGGGATCCGCCTCGAAGTGCGCGGCATCAAGGTGGAAGAACCGGGCGACGCGCTGCTCCCCACGTCGCGCTTGCTTGCCATCCTACGCGAGGCTACCGATGAGGAACTGACAATCGAGGCAAGCCCGGACAAGTGCGTCATCCGTGGCAACACCAACGAATTCGAGATGCCCGGCGAAGACGTGGCCGCGTTTCCCGACGTGCCGGCGTTCAATGAGGAGAAGTATCACGAGATCACAGCCGCCGCGTGCAAGGACATGATCAAGCGGACGATCTTCGCTGCCGCGACGGAAGGACAGGTACGATTCGGCGCCACGACGGGCCTCTTGTGGGAGTTGGAGGATGACAAAGCAGCCCTGATCGCCACGGATGGCCGACGTCTGGCGATGATGACCGCGCCGGCGAAACCCCACGGTGGACACACGACCAAGGGGCTGCTCCCCGTCGTCCCGACCAAGGCGATGAGTTTGCTCGAACGCAACCTGACCGAGCCCGACGAAACCATTCGCATCAGTTTGCGTCCCAACGAGGTGCTGATGAAAACCGAGCGGGCCATGATCTACAGCCGGCTCGTCGAGGGACGTTTCCCGAACTACAAGCAAGTCATCCCGGCCAAGCATATTCACCGCGTGCCCTTGACGGTCGGCCCGTTCATGGCAGCGGTGCGGCAGGCGGCGATCATGACCGACGATGAGAGCAAACGCGTCCGCTTCCACTTCGCGAAGAAGAAGCTGACGTTGCGCGCTCAGGGCGCCGAGTCCGGGCAATCGCGCGTCGAGTTGCCGATCGATTACGACGGCAAGGGTTTGGAGATCAGCTTCGATCCGAAGTTCGTGACCGACATGCTGCGCGTCCTCGAACCGGACACGCCGTTGACGCTCGACATGAACGACAGCGCGACGCCGGCGGTATTCCGGTTTGAGCCGAATTACTTGTACGTGATCGTGCCGCTGGTGGAGACCAAGTGACGCCGCATTCGTTTAACGGTCGCGTGGCGTCTGGCGAGCGCTAAACGAATTCAGGAAAACACATGGCCCCGCGCATTCACAAACCTGATCCCGGCCCCGAGCCGATCAGGGAAACCCTGGCGCGATTGTTCACGGCGCGCGGCTGGGGTCGTCGGCAAGCGCGCTTGCACCTGGAGCGAGCGTGGAGCGAAACCGTGGGCGAACCATACGATCCGCACACGCGCGTGCTCGGCTTGAAACGAGGGATCTTCGAGGTCGAAGTCGATAGCGCTGTGCTCGTGCAAGAACTGACGCACTATCACAAGCGCCGGATCCTGCAAACGCTGTGCGACAAACTTCCGGGACAGACGATCAAGGAACTGCGCTTCAAAGTCGGAAAATTCTAATGCCGTAGATGGCTCGAAAGGACTTGCCATGATTGAAGAAACGAGCTCCCAGGAAAACGACGGGAGCTATGAACCCGAGAACATTACCGTCCTCAAGGACGCCGCCCACATCCGCAAAAGGCCCGGCAACTACATCGGCGACACCGCTTCGAAAGGGCTGCATCATCTTGTCTACGAGCTTGTTTACAACAGCGTCGATGAGGCGCTCGCGGGCTATTGCAAAAACGTTCATGTCACCATCCACGTCGATGGCAGTCTGAGTGTCGCCGACGATGGCCGCGGCATTCCCGTCGAGACGCATCCGGAGGTCGGCAAGTCGACGCTCGAGGTCGTCCTCACCACGGTCGGCGCCGGCGCCAAGTTCGACAAGCGCAGCTACAAGACCTCCGCCGGCCTGCACGGCATTGGCGCCAAGGCCGTCACTGCTCTCTCCGAATGGACCGAAGCCGAAGTCCGCCGCAACGGCAAGGTCTATAAGCAAGAATACGAGCGCGGCCCCGCCGTCTCCGACGTCAAGGAGATCGGCGTCTCGCCCAACAACCGCACCGGCACCAAGATCACCTTCAAGCCCGATCCGGAAATCTTCAAGGACATCACCTTCAGCTATGACATCCTCGAAGGCCACCTGCGCGAACTCGCCTACCTCAACAAGGGCCTCGCCATCAAGCTGACCGATGAGACGACTAGCCGGGAAGAATTGTTCCACGCCGTGGGCGGCGTTTCCGAGTTCGTCGAATATCTCAACCGCACCGAGGAAGCCATCCACAAGGTTCTTTACGTGGACCGGACGGTGGACGACGTCAAAGTCGAAGCGGCGTTTCAATACACGACGGGCGAGGAAGAGCGCGCCCGCTACTACACCAACAACGCTCACAACCCCGACGGCGGCACTCACCAGTCGGGCTTCCGCACAGCCATCACGCGCGCCCTCACCGCGTACGGCGAAAAATCCAGCCTCTTCAAGGACATCACGCCCACCGGCGAAGATTATCGCGAAGGGCTCACGGCCGTCATTTCCGTCGCCGTGTCAGAGCCGCAGTTCCAGGGCCAGACGAAAAATCGCCTGAACAATCCTGAAGTGGACGGCATCGTCTCCAGCATCGTTTACGAGTACCTGACGAAATACCTTGAGGAAAATCCCAAGGAAGCCAAGAAGCTCATGAACAAGGTCATCGTCGCCGCTCAGGCACGCGAGGCCGCCACCAAGGCCAAGAAGGCGCTCAAGGATCGCAAGAACATCCTCGCCGGCGGCGGCTTGCCTGGCAAACTCATGGATTGCACCACCCGTGAACGCGATGAGTCCGAACTCTTCCTCGTCGAAGGCAATAGCGCCGGCGGCTCCGCGGACAATGGCCGCAATCGGCACACCCAGGCAATCCTCCCCCTGCGCGGCAAGGTGCTCAACGTCGAAAAAGCCCGCCTCGAAAAGGTTCTCTCCAATGAGGAACTCTGCGCCCTCATCAGCGCCGTCGGCATCGACATCGGCAACAGCGAGGACCTCGAAGGCCTCCGTTATGGCCGCATCATAGTCCTCACCGACGCCGACGTGGACGGGCAGCATATCCGCACGCTCTTGTTGACGTTTTTCTTCCGGCAAATGCGTCATCTGATCGAGAAGGGACACATTTGGGTCGCCCGTCCCCCGCTCTTCAAGGTCGAGCAGAAGAAAAAGTCGCGCTACGTGCAAACGCTCGATGAGATGAGCGTGGAACTCTTGGCGCGCGGCATCGAGGGGACGAAGTTTCAAATTGCGCCGCCCGAAGGGAGCAAGGGCGCGCCGGTCGTTTTCGAGGGCGAGCGTCTCAAGGCAATCATGGGTGTGCTCGACGAACTGGAGAAATCGCTCGTCATCCTCGAACGCCGCGGCCTCAGCGTCGCCGCGCTTTTGGGCCGGATGCAAAACGGCAAATTGCCGATCTATCGGGTCACGCTGGGGAGCGTCGAGCATTGGTTCTTCAGCGCCGAGGAGAAGGATGCGTTCCGCGCCGCGCATGTTCAGAAGGGGGGCCAGCTCCTGGTCGCCGACGAGGAGACCGCGAAGAGCGCCAATGGTGTGCCGGCGGCGGAAATCTTCACCGAGCTCGACCTGCACGAGGTCAAGGCGATCAACCGCGGTATCGAAGAATTACGCACGAAGTACAACTTGCAGGCGTCCGATCTGCTGCCGTCGCCGCGCATCGCCGGCCGCGAACCGGCGCCGCGCTTTTTCCTCGAAAACGACGGCAAGCAGCAGGTCTTGTCGCACCTGCGCGTGTTGGTCGCCGAGATTCGCAAGCTCGGCGAGCGGGGGATCAAGATCATTCGCTTCAAGGGACTGGGCGAGATGGACGGCGAGGAACTGTGGGACACGACGCTCGACCCCGCGCGGCGCACGCTCCTGCGCGTGCACATGGAGGACGCGCTCAAGGCGGACGAAATGTTCCGCACCTTGATGGGCGAAAAGGTCGAGCCGCGCCGCGAGTTCATCCAAAAGCATGCGCTCGAAGTGCGCGAACTGGACTACCACGGGGCATGACGATATTTGACGAGCCGCGACCGTTGGGGAGTGGTTTCCCGCTTCCTTACGGGTGCGGCTCGTAAATGCGAATCGGCGTGAGGCTTTGGCGACACGTAATGGGGATCCCGCCATGTGCAAGCGATTCTTACTTCTGACGATCTGTGGCCTCCTGGTTGGCCAAGTTCCAGTGCTCGGTCAAGACACCAAGGCCAAGGTTCAGGAATTGATCCGCCAGCTGGAGACCGGCAATGAGGCGGCCAAGCTGACGGCGGCGGTGGCGCTGGCCGACGAGGGGCCTGGCGCGGCAGCGGCCGTGCCCGCGCTGGTCGCGGCCCTGCAGGACAAGAGCGAACACCTCAAGCTCAACGGCGCCATCGCCCTGGGTAAGATCGGCGCTCCCGCGGTTGATCCGGTCGCCAAGGTACTCGCGCGCAAGACTCCGGGCGATCGCTATTACGCGATCTGGACCCTGGGCTGGATCGGGCCCCCCGCGAAGGACACGGCTCCACTCGTCATCGAATGCCTGTTGGACAAGGACGAAGGCGTCCGCCGCAAGGCCGCCTATGCCCTGGGCAGAATCGCTCCCGAGGCCAAGACCACGGTCGCGCCGCTCATCAAGACGTTGGCGGACGGCAACGCCGACGTGCGTCAGGCGGCCTCCGACGCCCTGTCGAAGTTCGGCGTCGAAGCGGTGCCTGCGTTGATTGACGCGCTGAAGGACGACGCGCCCGCCATCCGCCTGGAAGCTGCCCGCGCCCTGGGCAACATCGGCAGCCCCGCCAAGGATGCGATCCCCGAACTCAAGACGCTCTTCCTGAGCGACGACGCCAAGCCCGCTCAAGTAGCCGCCGACGCACTCGCCAAGATCGGCAAGGTGTCGATCCCCGCCGTGAGCGAGGGGCTCAAGCACGGCGATGCCGTGGTGCGCGCTCGTGCCGTCCAAACGTTGGGCAAGATCGGCGCCGACGCGGTTCCCATCCTCGTCGATGCGCTGGGCGACAAGAACGCCGATGTCCGGCTAGGCGCCGCGGGCGCGCTGGCGCCGCTGCGCATCAGCGACAAGATGGTCGTTCTCGCGCTGGCTCACGCGGCCACCGATTCGGACCTGCGCGTGCGTCAACAATGCCTGCAAGCGCTCCAGCTTTTGGGCGCCGGAGCGAAGCTGGCGGCCCCGAAACTCGTCGCCGCGCTCAAGGAACCCGACGGACAGACGCGCTTGCAAATTCTCTTCGCGCTGCAAAATCTGCCCGAAGCAGAGAAGGAAATCGTCCCTGCCGCCGCCGGGCTGCTGACCGACACGGACGCGCAGGTGCGCCAGGCCGCTGTCAACGTGCTCGGCTCTCAGGGCAGCGCCGCGTTGCCGCACCTCATCACGGCTCTCAAGGACGGCAATCAGAGCGTGCGCTTCATGGCCGTCAACGCGATCCAGCGGATTCCCGGCGACATCAAGGACGCTTTGCCCGCGCTTCTGCCTCTCTTGAAAGAGGGGGCGTCGTTTCAGAAGCGGAATGTTGTGTTCGTCTTGGGTCGTATCGGCGAACCCGCGTTGCCGAGCCTGCTGCCGCTTCTGAAGGACGGCGACAACTTCGTACGCACTTCCGCGGTCGATGCGGTGCGCGGCATTGGCCCCGAGGCGAAAAAGGCGGTGCCGACGTTGAGCGACATGGTCCTGCAAGATCCCTATCTTCTCGCGCGCCGCAACGCTGTCCTGGCGATCGCTGCGATCGAGCCGGACAAATTGACAGATGTCTTCGCGCGGGTCAAGAAACACAACGACGAGAAAGTCCGCTCCTCCGCGTATCAGGCTCTGCTTTTCAAGATCGGCAAGAAAGGCGCCGTGAGCACCGTATTGCCCGCCAAGCTTTCGCTGCCGCTGTTCAGCGAAGCTGCCAAGGACGGCTCAGCGAACATCCGTCTGCTCGGCGTGCAAGGTCTGGGCGGCCTGGGCGCCGACGCGAAAGATGCCGTGCCGATGTTGACGGGGTTGCTCAACGATCCCGATGTCCGCGTTCGCATGCAGGCCCAGTTCGCGCTGACTCAGATTAAGGGCAAACAATGAACCACGGGGGACAAGGGGAACACGGGGAGGAAATTCGCCACGTCTTTTCCCCCCGTGATCCCGTGTCCCCCGTGGTAGTTTTTCCTCGTCGCATTGGAGGAGACAGATGAGTCCGGTTCACTTCGGCAACGAGCGTTTTCGCTTCACGGTGGATGAACGCTGGCCGTGCTTTCCGTGCGGAGGTCCAGAGGGCGAAGCCGTTGCGGTCGCCTGTGATTCACGCGATCGCGTCTACGTCTTCTTGCGCGGGCCGCGTCCCGTGCAGGTCTTCGAGCGCGACGGCACGCCGGTCATGACCTGGGGCGAAGGAGTATTCCATCGGCCGCACGGGATCTTCATCGGACCGGACGACACCGTCTACTGCACCGACGATTTCGGTCACTGTGTCATGGCGTTCACGGCGAAAGGCGAACACCGCTTCACGCTCGGCACGCGCGGCACGCCCTCCGACACCGGCGCGACCAGCATCGATTATCGCACGATCAAGCACCCAGGCCCGCCGTGCAACTATCCGACAAACCTTGCCATCGGCCCGACCGGCGAGCTCTACGTCGCCGCCGGCTTCGGCAACGCGCGCATCCATCGCTTCGCGGCGGACGGCCGATTGCTCCAATCGTGGGGCGAGCCGGGCAGCGGAGCAGGGCAGTTTTACGTGCCGCACGGTCTCGCCGTCGATTCGGCAGGGATCGTTTACGTCGCCGATCGCGAGAATTGCCGACTGCAGCTTTTTTCGAGCGATGGCGTTTACCAGCGCGAATGGACCGATGTGGCGCGCCCGTGTCAGGTATTCATCGACAAGGCGGGCTGGATTTACGTCGCGGAGCTGGGCTTCCGCGCGGGACGCTGGCCGGGGACGGGCGCCCATCAACCGGGCCAGACGGGCGGCCGCGTCAGCATCTTCGATCGCGCAGGCGTCCTGCACGCGCGCTGGGGCGGCGGCGACAATCCATGTGCCGCGGGCGATTTCTTCGCGCCGCACGGCATCTGGACCGACGCGCGCGGCGATCTCTACGTCGCGGAGGTCACGCTGTCCGGTGGTGGCCGAGCAGGCGTTGTGCCGGCGAGCTGCCATTCGTTTCAGAAGTTTGTGCGCGACA
>SXGT01227675.1_pt1 | contig 26851 bp, 14 predicted proteins | sample 3176221 | NCBI WGS metagenome assembly SXGT01 (sample SAMN11356862, study PRJNA531348) | freshwater metagenome | isolation source: freshwater sample F1-120 | place: China: Fuxian Lake, Yuxi | collected 2017-12-25
GAGCCGCCGATGTCGGAGAAGCCGTTGGTGCAGCCGGGGGCCTTGCCGCCCTCGACGCCGCCGCCCGCGCCGCCACCGCCGCCGCCACGACCGGGCGTCCCTGACGCCCCCGGAGCGCCGCTAGCGCCCTGCCAGTTGCCAGCCGTCACGGTCCCAGCGGTGGCGGGGCCCGCGGCGCCACCGCCGCCGTTCGAACCCGAGCTCCCGTTCTGTCCATCGAGGGACGCGGTGCCGTTCGGGCAGGTCTGTTTGTTCTGTGGGGCGATGCAGGCGCAGGCCGGCGCGAAGCACGCCGACGTGAGCGCATCGCACCCACCGAGGCCCCCCGCGCCACCACCAGGCGCATTGACCCCTGACGTCGTCACGGTCTGCGCCCCGGTCGGGTTGCCTACGGGGCACCCCGCGCAGGCTTGCCAGCTCTCGTCCCAGTCGGGGCAGTCTGCCTTGCCCCCCGCCCCGCCGGAGACGTTCACGCCGCCGCACGTGAGGCTGCCCGCTGCGCCGCCATTGCTCTCGGCGTTTCCGGCGGCTTTGCAGGTCTGCGCGCACTCGAACTTCCCGCCGGGCTCGTGCGCATTGGCGCCCCCGGCCCCGTCGAGACCATCGGTCCCACTCGCGCCGTTGGCACCCGCGCTCCCCGGACCGCCGTAGCCTGCCCACACCACGTTGTTGGTGAGCGAGAGCGACGTGTCGCTGCCCGAGACCCAGATCCCGTAGCTGTTCTCGCCGGGACCCGTGGCGCTCTCGCCGTAGACCACGAAGCCGTCGAACACCGTGGCTTTCCCCGTGATGTTGGACGCGATCACGGTCTTCCGGTGGCCCGAGGCGGTCTGGCCGAAGATCGCCGTGAGGTTCGTGCTGGGATCGCGGGTCCAGGTCGTTGGGTTGTAACCGCCGTACACGTTCTTCCCGGCGACCAGCGTGACCGTCTCGTTATACGCGGCGGCCGCGACGAGCACCTTGGAGCGGCCGGTCGCCCCGGCGGCCGTGAGCCCGCCGGCGATCGTGGCGCAGGGCCAGGTGCCCGCCAGCGCGTCGTAAGGCGCGAGGCCGCAGCCGGATCCGTCCGCGGCGTGGGTGTCGGTGGCAGAGACGTAGATGGCGTCCGGGTCTTGGAGGAACTCGCAGCCATCGGTGGGCACGAGGTTCACGTCCACCCAGCTGCCGCCGGTACACGCCGCGTTCGTGTCGCCCGCCTTGCAGCACTTCATGAGGCACTTCGGAGCCCCGCTGGCGTCGCAGATGCCGTAGGCGTTCGGCAACCCGAAGATGCTGGTGCAGTCGGTGTAGCAGTTCCCGCACGCGGCGTGCGTGTTGTACTTCCCGCCGCTCATCCAGCCCTCGTCGGTGGTGGTGTCGCAGTCGTTGTCGACGCCGTCGCAGGTCTCCGTGCCTTTCGCGCCCGGGACCGCGTTGCACACGGTCTTGGTTGGGTCGGCGCTGTCACAGACCCCCACGCCGAACCGGAGGCACGCCCCGACGCCCGCGGTGCAGACAGTGCCCTTCCCGGAGAAGGGCTCATCGGTGCTGCCGTCGCAGTTATTGTCGAGGTTGTCGCAGACCTCGGTGCCCGGCGTGCCCGGCTGTACGTTGCAAATGGTGGCCGCTTTGGGCGCGGCGGGGTCACACACTCGCACCCCCGCCTTCAGACAGACGCCCTTGCCAGCAGTGCACGTGGTGCCCTTGTCGGCCCACGTGGCGCCCTCGTCGGTCTGCGTATCGCAGTCGTCGTCGAGGCCGTTGCACTCCTCGGCGCTGCCGCTTCCGGCCTTGGCGCCACACACCAGGGCCCCTCCGGGGTTCGCGGGATCACAGCCGAAGGTCCCGACGGTCTGGCACACGCCGGCTCCCGCCGTGCACACGGTGCCCTTGTTCGTCCACGCAGGCCCTTCGTCCGTGAGGCCATCGCAGTCGTTGTCGAGGCCGTCGCACACCTCGGTCTTCGTGGCTCCCGCCACCGCGGTGCATGCCACGCCGGAGGGCGAGCAGTCGTTGATGCCATAGGTCAGGCACTGGCCGACGCCCGCGGAGCAGACGGTGCCCACACCGAGGCCCTCGTCCACCTGGTCGTCGCAGTCGTCGTCTTTGTGGTTGCACGTCTCGACCGCCGGCGCAGGCCCCACGCACACCAGCGCAGCGCTGCCGGCAACGCAGTTCTTCACGCCGCCGCAGGAGCCGAAGGCGTTGCTCACGGTGCACGGGTCGCCCCGCCCCGGGACGTCGTCGATCACGGCGTCGCAGTCGTTGTCTTTGCCGTCGCACACCTCGTCGCCGGGCGCCGTGGCCGAGCACGCCGACCACCCGGCGCTGGGATCGCAGCTCTGAACGCCGTAGCACGAGCCGCTTGGCCCGCTGTTCACGCAGCTGCGCACCACGCCAGCGTCCTTCGCGACGAGGCAGGTGCAGGAGCCGGTGACCGGCAAACACTGCTTCTTCCCGCCCGCTTGCGGCGTACAGGCATAACCAGACGGGCACTGGCCCTCCGGATTCCCGTGTGCGTTGCCAGCGGCGCAGTCGCGGGCGCAGTACTTGGCGTTATCGAGCGAGACGCACATGTCCCCGGGCGAGCCACAGCTGGCGTCGCTGACGCAGGGCACGCAGAGGGCGTCGGTGAGCGGAAGACAAGCCAGCGGGCTGGCGGCGTAGTACCCGGAGTCACACTCCTCCACCTGGCACCGGGCCTTACCGGCGACCAGCTGGCAAGACGCGGTGGCGTTGGGGAGGGTGCCGTCACAGGCGATCCCGCAGGCGCCGCAGTGTTGCCCGTGCAGGTACTGCCCGGTGGCCGGGTCCCGGACGCCGTTGTCGACGACGCCGTCGCAGTCGTTGTCGGCGTAGTCACACACCTCTTCGGCCGGAGTCGCGGCGTCACACCACCAGTCCACGGACGAGAGTCCGGGACCGTCATCAGAGCACCGCCACTGGCCCGCGCAGGTGCCATGCGCGTTCGTGGTCGCGCAGGGGCTTTGGGGCGGCGGGACGCCGTCGTCCGCGGCGCCGTTGCAGTCGTCGTCTTTGCCGTTGCAGGTCTCTGGCGAAGGCGTAGCCGCCGTGCACTGCGACCAGCCGACCGCCGAGTCGCAGATCTGGCTGCCGTAGCAGGTCCCCGCGGCGTTCGTGGCGCTGCACGCGCGAGTGGCGCCGCCGTTCTTGGCGCCGCAGACGCAGGACCCGGTGACGGGGACACAGCGCTCCCCGCCCTCCACCGCCTGACACGAGAAGCCCTCACCGCACGCTTTCGCCGCGGCGCCGCAGGGGCTGGCGCAGACCTGCTGCCCGTCGAGTGTGAGGCAGGTCCCGCCGAAGCAGTCCGAGTCCGCGGAGCACGCCTGGCACGAGACGTCGGGGGGAAGGGCGCACTGGAAGTCGTTGACCTTGGAATAATCGGGATCGCAGGTGTCGACCACGCAGATGGGCGATCCGGCGGTGCCCCCGCAGCGCCCGGTGCCGTGCGGGAACTTGGCCGCGCAGGCGTTGCCGCAGGTCCCGCAGTGCACGTCCGTGGAGAACACCCCGCCGGCGTCCTTGAAGTCCTCGTCCACGAGGCCGTCGCAGTCGTTGTCGTCGAAGTCACAGGTCTCCGGGGCCGGCGTGCGCCCCTGGCAGACCCAGCCCTTGGCTCCGAGACACGCGCGGACACCGGGGCACGAGCCCACGCCAGCCACCTCATTCGCGCAGGCCTCGGCCTCGGCGAGGCCATCGTCGATCAGGCCGTTGCAGTCGTCGTCGATCCCGTTACAGGTCTCGGGCGCCGGGACCGACGCGGAGCAGGCGCCCCAGCCGGACGCCGCGTCGCACGCCTGAACGCCGAAGCAAGTGCCCAGGTCCGAAGAGGACACGCACGAGCGCTTGCCGCCATCGGCGCCAGGGCGACAGGTACAGCTGCCTGTGGTGGGCTCGCAGTACCCCGATTGGCAGTCGAACCCCTCGAGGCAGTCGTCGGCGCTGCTGCAGCTCGGCGTACAGCGCGGCTCTCCGTCCACCTGGCGACACGCCCCACCGGGACAGTTGGTGTCCACGGCGCAGGGCGTGCAGTACTTCACGAACCGGGGGAGGCAGAGGAAGGCGAGGTCGTCGCTGCCGCTGTTGATCGCCTTGCAGTCGTAGCCTTCTGGGCACTCTGAGATGCAGGTGTCCGTGCACACGAAGCCCACTTGAGCCTCGACGCAGTATCCGGACTCGCACTCGCCGTTGCCCTGGCAGGGGGCACCGAACGTCCCGGGGGCAACCACCACATCCTCGATGGGCTGGCCCAGATCTTGGCCGGGTCCGACAACGGTATCCGGCCTCGTGGTGTCGATGCTCGGAAGGTCGAGCTGCCCGCCGCCGTCCACTGGATCGGGCGTGCTGTCCTCGGAGGCGGCACACGACAGCGCGAAAGCGCACGACACCAGCAGCTTGAGCCGCATGCGAACCTCATCTCCGCGGCTACCCGGCCTCGGAACAACACGTTTTTCTCGGCTACCACCCACACGCCATGCTGCCACGGCCCACCCGGGCCAAGCAACCGAGACCACTCGAGCGAACCCTCGGCGCCAACGACTGTCAGGGCTCTCGCAGGCGTGAGACGGCTCGCAGGTAGGCGATCCGGAACGGGCCCGGTGCTGTCACGCCCACCGCCAGGAGGCTGTCGCGGTCGACCGGGTCTTCGAAGAGCTGCGCGTCAGTGGGTTCCACGACGTCGCGTGTCGCCATCCAGGCGCGCTGGCGCTCCACCAGGCCGCGAACTACGCCTTCACCGGGCCAGGGCAACCAGGCGTCCGTGGACCCGGAGCGGGCGGCGGCGAGCAGGGCCGGACCGAAGCGAGCGTGCAGCACCTCGTCGCGCGCGATGTGACGGAGGACGTCGCGAAAGCCCGAGGGCGGCAGGGCTCGAACCGCGTGTCGGAGCAGCGCGTGCGCCACCACCTCGCCGCAGGCGTACGTCCCCACGAGCAGCTCGATGAGCTGCGCTTCGAGGGGCTCGGTGCTGCGCTCCTGGCGCAGCTCATCGAGGTCGAAGACCACCGAAGGGGCCCCGCCAAGGGCCTCTACGGCTGCAGCGCAGGCGCCGGCGTGGCGCTGCTCGTCCAAGAGCATCCGCAGCGCCAGCTCCTGTACGTCCCGGGGCGCGGTGAGGTCCACCAGGAGCCCGTGGAGCTTCCGGACGATCATCACGCCCACGTACTCCGAGCGGGCGCGGTCGGTCCACGTCCTGATGGCCACGTGGCGGGCGCGGTCCGAAAGCAACGGCGGCTCGAGCCTCGGACCCTGGTAGAGCGCGGCGCGAAACACCGGATCCGCGACGCCGCTGTGGTCGAGATCGAGGGTGAGCTCCTTCATCGGCCGCTCGCGCGCTCCCAGACGGCAGGTAGGCCGATCTTCACGAAGTTCCCGTACCCGTAGCCCGGGTACTGGGCCTCGATCGTGGCGCGTAGCCGCGCCAGCACCTCGGGGGTGGAGGGACCGGTGGGCCGCTCGGCCCGTACTGTCTGCCAGACGAACCGCAGATAAGACGACTGCGCCGCGAGGAGCTCGGGGCCACCCGAGGGGCCACGGCCCACGTGGACGTGCGCCGCGCCGAGCGCGCCGACGCGGGCGAGCGTGTCCAACCACTCGGGGATGAGGCCCAGCTCGGTCCAGGCGTGGTGCCCGTTGGAGACCATGTCGCCCACGAAGACGTGGTCCTCATAGGTGACCGCCACGTGCGCGCGGCTACAGCCCACCCCCAAGACATGCAGCCCCAGCTTCAGCCCGGCCACCTCGAGCGGCTGACTCACGTTGCCGAACGCCTCGAGCGCCGGGGCCTCGGCGGGATAGTCGGGCGCGTACTTCTCGAAGAACCACTTCTTCCTCAGCGCGTGCACCTCGGGGACCAAGGCCACCACTTGCTCGCTGGTGATGACGCGGATCTCGCGCTTGCGGAGGGCGTGCGCCCCGTTGAACTTGTCCGGATTGGCGTGGAGCACGATCGCCAGCACCACCTTCTTGCCCGTGGCGCGCTCTGCGGCAGCGATAGCGCGCTCGCCCACCTCCGGCAGGAACTGTGTGTCGATGAGGACGACGCCGTCCGGCCCTTCGATCCAGTGTGTGTTGGTCTCGAATACGAAGGGCTTCGAGGTGAACGTGCCTACGGGGCCAGTGAGGAGTGAGGCGACGAGCAAGGAGATCATGCGGGCGTTGTATCCCACGCCCAACCCGCTCACCAAGACCCATCGGGGCAGTGATGGCGCGGCCGCGATGGCGAAGTAGTTGACATCATTGAGTCATTCAACCACGCTGCCCAGATGGTGAGCGACGAATGATCCTCGTTAGTCCCTCCTCAGTCGACCTCCGTCGGTCAGCTGAGCTCAGCGCGGCGCACGTTTGTGTCCTCGACGCCGAAGATCGCCTGGTGTGGGTCAACCCCGCTTGGGAGCGGTTCGCTCGCGAGAACGGCGGCGAGAGCGTGCTCGAGCGGTGGCCGCCCGGGAACCTCTACCTGTCCGCCGTGCCGGAGGTCCTCCTGCCCTTCCTGCGAGACGCGTTCAAGCGGGTACGAGCAGAGCAGGCGGTCTTCGAGCACGAGTACGAGTGCTCCTCGCCCACCCAGCTACGACGATTTCAGATGGACGTGAGACCGCTCGACCAAGGGGCGCTCCTGGTCACACACACTCTCCGCCACGAGGCGCCCTTGGGTCGCGACGCGGAGCCCGCGCTACTTGCCCTGTATGAGGGTGAAGAGGGCATCGTGACTCAGTGCTGCCATTGCCGGCGCACTCGACGCAGCGACACAGGGAAGGCCGTGTGGGCGTGGGTGCCGCAGTGGGTCCAGCAACCATTGCCGGGGACGAGCCACGGGCTGTGCGACATCTGCCTGGAGTATTACTACCCGCAAGCCTGACCCGCGCGAGTCGAACGTTCGAGAGAGAGAGAGCCAGCGGACCGGCCCGACTCAGCCCGGGCGCGGGACCACCGCGTCCACGGCCCCCTGCACCTCGAGGGCCCAGTAGAGCGGGAAGGGCAGGAACGCCGGGCCTACACGAAATACCTCCCAGCCCAACAACAAGTCCTGGCTCCCGGCATTCACGGCCACCAGCGGCGTACAGCCGAGGCGAGCCGGGTCGGTCATTGGGTTTCCGGCGCTTCCGTAGTCGAGGTAGTGGGCGCCGCGCCACCCCTTGGGGAAGCGCAGCCCGCCGGTCTCGCGGACGCGATAGTGTCCAAAGGTGAGCTGTCGCCCATGCGCGGTCCGCTTCGGGACCTGAGGTCCCCTCACGCCGTACTGCTCCATCTTCACGTTCCAGCCGCGTACCTCCCCAGGGCCGTCCGACACGAACGTCTTGCGGAACGTATGCCAGAGGAGCTGGCGCGCCCACTCGGGCAGGCTCAGGTCCACGCCGAGGTACTGCCGTCCCGCGAGCCGAGCGAGATCGAGCGGGTGCCCCTCGCACAGCACGCGGTGGAGCTGGCGGCTGTCCATCTGCATCAGGTCTTCGAGGATCATGGGGGGCTCCGGAGGGCACGGCGCGCGCACATCGTCGCCAGCGCCATGATGGGGATCTGGGGGTTCACGCCGGTGGACGTGGGGAACACGCTCGAGTCGGCGACGTAAAGGCCCTGGACGGCGTGGTGGCGGAAGTCGGGTCGGACCACGCTCTGCTGCGGATCGGAGCCCATCCGGCATGTGCCGAACATGTGAGTGATCGCGGCCGTATACGCTCCGGCGAAGCGCGGACCGCTCGCCTCGAGCGCCACGAGGTCCGCGACCTTCGATGTCCGCGCCACGGCGCCGCGGACACCCGGGTCCACGAAGTCGGCGCCTGCCGCGAGCATCATCTCGCCCATGACCCGGAGGCCGCGGCGGAACAGCGCCACGTCGCGCGCCGAGGGGCTGAACAACACCACCGGGTGCCGGCCCATGCGCAAGACGCGGCCACGCGCCTCGGCGCGTACCGCGGCGCCCCAGTCGAGCTGGTGGTCCATGTCGTCGAACTCGCGCGAGAGCTCCCTCCCCACCCCGCGGAGCCGCCCGGCCAGGACCGCCGTCCCGAAGCCCAGCGCCTCGAACTTGAGCCCCTCGTGGCGCAGCCCGATCACCTCGTGGCCCTGCGTGGCGCCCTCCCACATCCGCACGGGCTCGGGGAACCGCCCGGCCATGGAGACCCCGGGGTGACACTGGAAGTTCTGCCCTACGGGGCCGTGCCGAAGCCCGTTGGCCATCAGCAGCACGGGCGTCTGGATGGCGCTGGCCGCCAGGACCACAGAAGCCGCCTTGACGCGCACCGAGTGGCCCGCCGGCGTGACACCGCGCACACCCACGCAGCGCCCTCGACTCAGGTCCAGCTCGCGCACCTCGACGGCGCTGACCACCCGGGTGCCCGCGGCCTCTGCGTCGGCGAGCAGCGTCGCGTCCACCGACAGCTTCCGACCGTTTGGGCAGCCCTGCATACACCGACCCAGGCCCTCGCAGCCCGACACGTTGCGACGGATCGGGCGATGCTCCAGCCCCAGCGCCTCGGCACCCCGCGCCAGGAGCTGGTTCTTCCGGCCCGCGATGGTCGGGTCGGTCGGTCGCACGTTGAGGCGCGTCTCCAGCGAGTCCGTGACCGCCTCGAGCTCGTCCCAAGGCAGCGCGTCCCGAAGCGCGGGGTCTGCCGTCAGCCACTCGTCGTACACGTCGCGCGGGAGCCGCCAGCAGATCGCGCCGTTGATGGGCGAGCTGCCCCCGACCATCCGACCCTGGACATAGGGCGCGGGCATCGGCCCCAGCACCACCGATGCGCCCAGGTCCCGATACATCAGCGCCATCGCGTCGAAGGAGGCGAGCGGAAAGTCTGGCGGTTCGAACCAGCGGCCGGCCTCTACCACCACGACGGCGGCGCCCAGCGCAGCGGCCTCCCTGGCGAAGGCGGCGCCAGCGACCCCGCTGCCCACCACGACCACGTCCGCGGTGAGCTCCAGCGGCCCCCGGAGCGTCGCGCCGTCGAGCCGCCGGGTCATTCGGTGCCGCCCGGGGAGCCCCGAAAGTGCGCGAGGCAGGCCACGATCTTCGCCGCGTCGACCAGCTGCCCGAGACCGGGAACGGCGTGCGCGCGGACGAGGAAGGCGTCCCGCTGATCCGGGTGGAGCGCCTCGAGGGGGCGGCCGTAGCGCAGGATGGGGAGGGCGCCCAGCGTGACCACCGCCACACGAAGCGCGGTCTTGAGTATCGGGGGCGCGAGGGCGTCGAAGCGCGCCCAGAAGTCGTCGAGGTCGGGAGTTTCGCGCGCGATGACCGCGGTGATCAGCGCGTCCCGCCATCGGCGCTCGAGCTCAGTCACGGACCAGCTTGCCCATCTCGACGTACTCGCGATTCCCGGCGCGGCAGAGCACGTCCATGGTCATGACGCCGGCCTCGGCAGCGGCCATGGCGGCGCCACGAAGAATGATGTTCTTCACGTGCGCGCCCGGGACCTCGAAGCGCGCCGCGAGCTCCGCGAAAGAGACGTCCCGACCCAGGGGAGCCTCCGGCGGCATCATGCTCCGAAACAGTCGCTCTCGCTCCGCCGCGTTGGGGAAGGGGAACTCGACCTTGAAGCGGATGCGCCGCTTGAACGCGTCGTCGATGTGGTCTGGGTTGTTGCTGGTGAGGATGCAGATCCCGTCGTAGGTCTCGACCCGCTGCAGGAGGAAGTTGACCTCCAGGTTGGCGTAACGATCCACGGAGCTCGTGACCTGCGTCCGCTTGCCGAAGAGCGAGTCGGCCTCGTCGAAGAGCAGGATGGCCTGAGCGCGCGCGCCTTCGTCGAACACGCGCCCGAGGTTCTTCTCGGTCTCGCCGATGTACTTGTCCACGATGCGGGAGAGATCGATCTGAAACACCTCCATCGCGAGCTCGGTGCCCATGATGCTGGCCGCCATCGTCTTGCCCGTGCCCGGGGGCCCGAAGAACAAGCACGCCACCCCACGCCCGTACGCGAGCTTGCGCCCGAAGCCCCAGTCGCCTGTGATCTTGTCGCGGTTCCGAACGAAGCTCACCAGCTCCTTGAGACCGGTGGCGGTCTTCTCCGGCACCACGAGGTCCGACCACGCGAAGCCCCGGAGCACCGCGTTCGCGACGGAGCCGAGGCGGTGACCGAGGTGGTCACGGATCGCCGGCAACACCACGGCTGGCGTGAGCTGAAGCGCGCGGCCGCGCCGCTTCGGGACGTCGAGGCTCTGGGCGATCTGCTGGATCGCGCCGCCCGTGAGCGCGTAGCGCTGCACCAGGTCGTCCACGGTGAAGGTGTCGCTGAAGACCGCGTCCGGGAGCGCCGCCAGCCACAAGCGCCGCTGCTGCTCGGGCGTCGGGTGCGGCATCCGCACCTCGGCGATGCCAGGGAACTTCACGAGGAGGGCGCTGGGCCGCTGGGTGGCCGTGAAGAACAGGGGGCCCGCATGCGCCGCCAGGGCCTGGCTGAGCGCATCGAGGCGAGCGGTGTTCTCGAGGTGCTGCGCCTCGGTGATCACCGGCACGGCGCGCTGTAGGCGGGCCTCGCGAAAGAAGGCGATGAGCGCGCCGCGGTTGTCGTGCGGACCGGGCTCGGGGGGGAGCTCCAGCGTGAGGACGGGGCGGCCCACGGCGTTCGCGGCGGCCTGGCAGATCGAGCGGCGCCCGGACCCGGGTGGTCCGTGAACCAGCACGTGCGCGCCAGCGAGGCCCCGCCGAAAAGCCGCGGTGAGCTGGGCTCTGGCTTCGTCTGCCACCAACACGGATTCGAGCGACCTCTCCTCGGTAGACAGCGCCCAGGGCGCCTCGACGGGGGGCGCCGTGAGTCCGAGGAGCCAGTCGCGCGGGCGCTCGGCGAGGCGCACCGGTCGATGCACGAGCGGGCGCGGGAGCGACGTGGTCTGCGGTGGCGTCACGTCCACCTCGATGATGCCCAGGCGAAACAGCGGGTGTTCGAGGCGCGCGAAGGCCCCCGCCAGCCGTTCCTGGTCGTCGTTGGTGCGGGCGAGAAGCTCCACGAGGAAGCCTACGTCGGGCTGCTTCTTCGTGAAGTCGCACCACGCGTGGCACATCGAGCGCGCGAACTCGGGCTCCACCTCGGCCAGGAGGAGCACGCGCAGTGCGTCGACCAGTAGCGGGTCGGTCGCCCCGAACGCGTCGGCCAGCTCGTCGAGCGTGGTCGGCGACTCGGCGGCGCGCTCGGCCAGCTCGGCGCGCAGCTCGGCCTCGCGCTCGGCCAACGTGTCGAGCGCCGTGCCGGTGAGCTTGGGCTCGTCCGAGCGCGCAGTGCCCGTGTCGATGAGCCAGGCGTCCACCTCGCGGCGGTGGACGTAGAGGTCGGACCACGTGGGCTTCTGGTACCTCGGGGCGTAGCGCTGCAGGTGGCGTTCGAGCCAGAGCTGGCAGAGCGCGCGGGCGTCGTCGAGCGGGCTTCTCACAGCGCCCACGATATCGCGGCGCCGCGGTGCCGTCTCCGGCTCCTTTGAGATCGCGCTTCCCGCTCGTCTCTTCTTGCGGTACTTGGGCCAGGGGGCGACAACGAGGTTCTATGACGGCGTTTCGTGCAATGTGTGTGTGTGCCTTCGTCGTGTCGAGCGCCGCTCGCGCCGACGACGGCGGCGGCGTACTCGTGGGCTACGGGCAGGCCTTTCAGACCCGCCAAGACGTGGAAGCCTTGTCGCACCTCGGGGTGATCGGGTTCGGCGGCCGGATCAACGACTCCACGATGATCCTGGCGGACTTCCAGTTCGGCATCGACGACGAGCACGGCGACCTCACGCACCTGTCGCTCAGCTTCCTCGGAGGCTACGCCATCGGTCCGGAGGCGATTACGTTCTGGGTCGGTGGCGGGCTCCGGTTCGCGCTGGACGGGTACCCGAACCCGTCAGCGGCGCTCTACGACCCTGGCGTCGGCGTCGGGATCCTCAGCCAGTTCGACGGGTACGGATTCGGCGTGGACGCCCGCGGCTGGCTGGGCATGAACTGGTACTGCGACCGAGTGACGGAGGAGATCGAGTTCGGCTTCGATCCCTACATCGAGTGGCGGCTCTACGTGTCCATCGGGGGCTTCTGAGCTCGAAGGTCGAGCTCCCCCACACCAACGGGCGAGCGCGGGTCGAGTCCAGGTACCATGAAGCGACGACCGTGGAGCCAGGTCAGCCACAACACCGGCAGGCTGAAGAGATCGGTGGGGTCCATCGTCGAACGCACCCGGCGCACCACTCCCAGCGGATCCAGTCCCGGTGACGTGGCCTCGAACCAGCGCACGAACTCCGGGGAGAGCTCGAGGAGCAGCATGAGCGCGGCAGTGAGTCCCATGGTCGAGGCGAGGAGCGCGGGGGTGAGCCCCAGCCTGCGCCGTAGCAGCACCGAGCCCAGACAACGGGCCAGGGCGCTGCAGAGCAGGGGGAAGAAGAACACCCCGGCAAAGTCCGAGAGCTTCCCCGTGAACCAGCCGGGGCCCCATCCCTTGAGGACGTGGTCGTTCAGCGCCAGCAAGGCCACGGCGCCGAGTGGCAGCGGGTTTAGAAACTCCTCGGCGGGTAGAACCGATTTCATGTGCGCCGCGGCGCGGCGTCTCCTGCTTGCGGCTGGGCCTTCGCCCAGGTATCGACGCCGGGCGCGTCGTGGGCCGGAAGCCCGGGTGAAGCGTAACAGCGATTGGGAGGGCTAGCCATGCGACGGAATCAGGTTGGGGGCGGGGGCTGCGAGCGCCGCGGCGGGGTTCGTCTGGGCGCCGGCGCGCTCCGACGATTGTCTGCGGTAGCGGAGGCCTTGCTCCTCCTGAGCTGCGTGTGGCTCAGCCTCGCCAGCTCCGACGATGAGAGTGGCGGCGGCGGGACCACCACGCCCACCCCGCCGGTCGAGACGCGCACCCCGTGTCAGACCAACGCGGAGTGTCCTGGCTTCGTATCGGGCAACCTGTGCGTGGCCCGGGCGGAGTGCGGAGTGGACAAGTTCTGCAATCAGGTCGTCGGGGTCACCTGCCCGGCCGCGAGCAACCTTTGCCAGACGCCCACCTGCGAGCCCACCACCGGCGCCTGTTTCTTCGCCGCGGCCGTCGACGGCTCGTGGTGTGACGACGGGCAGCCGTGTACCAACGCCGACGCGTGCAAAGCCGGCTCCTGCTTCGGCGCGCAAGTGTTCTGCGGCGACGGCGGACCCTGCGGCAGCACCAAGTGCAACCCGAGCACCGGCGGGTGTGACGTGGCCTACTTGCCGGACGGGTCGAAGTGCGACGACGGCTCGAAGTGCACGAACAACGACGCCTGTACTCAAGGCAGCTGCGTCGGGCTCCAGGCCAGCTGCGACGACGGTGACACCTGCACCTACGACAACTGCGACGCGAGCCTCGGTTGCGTGCACCAGTCGCAGGGGGTGGGCCAGGCGTGCGACGACGGCAATCAGTGCACCGTGCAGGACATCTGCGTGGCCGAGGGCTGCCGCGGCGTGAAGTCCACCGTGCCGTGCGAAGACGGAAACGCGTGTACGGCCGGCGACTCGTGCACCGACGGGACCTGCAAGCCCGGGGCGGTCGTCACCGGGACCTGCGACGATAGCAACCCCTGCACCATCGGCACCACGTGCACGAGCGGCCTCTGCGGCGGAGGCAGCGCGATGGTCTGCACCGACGACGGCGACCCCTGCACGTCCGATGCGTGTGTGGCAGGTCAGGGGTGCACGTACGCCCTGACAAGTGGCGCACCGTGCGTCCCCGGGAACCCGTGCGCGGCCGGTGGGCAGTGCACCTTGGAGGGCTGCCTGCCCTTCGGCGCGGTGTCCAACGGCACCGTGTGTGACGACGGCAACGCCTGCAGCTCCAAGGACAACTGCCAGTCCGGCACCTGCGTAGCCGGCGAGTACCTCGCGAACACCGTCTGCTCGGACGGGAACATCTGCACACAAGGTGAGTCATGTAACGCCGTGGGCCTCTGCGCCGGAGGCGTAGCGGTCACGTGCGACGACCAGAACGGGTGCACCGCTGACTCCTGCGACCCAGGGCTCGGGTGCTTCAATGTCCCCACCCTCGGTGAGCCCTGCGACGACCAGGACCTCTGCACGCTCGAGACCTACTGCGGGTCAGACGGCAAGTGCGCCGGCGGCTCCCCGGCGTGCCCCGCGGACGGCGACCCGTGCACCGTCGACACGTGCATCGGGGGCGGATGCAGCTACGACCTGGCCGTGGGCGCCGAGGGCTGCTCCACCGAGGTCAACTGCGGCAACGGAGTGGATGACGACGACGACGGCCTCGTGGACTGCGCCGAGCCCGGGTGTTTCCGGGCCTCACCGGCGTGCACGCTAGCGCCGCCGCCGCCTTGGAGCTACCCGCCGTCGGGCGTCTCCGCCGGCTTCGGGGCGGTTCAAGGGCCGTCTTGGGACGCCTCGTGGCAGCTGGGAGGGACCCAGGGCGAGCTGGTGTTCACCGGCGCCGGGCCCGGAAGCGCCGGGATCAGCGGCCCCCCACCCGCGACGCAGTTCGGCGAGAACCGGACGTTGGCCCAGCACTGCTGCGTGACCACGGTGAGCCCCACGGTGCTCACCTGGCTCGAGTACGTGGACTGGGACGTGGTGGAGCTGCCGATCCAGCGCTCTGTGGAGGTGTTTACCAAGGGCACGCTCGGGCCTGTGGCGTACCAGTCCCACTCACTGCCCCTCGACCTCCCCGCTCAGGGTCGGTGGGTACGCCGCCAGGTCGACCTGCCCACCGGCAGCACAGTGGGCTTCGCGTTTCAGCTGCACTTCGTCACGGAGGCCCCCAACGCGGATCCCGGCGCCGGCTGGTTGATAGACGACGTCCACGTGCTCACGCCCGAGAGCTGTTCGGGCGGGGCAGACACCAACGGTGACGGCAACATCGGCTGCAAAGACCCGACGTGCCGGCAGGCCCCTGAGTGCGCCGAGTCCGTCTGCGACAACCTCGCCGACGACAACGGAGACGGCTTCACGGACTGCGACGACCAGGACTGCTCGGCGGCTCCTAGCTGCCAGTGACCCACGAGCAACCGCTGCCGGCGGCGGGAGTGCGCTCGCTGGCCGCGAAGCGCGCGGGCTGGGCCGTCGCCGCGGGCGCACTGTTCTTCCTTTTACCGTCGCTCGGCGAGGGCAGCCTCTTCGACTCGGACGACGCGATCTACGCCCAGATGGCGCGCGAGGCGCGGGCGGCGGGCGACCTGGTCGACAACCGCTGGTGCGGTGTCGTGCAGTTCGAGAAGCCGCCGCTGCTCATCGCGGCGCTTGCCGGCCTCACGGCGCTCCTCGGAGAGGCCGAGTGGGTGCTGCGCCTCCCCGCGGTGTTCGCGTTCGTCATCTGCCTGACGGCGCTGTTCTGGCTGGCGGTGGGGCTCGGTCGCTCGCCCATGGAGGCCGTGGTGGCGGCCGTTCTCATGGGGACCACGGCGCTCGCGGTGTTGTCCGCGCGGCGCGTCATGACGGATCTCCCCATGCTGGCCGGGCTGCTCACGGCGGCGGCCGCCGCCGTACACGGGCGCGCCGGGCTCACGGGGCTGGGCCTGGGCCTCGCCGGGCTGGCAAAAGGCGTGGCGGCGGGCCCCCTGGGCCTGCTCGCGCTCGTCGTGCTCTGGCGGACGGCCGGCCCGCGGCGCGCGGCGACGGCGCTAGGCGTGGCGATCGCGGTGGTGGCGCCGTGGGTGATAGCGATCACGTGGCGGCACGGCGCGGCAGCGTGGGAGGGCCTCGTGGGTTACCACGCAGTGAGCCGAGCCACCGCGAACGTGGTGCCTGGGCTCTCGGCCGGGCAGCTCCTGGCGCTGCTGGCCGAAGAGTGGGTCCTGGTGTGCGCCGGGGTGGCGGGCTTCGCCGTGTCGCTCTCGAGGCGCACGGCCGACGGAGCAGCGTCCTTCGCCTCAGCCACCTTCGCGCTGGCGTGGCTGGTGGTGGCGCTGGCCCCGGTGTTGCTCTCTTCCACTCGACTCATGCATTACCTGCTACCCGCCCTGCCCGCGCTGGCGCTCCTGGCGGCTGGGCTGCCACGACCCCGTCTGCTCGCCCCCGCGTTGGGGGTGCTCGCCTTGGCCGCGGGACCAGGCACGCTCGCGTACTGGCTGGAGCCTGACTTCGGCCCGCACACCAAGCGCGCCGGCCGCACCATCGCCGCCGCGGCCGGCGAGGCGCCGGTAGTGGCTTGGAACCTCACCGACCAGGCGCTCACCTGGTACGCCGGGCGGTGCGTCCCGATGGTGGCCACCGACCCGGTGTTCCGTCAGGTTCAGGAGGCGGTGCTCATGAACCAGCGCGCAGGCGTCGTGCTGCACGAGGCTCCCCGGGGGGCCTGGCTGGTGGCGTCGCGCGACGGCTCGGAGCCGCCTCACGCGAACCTCAGCGCCTTGTCCTTCGGGAGCCAGCTGGTTGTGTTGAACCCGGCGGGGCTCGGCCCGGCTGCGTCGCCGTGGCCACCGCCCCTCGAAGAGGCACGCTAGGGCCGGACCACGTCGACGTATCCGAGGCCAAAGGCCTTGAACGCGGCGCCGCCGGACACGCACCGCGCAGACGCGGACTCGGCCCCGTTCCCGCGGTCCCAGATCACGATGCCGACCACGCGACCGCGGTCGTCCACCAGGGGCCCGCCGCCGTTGCCGACGCTGACCTTCACGTCGGTGTCCAGGCGATCACCCGAGCTGGCGATGGCCCCCGGGCTCACGCTGAACGAGAGCGCGGGGTGGAACGGCGTCCCGATCGCGACCACGCGATCGCCGGCGCTGGCCGGGGCGAGGTTGACGGGGGCAGCGTCCAGCTTGGCGCCCTTCACGGACAGGAGCGCCAGGTCCAGGCCGGTATCCACGCGGAGCACGGTAGCCGCCGTCTGCTTGCCGGTGGAGGAGACCACGGCGAGGCCAGACACGCCGTTCACCAGGGAGGCCTGGGTGAGCACGAGCTCGGGCGTGATCGCCACCCCGGAGCCCCAGCCGTCGCCAGCGAGGACCGTGACCACGGTGGGGCGCGCGCGCTGGGCAGCGGCCATCGGATCGAGCGGCTTCGCGGACTCCGTGGGTCGCGGGAGGCGCTGCGTGGGCGCGGACGAGGGCTGCGTGACCACCGGAGGCGGCGTGACCACCGGAGGCGGCACGACCACCGGAGGCGGCGCGACCACCGGAGGCGGCGTCACGCGAGGCTGAACCACCACGGGAGGCGGCGTCACCACGGGAGGTGGCGTCACCACGGGAGGTGGCGTCACGCGAGGCTGAACCACCACGGGAGGCGGCGTCACCACCACAGGCTGAGTGACCACCGGCGAGGCGCCCGCTGCGGCTGAGACGATCGCCGCGAACTGCTCGTTCGCGAGGAAGTTGCGCAGGGCGATCCGGTAGGCCTGGAGGATGCTGGTGCGGGTGTGCTGCTGGCTGACGGCGGAGCCGCGCGTCTCCACGGTGAGCGTAGCGGCCCCCTGCACGGTCCAGCGCACAGTGAGCTCGGCCTCGGTCCAACCGACGGTCGGGTCGGAGCCGAAGACGTTGTAGACCAATCGCGTGACGACCGGCTGCAGGCCAACGGTGGCGATGCTGCCGGTGGCCACCAGATATCCGAGGTTCCGGAGCTCGTCCCGCTGGGGCTGGATGAACTCCTGGGAGTCTAGCGGGAACTCGCCGACCTCGAAGACGTCGGTGTAAGGGCGCTCGGGATTGACGGCCTGACCGCCGATCGCAGTGCCCGGTACCAACGCGAACGTGGGGGCGCTGGCAGCGATCGGCGCGCTGGAGTTGACCCGTATCGGGCGCTCCACGCGCACGTCACCCGCGCGGATCACGGACGTGCAGCCAAGGGATAAAGCGGCGAGCCAAAGGGCGAGACGAGGTTTCACAGGCGCTCCTTGGCCGCGAGGATACCGTAAGTCCCCGTCGGGTCTAGCCTTGCGGCCTTTGCAAACGCCGCGCGGGCCGCGTCGGTCGCTCCCCGGGCCCGCTCGACGGCGCCCAGGTGGTAGTAGAGCTCCGCCAGACCCGGCGATTCGCCGGTGGTGACCCCACGCAGCGCCTTCAGGATCTGGGCGCGCGCCTCGTCGTGACGGCCGAGCTTGTGGAGAATCCAGCCCTCGGTGTCCAACGCGGCGTCGTTGGCCGGGTCCAGCGCCAAGGCCCGGCGCACCTCGGTGAGCGCGGTGTCGAGGTCTCGCTCCCGTCGCGCCAGCAAATACGCGAGGTTGTTCGCGAAGCCGGTGGCCGAGGGATAACACCGAATGGCGTCGCGATAGACGGCGATGGCGCCCTCGACGTCTCCCGAGGCGTCGAGGAGCTCGGCCTCGAGGTGCATGACGTCGTCGGGCCCCCCCGCGCCGAGCCGCACGGGCCCGAGAGCCTCGAGCGCGCGCGCCACGAGGCGGCCACGCGCGGGAACGTCGAGCGGTGAGGGGGCGCCCAGGTCCTTGGTGAGGGCCGTGAGCGCCGAGAGCCGCTCGTCGCGCCGCCCGCTGACCGCGATCCATCGCTCGAGCACAGCGTCCGCCGCGTCGACGTGGCCGCGGGCGATCGCGTGCCGCAGGAAGATCGCGTACCCCACGTTTCTCGCCGTGTGTGGCCCGCTCGCGTGGCGGCGCACGCTGAGCGTGGCGCCCAGCTCGAGCCCCCCGAGCTCCGCCACCCGGTCCAGCAGGGCCAGCGCAGCGGCGGCGTCGCCGCGCTCCAGGGCCACAACAGCGCGCGTCATGAGCGCGATCGGGTGAATCGCGTCGGGCCGACGCGCCACGGCCTCTTGGGCCAGCCGCTCCATCGCGTCCACCGGCACCGTCGTGTGCAGGAGAGCCGCGGCGCAGAGCCGCACGGCCGCCTGGAGCGGGTCGGGGCTGGGGCGCGCCAGCAGGGCGACCAGCTCGGAGCCTCGACCGGTCCGCGCGAGGGCCTCCTCCAGGGCGCCCACGCTCGCCTGCTCGGGGACCGTCTGCAGAAGCGCCAGCGCGGTGTCTACCTCGCCGCCGTTCGCGAGCGCCTCGGCGAGCGGACGGGCTAGCCGCGCGCGCGCCTCCGGGGTCTGGGTCAGCCGCGCCACCTCGGCGAGCGCGGCCTCCCGGGCGCCCGCTGCCAGCGCCAGACCCACGCTCGCGGTCTCGAGGGCCGCGTCGCTGTGGTCGGCCTCGGCGGCGCGCTTCATCGCACGCCGGGCCAGATCCGGCCGGAGCCGATCGGCGAACAGGTCGGCGGCGAACTCGAAGACGGGCTTCGGGCCGCTGGCCTCGCGCGCCAGACGCTCCATCACGGCGAACGCTTCATCGGCCTCGTCGAGCCGCAGGTGGCAGTCGACGGCGAGCCGCCAGGGGTTCGGGGTCTCGGCATCGGAGATCGCCGCCAGATCGGGCGCCGCGGGGAGCGACTGCGCCCAGGCGGCCGCGTGCTCGGCGGCCCTCCCGTATTGCCCCACGTCGAAGTAGGCGAGCGCGAGCAGACGACTCTGCTCACCCCGCTCCTCCACGAGTCGGGACAAGCGGCTCTCCACGTCCTCCGCGCCTTCGTCGGAGGAGAGGCGCTTCAACAGCTCACGAAGCGCGCCGTCCACGCCGCCGAGGCCCCGCCCGGGCTCCAGGGCCTGGAACCAGAGCTCGATGGCCTCGCCCTCGAGCTTCGCCTCCGCGAGGAGTCGGCCCAGAGCGACACGCTGCTCCCCGCCCGCCGCCTCGAGCAGCGGCTCCAAGGCCGCGCGCAACGCGCCCGTGTCGGCGAGGCGAGCCGCGAGAGACGCCGCAGCCAGCGCGAACACCGGCTCCTGGCTCGGCGCCAGAACGGCCAACGCCTCCGCGCCTCGCCCCAGCGCCATGACCTGTTCGAGCACCGGGGCCAACAAGTCCGGCTGCAGGCCGGCCACCACCTCCGCGCGCGCGGCGTCCGCCAGCGCCGAGAGCCCAGCCTCCGCCGCGCCCGTGGCCAGCTCGAGCCGCGCCTCGTGGACGCCAAGGACCGCGAGCTCCGGGTGGTGTCGGTGCTCAGCGCGGACCAGCGCGAGCGCCTGCTCGAACGCGAGGGTCTCCTCCCACACCGCGAGGATCTTGGCCGTGCGCTCCAGCCTCACAGCGGTCAGCTTCCCCCGGTCGCTCGACGCGATGCGCTCGGACTGCGACGCGTCCGACTCGAGGTAACGCGAGAAAGCAGCCTCGGCCTCGCGACGCTGGCCCAGAAGCGCTCGGAGCAACCCCAGGCGGTACCAAGGCTCGGGGGCGGGCCGCGCGAGGACCAGCTCTTCGTACGCATCTACCGCCTCCTTCACGAAGCCGGTCTGCTCGAGGAGGGGCGCGAGCTTCGCGGGGTCCAGCTCTTCTTGCCCGAGCGCCACGAAGCGCTCGAGCGTCGCGGGCACGCGGTCCGGCAGGCCGAGCACCAGCAGCGCGGAGACCAGCTCGCCCAGGACTCCGAGGCGATTCTCGGTGGTGTCGAGGGAGAGGGCCCGCTCGTAGTACCGACGCGCGGCGCTGGGAGCGCCCTGCGACCAGAGGCGCCCGCCCACCACGAACGCCCCGCGAGAGTCCTTCTCGGCGTACCGCGCCCACAGCGTCTCGGCCTCGTCCAGGCGACCGGCGAGGGCCGCGGCGTCGCCCAGCTCCAGCCAGGTCTCGTGACGGTCAGGGTAGGAGGCCAGGATGCGTCGCAGGATGTCGACGGCCGCAGCGCTGCTGCCGCTGGCGAAGAGGCTCTGCCTGAGCACCGGGACCACGCGGTCGAGCTGATCCGGGTCGGCCACGGCCTCCACGAAGTCGGCCTGGGCCCCGGCCACGTCCCCAGCACGTAGCCGCAGGCGGCCCCGCTCCGCGAGCACGCTCCCGCCTTTAACCCCCTTGGCCAACCCGCGATCCAGCAGGGCCCGGGCGGCTGCGTCCTGGCCGCGGGATGCCAGGAGCTGCGCAGCGCGCACCCACCCAAGCGCGGACGTGTCCTTGACTAGCAGCGCGTCGAGCGCCGCGACGGCGGTGTCCAGCTCGCCCAGGCTGAGCGCGATCGCCGCCTCCTGCTCGCGATACTGCGCCCCGTTCGGCTGCGTGCGCGCCGCCTCGGCGTAGAGCTGGAGCGCCTCTCGGAGGAGCCCCGCCTCGCGCAGGCGCCGCGCAGCGTCCGCGTACGCTCTGGGGTTGGGCGTGAGGGTGACGTAGCGCTTGGCCAGCTCGCGAATTGCGCTCTTGTCCCCGAGCTTCGCGTAGGTCTCGAAGAGCACCGGGAAGAGCCGCGGCAGCCGGGTCCGCGCCCTCTCGTCGAACACCGCCTCGTAGTAGGTCCGGGCCCGCGCGTAGGCACGGCGTTGCCGGAACGCGTCTCCCACGGCCGCGATCGCCTGGAAGCTCCGCCCAGACGCGACGATGTAGGCATCGAAGGTGCCCGCGGCGCCCGCCTCGTCGCCGGCGGCCAGCTGCGCGTCGCCCAGCGGCTTCAGGATGCGCACGCGGTTCTGCTCGCCCGGAAGCAGCATCTCGTACATGCGGACCGCGGTGGGCGCCGCGCCGGCGGCGACGAGCTGACCGGCCATGCGGAAGATCTCGTCGCGCACGCTGCGGGGCGGGTCTTTGACCGCCGCGAGATATGCCTCCACGAAGGCCCGGGACCGGGCGTCGCCAGTGCGCTGCAACACCCGCGCGATCCCGAGCAAGCGCTCGGGCTCGGGCACGTCCGCAGCCTCGAGCCCCGCGTAGGTGCGGGCCGCCTCCGAGATCGCGTTGGCCTCCTCGAGGCGGGCGCCTGCGCGTAGGAGCGCCGACTTTCGATCTTGGCTCAGGTCTACGAACCGGCGCAGCGCGCGCTCGGCGGCGTCTCGTTGCGGGGGCCGCAGCCGCAGGTAGGCGTCGGCGAGGTTGGCGTAGGCCTCCGAGTCGTCGGGCTGCTCGCTCACCACGTCTTCGAGCAGCCGGCTCTGCAGCCTGGCCATCGACGGCTCGTTGCGGGTGAGCTCCGCCACATGGCGACGGGCCGCCGCGCGCTCGGCGGGGGGCGCGGCCTCCACCCAGGCGCGATAGAGCGACTCGGCGCGGCCGGGCTCGCGTTGCAGTCGAGCAGCGGTGTCCGCAGAGACCAACAACGCGGGCCGGCGCGACGGCGTCTCGCCCTCCGCCAGCGCCTTCTCGAACGCCAGCGCAGCGTCGCCGCCGCGCTTGAGCGCCGCCCAGTGCTCCCCCACCGCCAGCCAGGAAGCCGCGCGGTCCGCGCCCGCCGGCGCTCCGGCGGCCCAGGCCTCGAGCGTCTGGCGCTCGATGGTCGCGTCGCCCGCGTCGCGCGCCGCCTTCGCCACGGCGAAGACCAGCGCCCGGTCTTTGGGGGCCTTCTGCAGCGCGCTCCGGTAGGCGTCCAGCGCCTTCCGGGACTCGCCCACCGCCTCGTAGAACGCGGCGACGTCAACGCCGTTGCCGCTGGCCGCCATGTACTCGGCCACCAGGGCATCCCGCGGCCCCGCCTTGCCGAGCTGATGCTGGGCGCGCGCCATCCGCAGCGCGAGGTCGGTGGGCGGCGAGGGGGCCTTTCGCGCGGCCTCGTAGCGAACCAGCGCCTTCTCGGGCTGCCGCAGCTCGAGCCACGCGTCACCCCAAGCCGCGTGCCGATCCGGCATGCCGATGATGGCCTCGATCTCCTTCTCGCGTCCCGCGTCGGCCAGGGCCTTCACGGCCACCTTCCAGAGGCCGCGGTCGTCGGGGCTGAGCGTGACGGCCGCAGCGAACGCCGTGGACGCGATCCCGCCAGAGCCGAAACGAAGCGCCAGCTGACCCAGCGAGAGCAGCTCGGCGCTGGAGGTGGCGCTGGAGACCAGGCCAGTCAGCGCGGCCTCGGCCTCGGCCTTCTTGCGCCCCTTCAGCAGCACCGTGGCGCGGCGCAGCGCCAGCGACCGATCCGAGGGGCTGAGCGCGAGCGCCCTGGAATAGGTGCGCTCGGCCTCGTCGAACGCCAACTTCTCCTCGAGCAGCTCGCCGGCGCGTGTGAGACGTCCGGCGTCGGCCTCGCCCGCCCAAGCGTCGAGGACTCGGGTCGCTTCTTCCGTCTGGCGCAGCGCCAGGTGCGAGCGCGCGATGTCCAGGGGGAGATCATCTCGAACCCCAGTGGCCCGAGCGAAGGCCTCCAGCGCCGAGGCGTGGCTCCCGGACGCCGCGCGCCACAGGCCCAGCGCGTCGAAGAGCCGCCCTGCGTCCCTGGCGCGCGAGAGCGCCTCCGAGGAGAACCGCGCGTCCGCGACGTCCCGAAGCGAGCGCCGGTCCTTGATCACGTACGCGGCCAGCGCGTCGATCAGCTGGACTTCCTCCTCGGCGCCGTAAGCGGCGCGCCACTCCGGATCCCCGTCCAGCGCGCGGTTGAACGCGCGGTACGCCTCGATCGGGCGCCCGGCCGCCAGGCAGACACGCCCTTGCCAGCGAGCGATCTCGGGATCTCGCGGCGCCAGCCCAGCGGCCCGCGTTGCGAGTCGCATGGCCTCGTCGTGGGCTCCCTGTCGCGACAACACCACGGCCAAGGCCAGGTGAGCGCGCGGGTCGTCGGGTCCATCGCGCAGCGCGTCCCGCGCCGCCTGCTCCGCGGAGGAACCGTCCGGCACCTCGAGGGGCACGATCGTCCCTGAGGTGGTGCCACAGGCTGCGAGCGAGAGGGGAAGGGTAGCTGCGAGGGCAGTGAGGAATCGGCGCATCAGGTCTCCAGAGGACGAAGGAGCCTATCAGACGCGCCCACCCCTCACACCTTTGGCCTCCCGCGCGGGCCCTCTCGAGGCCGTAGTAGCCCATCTGCCACCGCAGGTTTGAGGTCACCCCAACCGGGGAGTACGTTGTTGGGGATGGTGCGCGTAAACACGATCTGGGTCTGCGTCTTCGGGTTGTCTTGGATTCTGGGCTGCGGCGGCGACGCCGCCTCGATCACCGACGCTGGGGCGTCCGATGGCGCGGAGATCGCAACCGAAGACGTGCTCCTCGGCGACTCCACGGCGGGGGACTCCGGCTCGCCTGACGTAGGCGCGCCGGCTGACGGCGAGAACACCGACGCTCCGCCCACCGTCGAAGAGGACGCGGGTGGCTCCGGCGAGGTCTCGCAAGACAGCGTGGCGGAGGACGCCACGGCGGAAGACACCTCCTCCCCCGACGCAGCGATCGAAGACACAGGGCCCGAAGACGCCGGGCCCGAAGACGCGAGCCTCCAGGACGCCGCGATCGAGGACGCTGGTAGCGACGCAGTCGACGATGCCACCAGTGACTCCCCCGACTCCCCCGACTCGGCCGATGGCAGCGATGCCTCGAGCGACGTCCCGGTTAACCCAGACGACGTCCCCGGGGAGACCGGTGACGTTCCGGTTGAGCCGACCGAGCCCCCCGATCTAGTCGCGGCTCCACCCTGCACGGCGCAGACGCCGCGCCGGCTCTACGGCCGACTGATTCAGGCGGGCCCGTCCGGACTTCAAGCGGCCACGCTCCCGAGCGGCGCGCTCGAGCCCTTCGGTCCCCCGCTGCCCGGTGCGCGCCCCCCCTCGATCCGCCCGGGGTTGACCGGCAGCGCCGAGATCCTGGTCACGGCCGCCGCCGGTGGTACTTGCCGGGTGCTGGGCCTCGACGCCGCTGGCGCCATCGTTCACGAAGCCAGCTTCCCAGCCTACGACTGCTCCTCCCCGGTCCTCCTGCCCGACGGGATGGTCGTGTCAGCCCGCGTGGACCTCGATCTCCAGCTGCGCACCTTCGACCTCGCGGGCCTCGAGACCAGCGTGGTCGACTTCCCGGGCTCGTCACCCGCCGCGCCCGTGGTGGTCGACGGCGACCTCATCGTGGCCCACGGCTCCACGCTCACGCGCCACCGACCAGGCGTCGGCGCAGTGAGCACCGTGGACACCGGGCTCGCCTCAATCACGCGCCTCGCGCTCAGCGACGGGGTGGTGGTCGCCACCGGGCGGTCCACGGCGCTCACCGAGGGGCTGGGCGATCGCGTGGTGCGTTATGGCGCGGCCAACCTCCTCCTGCTCGGAGCCATCGAGCTCCCCGGCGCGGCCACGGCCGAGGTCGTCCTCCTCGACGGCTGCCTCGATCCCCTGGCGAACGGCAGCTCCCACTGGTGGTGCCCGGGTGGCCTGGTCGCCACAGCGGGAGCCGGGTGGCTCACGGTCTTCGACGCCGAGACGGGCGGAGTGATCGCCGACGAGGTGCTGCCCGCGCTCACGGCCACGGGCCTCGCGTCCCTCGATGACGGCCGCCTGCTGGCCGCCGGCGCGCTCGTGCAGGGCCTCACGGAGATCCGGGCGCTCGACCTCCAGACCGAAGGCGCTCAGTCGAGCTCGGTGATCATCGCGGACTACGGCGCCCCGTACTGCGCGGGAAGCCCGGTCGCCGACACGGACGGCAGCGTGTACTTCACTCTCAACACCACCGTGCACCGCGTGACCACCAGCTCGGCAGGGCACGGTCCCGGCTGGGCGCGCGCCGGAGGCGATCCAGAGGGCGCCGGGCGCCCGAACCTGGTAGGCCGCGAGTGTCCCGGCCCCCCCGGCGCCCTCAACTTCTCCAGGGACTCCCGCTCGCCCGAGGGGGAGAACATCAGCAGCGCCCTGGTGCTCCCGAGCAACGAGGTGATGGTGTCAGGCCTCGTCTCCGGCGGCCCGGCCGGCTCCTTCGCTTATCTAGCCAAGTACTCGAGGTCCGGCTTCCAGCGCTGGTCCGCGCTCCCGCCCACCACGGCCACCGCGTTCATCGACCTGCTGCAGCTCGGCGCCACCGTCTACTCCACCGGCGCAAACGCCGTGGTGGGTGCCAACGAGACCGTCATCGCCGCCTTCGACGAAGACGGGAACTTCCAGGGCGAGGGGACCTTGGCGATCCCGGACACGTCCGTGACTCCCACCGCCCTCGCGGCCATCGAGGGTGACGTGGCGCTCTTGGCTCGCACCGGGCCGTTCTTCACCCTGGGCCTCGACGCCACGGTCTTCCGCGTCTCGCCAGCCGACCTCTCCACCCCGATCTGGTCCCACCCCATGGACTGGCCCGGCACCGGCAGCCCGCAGGCCCTCCACGGCTTCGGCGGGGCCGTCTACGCCTGCGGCTCGACCGATGTGCCGATCACGGGAGAGACACAGACCGTCGTGGCCCGAGTCGACGCCGACGGCACCTCGCCGTGGTCGCTCACGTACCCGGTTCCGGGCGAAGCAACGCGCTGCTTGGACCTCGACAGCGACGGCACTCACCTCTTCGCGCTGGTCTATCGGATCCCGGTGGCGGAGGCGCAGCTCGTGCGGCTCGACCCGGCCACGGGCGCGGTCGTCGACAGAGTGTCGACCAAGGGCGACCACCGCCGCATCGCCCTCCCGTCGGACGGCCGCTGGGTGGTGGCCGGCACCTCGTTCTCGCTGTCGCGCTTCGACGGCGGCGCCGTGGACGTCCTTGGCACGTGGTCCGTACCGAACACCTTCGGCGTCGTGGCCGATCTGGTCCTGATGGACGATCGACCGGTCCTCATCGGCACCGCCGGCGTCAACTTCCAGACGCCTGACCTGCGGATGACCCGCCCTGCCCCCTTCGGTCAGCTCGGGTGCTCAGCCGCCGGCCGCTGCGCCACGGCAGACTGCGACGACGACGACCCGTGCACGGTCGACGGCTGCGACCCGATCATCGGGGCCTGCGTGTTCACCCCGCGCGCCGAGGGCGCCGTGTGCGGCGCGGAGCTCACCTGCGTGAGCGGGAGCTGCCAGTGAGCGGTGGACCGACGCGCGGGCAAGAGGCCGTCAGTCGGCGCCTTGGCACGTTGCGGTGCCGTTGACCACGGACGCGGAGAGCCCGGCCTCGCCGTCGGCCCCTGACGCGGACCCGTCGCCCGCGATCCCGCCGAGCCCCGGGGTCCCCTCCTGATTGAAGGTGTTGCCGGTACACACGGGGCTCCCAACGCCCACGATGAAGACACCCACGCTCGGACCGCCGCCACCGCCGCCGCCGTGACCACCGCGGCCACCCTTCCCGCCGTCGCCGCCCTTGCCGCCCTTGCCGCTAACATCCCAACC
>SXGT01013999.1_pt1 | contig 26847 bp, 22 predicted proteins | sample 3176221 | NCBI WGS metagenome assembly SXGT01 (sample SAMN11356862, study PRJNA531348) | freshwater metagenome | isolation source: freshwater sample F1-120 | place: China: Fuxian Lake, Yuxi | collected 2017-12-25
CTCACATCTCTACGTTCTGCCGGCCGACAATCGAGGCGATTTCGTTGATCACGTCTGGATGCGGAATAATGGAATACTCCGTTTCAATTTTGCGTGGTACACCGCCGGATTCCACAACAAGGTACACGCGCCGCGGGCCAGGATTTGCTTTAAAAATTTCACGGAGTTGGTCTATCATTTCAGGGCTCGGGCGGCCGCGGAGGGCGATGGAGACGGTATTTGGTATTGGTTCCTCTCTTTTAAGTGCCGCTGGTTTCACTCCGAGTCCCGTGTTACTCCGAGGGGCAGCAACCACGCCTGGGACCCACATGTCGCGGTCGAGCATTTCTTTGTACGCGGAGATTTGCTGGTCGTCGAGAATCATTAAACTATTCATGAGTAGCTTTGCCTCCTCACCTTCACGCTTAGAAACTTTGGCAGACAACAAAACAATTTGATCTTCCACAAGCACATCCTTAAACTCCGCGTACGTTCGCGGGAAAACAAGTGCTTCACCCTTCCCTGTCATGTCTTCCAAACCAACAAACGCCATCGCTTCGCCTTTTTTTGTTGTAATCACTTTCACACTTGAAATGAGCCCTCCGCATTTCACAAACGCTCCATCGGGTAATGATGCAATTTTTGAAACGGCCGTCACGCGGTCACCAAGCTGCTCCGCAATCACCTTGTACGGATGCGACGTAACATACAACCCAAGCAGTTCTTTTTCCCACGCCAGTTTCTCACGCATCTCCGCCGGAGCTGATGGTCGAAGCGTAATATCTGCCGGCTTTGTTGATGGAGAGAGATCAAAGAGGGTGCGTTGATTTTGTGTTTCAGCGCGCTGTGAATCTTTGTTGAGCAACAAAATACGATCCATGTTTTCAAGCAACTGTTTACGTTCGCCAAATCGGTCGAGTGCTCCAGACTTCGTGAGAGACTCAACCGACTTTTTATTGAAAGCACGGTGATGGACGCGGCGTGCAAAATCTGCGAGATCCTTAAAGTGGCCATTCGCTTCGCGCTCGGCGATAATCGACGCAATCACTTCCTCACCCAAATTCTTAATCGCAACCAATCCAAACCGAATCGTTTTGTCGTCCACATAGGTAAACGTGGAACGTGATTCGTTCACGTCCGGTGGCAACACCTCAATGCCAATACGCCGACATTCGTTCACCGCAAGCGCAATCTGTTCCAAATCCGCCGATTCCGCTGTCATGAGTGATGTCATGTACTCGGACGGATAATTCGCTTTCATGTACGCCGTGTCGTACGCAATCATTCCATAACTCGCCGCGTGCGCTTTGTTAAAACCGTATGCCGCAAATGGCTCGATGAGTTTCCACAAATCTTGCGCCTTCGAAGGCGACATTCCGTTCTTCACGAACCCTTCAAGCAACTTTTCTTTTTGCTTTTGCATCTCCTCTGGGATTTTCTTTCCCATGGCTTTGCGCAACTTGTCCGCTTCAAGCCACGAATATCCCGCAAGTTTAATCGCAATCAACATGACATCGTCCTGATACACAATCACGCCGTAGGACGCATCCAAAATCTCCCGCATGCGCGGATCCATAAACTTTACAAGCGACGGATCGTGCTTACGACGAATGTACTCTGGGATCGATTCGATTGGCCCCGGACGATACAAGGCCACCATCGCCATAATGTCGTCGATGCGCTCCGGGCGAAGATCCATGAGATACTTCGTCATTCCGTCCCCGTTAAGCTGAAACGTACCCATGGTTTGCCCTTTGGCGAGCAACTCAAACGTTTTCGGATCATTCACCGGGATCTTTTCCAAAACAATTGGGATATTTTTTGTTTGCTTTACGAGCGCGATTGCATCTCCCAAGATCGACAAGTTACGAATCCCAAGAAAATCCATTTTGACGAGTCCAGCGGACTCAACGGATTTCATTTCATATTGTGTGATCGTCTTACCTTCGCGGGTGTCGATTTGCAGCGGTGTAAAATCCGTGAGCGCTGTTGGAGAGATGACCACGCCAGCCGCGTGAATTGAAACGTGACGCGAACATCCTTCAATCTGCTTCGCCAAGTCAATCATGCGGCGCACTTGCGCGTCCGTGTCGTACATCTTTTTCAGATCTGGTGATTCTTCGAGTGCGCGCACTAACGTCATCGGAAACCCTTGGCTACCCATGGGAACCACCTTGGCGACCTGATCCACAAATGCATACGGTAAACCAAGAGCTCGACCCACATCACGTACACTTCCACGTGCCTGCATGGTTCCAAACGTACAAATCTGTGCCACCTTCTCTTTCCCGTATTTCTCTGTGACGTACGCGAGCATCTCATCGCGGCGGTTATCGGCGAAGTCGGCGTCCACATCCGGGGCACTCGGACGCTCTGGGTTCAAAAAACGCTCAAACGGCAACTTATAGATCATCGGGTTTACCGTAGAAATCCCAATCGAAAATCCAACGAGCGAACCGGCGGCTGATCCACGCGTCGTCGTCACAATTCCATGTTGCCGCGCCCACTCAATGTAGTCAGATACGATCAAAAAATATGGGCAAAATCCTTTCTGTTCGATGATGGCCAACTCGTAGTCGAGACGTTTTGTCATCTCTTCCGTGAGCGCGTAGCCTATTTTTTCAGGAAGTTCCGCGTAGGCACGCTCTGTCAACACTTGTAAAAACGTCTTTCCTTCTGGAATTTTAAAGTCTGCAAAATTCCATTTCCCGAGTTCAATCTCGACGTTACAACGATCGGCAATCTTCCCAGTGTTCTCAATCGCCTCTGGCACATCGGAGAATCGACTCTCCATATATTCTCCGCTCACCATCGATGCATCAAACTCAAACTGCGACAAGCGCTCGTACTGCTCAATGGTCTTCTGACCCTTAATACAATTCAATATTTTCCACGCCTCGACGTCTCCGGGTTTTTTGTAAAACGTGTTCTTTGTGGCCACGAGTGGAATATTCAAACGTTTCCCAAGTTCGATCATTTTCGCGTTCACCGCTTCCTGATCTGGAATTTCCGGACGATCAACCAGTTCCAAAAAGAAATTCCCCTCGCCAAAAATTTGCACGTAGTCACGAGCAATCACCTCCGCGGCTTCTTCATTTCCGTGCGACAACTGTTCTTCGATCTCTCCCTGATGTCCGCCCGACAATGCGATCAAGCCCTTCGAGTGTTCGCGTAACAAGTCACGATCGATACGCGGCTTATAATAAAACCCTTCCAAAAAACCAATTGAGGTAAGCAACAATAAATTCTTGTAGCCTTCATTTGTCTCTGCCAACAACACCACTCGATTGTTCTTCGAGTCGATTTTTGCACGCTTGTTGTGTCGACTCTCTTTAGCCATGTACGCATCCATCCCAATAATCGGCTTGAGTCCTGCTTCTTTTGCCTTCGAATAAAACTCAATGATCCCGTACAAAGCGCCGTTATCGGTCAGAGCCATCGCATCCATCCCCATTCCCTGCACATGCTTAATAAGCTCCTTCACCTTGGGCAGTGCCTCAAGGAGGGAGTAATGGCTGTGCACGTGAAGATGGACAAATCGAGCCATACAGGAAGTTGCTGGCAGCTTATCATCACCAGGGTCTTAGGGTAAACTACGAGACATATGACACGTACCGCACACGATTTGGCACTCGCCGCTGCCCGACTGGTTGCCCACATCCGCACCAGTGCTATTGCAGCCCGATCAAAGCGTAAACAAACCGTTCTTCGCCTTATTTCTGAGGCAGAACAGAGCAAAATGATCGAGGTGCGAACCAAAGCACTGAATCGCTTCGCAAACGTATGAACACCTCCACCTCCACTCCTGTCAATCCAACAGAAACAGAACCGTTGGCAGATGCCCAAGAACAAGCTTCGGCAACACCAGAAACGGTTGTCATTGGAACAGATGGAACAGATCCACTTGAACAAATGCCTGGCGAAACATTCGAGGCCTATGTGGAGCGCACCGCCACATTACTTGATGGTCGTCCAGATGCGATTGATCGCATTCTAGAAAACGCAAAAAAACAAATTGCGTCTATAGAAAAACAAGACGCTGTCGAAGCAGCCGCAGACGCTGCACTTCTTTCTGGTGCACTCTCACGCATTGGAACAGGTCCAAGTGAAGGATCGACAGAACTTGCAGAAACACAAGCAGAGCTCGATCGCCTTGTGGCAGAAGGACGCGAAGATCTCAAAGGTATGCAAGCGGATGCGAACGGAATCGCAATGGCACCCGTTGCAAACACAAGTGCTCCTACTCCAACTGAAGCAACCATTGCGTCGTCCGAAGTACCATCTGTTTCCACGATTCCAGAGACAGCAACACCAGTCACCGAAATTTCCACAACGGATCTCGATTCTGATCGTTTGGAAGGAGAAACGGTATCTGCGGAGCTGTCTACGCCTGAAACATCACCTCCCGCAAATGCATCCACAACTCTAGAAACCACTCCCGAAAAACCAGGTGATCCACTTCGTGTTGTCACATCTGTTGAAGGTGACCCAATGGCTCCTCACACCCCTGAAGAGGTCAGTCGAACCTATCAAGAAGCCACAACAACCATCGATCAAGTACTGAATCTCGCAACACAAACCGACAAAGCAGGTCTTGGTGACCTCCTCCCCTCTGCTTCCTCCATGCACGAGTGGCTCCCTGCCGACAGTCCACTTCGACTTCCGTTTGCTGAAAGAAAACATCTCACGCCAGAACAAGCCGTACGGGCAGAAGTAGACGCCTACGGCATTGTGCTTCGAGCCATGGTGGAATTAGATCTTTCGAATCTTCAACCCTCCGGTACACCCGAAACCGCCGCCGCGTCCCTCGAGGCGCTTGCTGCTGTTTTTGACCAAGCACACGATTTGCGTGACCGGCTTCCAAAAGCTGCTCGTTCAGCCCTCGTGGATGCCATGCATGATGCATCCGCACACGATCTTGAAGCACCAGGATCTCTCGCCTCCGACACGATTCTTTTCTCCTGGGCCAATCGAACACACGAAAAAACAACATCAATTCTACGTGCACGCGCAAAAAAAATCCGTACCGGTGATCTTCCAAAAGACGAACCACTTGCCGGCATGCCCGACGCAGAATCCAACGAAAAGATTCCCGACGAATAAAAAACACGAGGGGCGTATACCCTCGGCTAGAGATCGCGTAGCAAAAACCGTGCAGCGCGGATGTGAATTTCTTCAAGATCACTGTCGTGCATCACTTCCTCACGGATGAGCGCGTGATGACCGAACGCTGGAGTGGTCAGAAGTTCGACGTTTTCGTCGTCGTACCGACATCCACCGATGATGATGTCCGGGTCTGGCGCCACGGCAAAGATCGAAATCTTCTGTGGAAGAGGAGGAAGTTTCACGCGCATGCCAGGCAGGAACACTTGACCCACCATGCCGTACATGTCTTCTGTGTGCATACGCCGCAACATCTCTTCCGCTTCTTCGAGCCGATCTGCGGCTCCTGAGTACATGAGCCGATGCACATCTTCCACTGAACGCACAGCGCACTGCCCTGTGAGCAATGATTGCGCGAGCGAACGTGGCGCAGCCCATGTCGTGCGTGCAACACCCACGAGCGGAACTCCACCGGACGGAACCGCGTTCCAAAACACCACACGGCGAATATGCACAGGGCAAGCGGGTCCTCGAGCAAGGACATCGCGCAGAATCTGCGCCCCTGTCGAGTAACACACCACTCGCAAACCGTAGTTGATGCGTCCTGCGTGTGCATGCATCCACCGCATCACGCGTGTCGCCGCCGCTTCTACAGACACAGCCGGTACATCGTCTGCGTGAAAGTATGTAGGAAAATGCCATCGTGCATCCGGCAAAAACGACCGAAGTCGCTCCGCCCACCACGGGGCATCGGACCCATTCCCAAACGCCCCACCAAGGAACAATACGTCCATGTCAAACCTCCAGATGGACGCCGAATTATGACAAAAAACCACGCATGTGTCAATTCATGAGTGGTTTTTTGATGTTTTGTATTGGCTTATTTTTTCTCAGCTCGACGCTCGATGGCATACTCGACCACACGTTTGATCCCTTCCGCCACAAGCGAAGCGGGAGCCGTCATGGCATCAAAACGTGCACGAATTCCTGTGAGTGCTCCTTCGATTTTTGAAATCTGCAGTCGTGTTTCGTCCACCGCCACATTCAAATTTCTAAGCACCGTTGCCGCTTGCCAAATGAACCAGAATACAGCGAGCGTAATCCAGAGCGCACAAAAGGAAAGAACGATATAGAGAATCTCAAGTGGGGAAAACATAGGGACGTGTTGTAGTAAAGAAGTGGTGACGTGACGCGTAAAGTTATGGGGAGCGAAGTGCCGGGGACCCCAACGACCGGAGCGAAAGGACGGCGAAGTCCTGACCGAGTGAGGACGTTGGGGTGGCACGAAGCTGGGGGCCCCATAACTTGTGATGTGTCGTGTGGAGGATTCACGATCGGATAGACGCTCCGAGTTCCTGTTCGAGTGATTGCGTTATTAGCTTCAACTCACGATCGACTTCTTCTGAAGAAAGCGTGCGCTCTGGAGCACGGAAGGTCAAGTGAACCGCGAGGGATTTCTTTCCATCACCAACGTTTCCATCTTCGTACACATCAAAGAGTTCCACTCCCTTGAGCCAATCACTTTGTGAACGCAACACACGTTCCACATCGACATAGGCGACACGGCTCGCGATAACGAAAGCAAGGTCTCGTTTCACATCCGGATAAGCCGGAATCGATTCGTACGCAGCGGTGCGGTGTTCCAACGCCCCGAGTTCGGAAAGGAATACATGAGCCACAGCAACACGACGTTCAACCCCAAGCGCTCGCGCGACATCTGGGTCTACTTCTGCCACGTAGCCCATACAGTGTCCGTGAATAGACACTTGAGCTCGACGCGACGCATGCAGCCAGGGTTCTCCGTCCGGAGCATTTTCGAAGGAAACCATGTATCCCGCACGCATCAACATTTCTTCTACCATGGATCGAACATGGCCAAAGGGCTGTTCGTCCCCCTGCTGTGAGTAGGCAATCGCCAAACGATACGGCTGTGCGGGGAGTGTTCCACCGGCCCCATCTTCTTCTCCGGGTTGATCTGCACAAAAAATACGTTCGATTTCGAAGACAGACACCGTTGGATACATGCGCTGGTTGGAAGCAACCGCTTCAAGAACCTGCGGAACGAGAGAACATGTGAGATATGGCCGTTCGTCAGAAAGCGGATTGGCAAGTTTCAAGTGTGATTCTGTGGTCCAACCAAGCGCCTGAAGGGTTTCTGGACGCACGAAGGCATAGCTGTAAATTTCCGAAGCACCAAACGAAAGCGACAAAGTCTGTCGAGCAGAGCGAGAAAGAGCACGCACCGGATCGAGAGCCGACGGAGTACACGAAAACGTCGGCAGCGAAGAAGTCACACGTTCATATCCCCAAATACGCAACACTTCTTCAACCACATCTTCTGGGATCGAAATATCTTTTGTAGAACGCCAAGTAGGAACCGTCACAGTGAGAACACCTGCTCTGGTCGCTTTCACCGTGAAACCAAGACGAACAAGGATCGCTTCGACTTCATTATCTGGAATCTCAACACCTGCCCGAGACGCAATAAAACCAGCAGGAAGCGTAAGAACATTTTTGGTTGGTTTGCCTGCGTATTCATCCACAACAGAAGAAATGACCTTGAGGTTTGGATGAAGGTTGGCAAGCAGAGCGATGGTTTGTCGCAAAGCTAAATCACACAGTTCTGGATCGAGCGACTTTTCGTAACGCATCGAGGCTTCTGAACGCAACGCGAGGGCTTGCGATGTTTTGCGCACTACCGTCGCGTCAAAATTTGCAGACTCAAGAAAAACACGCGTGGTCCCAACAGAAACACCAGACGTTTTTCCACCCATGATTCCCGCAAGAACAACCGGGCCTGCCGCATCACAAATCGTCAACATGGATGGATCCAGTTTTCGTTCTACACCATCAAGTGTCGTCAGGACTTCCCCTTCGTGTGCACGTCGCACAGCAATCTCAACTCCTTTCGATTCTGAGCACAAAACATCTGCATCGAAGGCATGCAACGACTGACCCACTTCAAGCATTGCATAATTCGTCGCGTCAACCACATTGTTAATCGCTCGCACCCCAACGGATTCAAGTCGTGAGCGTAGCCAATCTGGTGATGGACCTACCTCGAGCCCCTCCAACACAACACCCATGTAGCGCGGACACGCGACAGCGTCTTCTACACGCACCGTCAGAGATATTCCTTTCCCGGCCTTTACCGCAGCAGGTTCCGGAGGAGTAAAAGTCTCTTCGTACAACGCCGCCAGTTCACGTGCCATTCCAATATGTCCCACCAAGTCCGGACGATTGGTGAGCGATTTGTTTTCGATTTCAAAAATAACATCGTCTTGGCCGAGCGCTTCAGCCAATGGTGTACCGGCAGACACTTGTAACTCTGTCAGATCCCGAATGTCGTGATCTCCTTCTGTCGGTGTATTTGGCAACCCAATTTCTACGGAGGCACAGATCATGCCGAAGCTTTTTTCTCCACGAATCTCTGTCTCTGCCAATTCAATCAAGTTCCCCTGTCCGTGCCACTTCACTCGTGCCCCCGGCAAGCCAACCGCAACATGCATATCGGCCACCACGTTCGCCCCCCCACAAACAATCTGCACAGGCTGACTGGTCCCCACATCCACTTGGCACACCCGAAGCCGATCCGCGTTCGGATGCTTCTCACAACTCACAACACGACCGACCACCATGTGGTTGTACATCTCCTGTTGGTTCACAAAACCCTCGACTTCAACCGTCGAAAGCGTCAATCGTTCAGCTAATTGTTTGTCCGAAACACCCGTCGGTAACTTCACGTATTCGGACAACCACTTTTTGGAGAGAAGCATAGGATATCTGGGGTAATTGAGTACTGGAGCAACATGGGCTCGGCCGGCCCCCACCCGAACGACGAGTGTCATTCAGTCGGCCGGCCCGGGCCGGCACAGAATAGACAGTTCGACGACTGTGTCCTGCTCAGGAGTCCGGACTGTCCAGAAAAGACCGCGGACCCAAGTGACGTGACCCGACGCACTTAAAACTGTTTCAAAAACCGCAGATCCCCACGTTCGAGATGTCGAATGTCGTCGATGCCATATTTGAGCATCACCAAACGTGTGAGACCGAAGCCGAACGCAAATCCGCTGTGCGTCTCAGGATCCACTCCGCCTTCTCGTAATACGTTCGGATGAATCATGCCGGCACCAAACACCTCAAGCCATCCAGTCTGTTTACACAAACGACACCCCTTGCCCTGACACAAATAACACGTTACTTCGCCGTTTACACCGGGTTCGACGAATGGGTAAAACTTTGGCCGCAACCGAACTTCAGTCGCTGGTCCATACAAATGTTTTGCCACGGTCTCGAGCACTCCTTTCAAGTGGCCGAAGTTGATTCCACGATCCACCACCACTCCTTCAAGCTGATGAAAGGTGTGTTCATGTCGCACGTCTGTCGCCTCATTACGAAAACAGCGTCCCGGAGCGATCATCCGTAGTGGAACACCATGCGTCCGCATCGCTCGAACCTGCATCGACGATGTATGTGTCCGCATGACCCAAGTTCCCTGTCCCTCTTCCACATAAAACGTATCCTGCATGTCGCGTGCCGGATGATTGGGCGGGACGTTCACAGCCGTAAAATTGTAGTAATCACTTTCCAGTTGCGGGCCATCCAGAACCAAGAATCCCATCGACAAAAAGAGGTCTTCAAGCGATTGCTGCGTCTGCGTCACAGGATGGAGCGATCCGCGCACGAACGGTGGAACCCCAGGTTGTGTCGCGTCCACTCGTTCCTGTTCAGCCCTCAAAGCCCTTTCAGCCCCTCCAGCCCTTTCCTCTGCTTCCCCAAACGCCACCTCAATTGCCTGTTTTACTTCATTGGCGACGGAACCGATCACACGACGTTCTTCGTCTGCGAGTGTGGCCATTTCTTTCATGAGCCCCGCAAGTCTTCCTTTGCGTCCTAACAATTCAACACGAAACGTCTCGAGTGCATCGCGATCCACCATGCGTTCGAGCGCTGCTTTTGCTTCACTCGCCAGTTGTTGAAATTTATCTTGCATAATTTACATTCCGACAAATCCTCGAACCGCTCCCCACATTTGTCCACCAAACTTTACAAAATCACGATAGGTCACCAGCACCACAAGTGACATGAGCAGAACAAAACCGATGTTATGTACGACGGCTTCCATTTTCTCATCCACAGCACGACGTCGGATGGTTTCAATGAAGAGGAATAGGAGTCGACCACCGTCCAGGGCTGGGAACGGTAGGACATTGATGACCGCCAAGTTCACAGACAAAATCGCCGCAAACTGCAACACGTGCACAAGCCCGAGTTTTGCCGCCTCCCCCGTCATCACCGCGATACCAACCGGTCCAGACAAATCCACGTTCACACGCTGCTCGACCACCAATGTTTTCAACAAGTCGTAAAAGGCAAAAGCGACATCCCGTGTTGCCGCGAACGCCGCTCCAAATCCATGCACAAACGCCAGGTGCACGGGGAATGCTACAACTCCTGTGGTCACAATTCCCACCCCAAGACCATGGATATCCGTTTCAGGAATATCTGCCGACGTCACCTGCTGTGTGACAAACGAGCCGTCCGGTTTTTTGAGAATCACCTCAATTCCCTTATCGCCATTCTCCCCAATGTATGTGCGTGCCGCTTCGGCAGAATCAAAGACATGACCGTCGAGTGACACAATGGCGTCTCCTGAACCAATGCCTGCTTCGAGTGCAGGACTTTGTGGAGCAACGGTCATCACTTCGAGTTTCCGATCGGAAATTTCTGCGCCACGAGGAACGTTCCCGTCCAAGATGGATGGCAAACCGATAGTGAATCCGAATCCATACAAAATTCCGGCCATCAAAACGTTCATGGCGACTCCGGCGATGAGCACCAAAAAACGTGCCCATTTGCTCTTTGACGCAAAACTGTCTGGATCCGATCGATGTTCGCCAGACTCACCCTTAATGCGAACAAACCCACCAAGCGGAATCCAGTTCACGGAATAGAGCGTGTCGCCCCGCTTTACTCCGAACATTCGTGGAGGAAATCCAAAGCCAAATTCGTCCACACGCATCCCGGCACGCTTGGCCATCAAAAAGTGACCTAGTTCGTGTGCAAACACGAGAACCGACAAAATAAGCAAGAACAACAAAATCGTCATGATAGACATAGCGCGACCATCATATCTTTCCGCTCCGCAGTGAGCAAGGGACACTCGAGGTGAGAGATCCTTCGGCCCTTTGCCTCTGGATGACGAGTTTGTCATCCAGAGGAGGAAAAGCCGACGAAGGATCTTTCGTGCATCGACTCGTCAAACCAGAAACATCTGTAGTGCGCCTTCGAGTGCTTCCACATCTTCAAGGCACACGTATTCGTCCGCTTGGTGAGCAACCGTGGATGGACCGGGTCCGCAAACAATTGGAGCACCGCCGCGTGCTTCGACAAGGAGCTGGGTGTCGAAGTAACCAGTCGTCTTTGCATCACCGTCAGGAAATTGATCGAAGAAGGTTGGACGAGAAGCAGAAGGAGGCATGGCTTTTACGGAGAAACTTGTGTCCAAAGAGACGAGCTTCGCGCTTTGTGCCTCTATCGTCTCGACAAGAAGTGAACGAACAAATACCTCATCGACATCCGGTCGTGCGACACGAATCTCAAACACGGCTTCTGTGTAAGGTGGCACCACGTTGGCTCGAGCAATAATTTCACCGGCAACCAGGAGACCACCACGAATCCAGGCCAAATTCACCGTTGAGATCCCGAGTCCGATATCTGGGAGCCTGGCAAGTCTTTGTGTGAGTGTCTCGATCGCTCGCCCCGCGACGACGATCGCGTTCACTCCGTCGCGTCCCATCGCCGCGTGCGCCGCACGGCCTTCCAAAACCATTCGACACTCGAGCACACCACGACAGGCTCGCATCACTTGCAAATCCGTCGGCTCCGGCGTCACCACAACCGACGGACGAATCTGAGTTTGTGCCGCAAACGCTTTCATCCCACAAAAGTCATACTCCTCGCCTACATAAAACAATGCGGCCATTGGCTTGCGTGTGTTACGAGCAGGACCGAGCAAAAAAGACAAAATGCTCGCGACACCCGCTTTCATATCAACCGAACCAAGGCCATACAGCTTCCCTTCTTCTTCTACGGGGATAAATGGATCTCGCGTCCAAGCATCGGACGGCGGCACGGTGTCGATGTGAGCAGTGAATAATGTTTCTGGTTGCTCGCTGTTTGAAACGTAGATGTTCACGCGTGTTCCCTCCACGGGGAGGACCTCCACCTTCCATGATGAAGGCAAGTCGGTGAGTTGCGCACGAATAAACTCCGCGACGCGCGTTTCGTCTACGCCGTTTCCGACGTACGATGGGATGCGAATAAGATCTTTGAGTAATTCGATCGTGTTATTCATAAAAAATTGGGAGGAGGCAGAGAGGTTCTGCCTCCTCAGGTATTAGAACTGGACTTTCCCCATAAGAACACGGGTGTCCGGAACCTGGACGTTGTTGCCATCGATGCATTTTTCGCTCGTGACTTCTTCGGTGCCCACCACCTCGTAGCCGAGCGTTTCGACGAACAAGTGACGAATCACCTGCTGGTCGATGGACGTGCGGACAGAAGCGGAAGTGAAGCCATTCTGCTGTGCGGCGAAGACGATCGCCGAGGTGAGCCCGCGGCAGACGCCACGCGTACGCGAAGCGGGGTCCACGAACAGCTCGGCGATGTAGAACGAGTTGCGCAGCGCCGGCGGGAGACGTTCGCTCACGTCGTTCTTTCGGCAGACGTTGAACCCGATTCCTGCGCCAATGACGCAACCCGACGCGTCCACCGCGACCCAGAACTGGATCTCGGCCCACGTGAGCATCTCCTCGAACTCCGCGCGTACCGCCGCCGAGTCGAACACCTCGTACCACGGCGGTTCGGCGAAGCACGCCGCGTAAAGCACCGCGAGCCGCTCGAAGTCTTCCTGTACCACCTGACGAAAAGACACAGACGTTGACATAACAAACTCCAGATGAGCATTTGGCTCAGAATAAGCCAAAAGAGCCCCGGTTTGGGGCTCTTTCATGAATTTCGTCTTCCAAAACTCTTACCGAGTTCGGCCAAACGCAATGCATGCAACAGCCTCAAACGAGGAAGTTGCATGATGATGCACAGCGACGATTGTGCGAACATTGCGGTTCATAGATCTAAGTTGAGAGTAACGTGTGACTGTTTTCGTGTCAAACATTTTGAATAATTTTTTGAGAAACCCGTGCTAGTTGCGCGTGATCAACATCACCTGTCGTACGCGGAAAATCCACGGCACCAAGCCCACGATCAAGAGGAATCAAATGCACATGTACGTGATCGACTTCAAACCCCTCGACCGCGACCCCAATACGCGGAACGTGCATGGCTTCCTTGAGCGGCCCCGCCACAGTCTTCGCTGCCTGCAATAAAGATCGATACGCATTCTCATCCAACTCAAACAAATATGACGCGTGTAATTTAGGAACCAAAAGCGTATGCCCTTCCCGCATGGGATGGATATCAAGAAACGCAACATGCTGTTCGTCTTCCCAAACTTTGTGACATGGAATTTCGCCGGCCACGATCTTGCAAAAAATACAGTCCGTCATAGAGTTGGTATCATTCTCCGCTCTGTTAAGAACCAAACAACAAGCCCTGCTTCAACGAGAACTAAAAAGTATACAACGAATTGAAACGCAATTTTGCGCGTTTTGTGTCGGAAAAGCTGCATTGCGGTGAGTGTACCGACGGCGCCGGGAATCGTTGCGGTGTACAAGATCACTTCGGGGATACGCATGAATCCAGCTTGGGAGAATAGCTTGTCGATGCCAAACAAGAAGAATGTCGCCACGTTTCCTGCTAACAGTGCACTGATCCAGAGCGGAATCGGCGCATACCACCAGGCTGCCGCAAACGCCGCAGCAAAAAAGACGAGCCACCAAGCGATTCCTGCGACGTATGGATGCCACGCGTTGTTGCGACGAGCCATATTACTCCTCAACAAGACGTGCAAAATGACGAGGACCTTTTTGAACCACCTCTCCAATTTTAATAAGATGATTGATGTCAGACACAAGCGCACCGTTCACTTTTACCCCACCCTGCTCCACCTGTCGGCGTGCCTCGCTACGTGAAAGACCAAAAGCCGTCGCCACAACACTCATCACCCTGGTATCTCCGCAGGCCAAACGTGTCACAGAAATAATCTGATCTTCTTCCGGACCTATTTTGTCACGAAATAATTTATCAAACGTTTCCTGTGCCTTACTCGCCATGGCATCCCCGTGGAATGAGCAGACAATTTCAAAGGCAAGGCGAGCCTTCACATCGCGTGGGTTTACCTCGTCTCGAATAAGAGTTTTTGAGATGGCAACTATGTCTTCTGTTGGTGTATTTGTCAGCAGCGTGAAGTAGTTAACGATCAACGAATCTGGAATCGACATGGTCTTGGCAAACATCTCCTCCGCTGAGTCTTCTAAAGAAATCGCGTTGCCAAAACTTTTTGACATCTTTCGTTCACCATCCGTTCCAAGCAAAAGCGGAACCGTTAAAATATCTTGTTCTTCCAAATCAAATCGCCTCTGTATCCGTCGTCCCATCAGTAAGTTGAGTTTCTGGTCATATCCTCCAATCTCAACATCCGCTTTAACCATAACCGAATCGTAGCCCTGCATAACAGGATACGCGAGTTCAATCGCAGAGAGTGGATGCTCCGTATCTGCAACGCGACTTTGAAAGTCTTCACGTTGAAGAATTTGCTGTACGGTCACAAGTGACGTGAGAGCAAGAAAATCAGCCGCAGACATGGGATGAAACCACTCTCCATTGTGTCGGACCTCTAACGTGCTGAGATCTAAAATACGCCCAGCCTGTTCGAGATACGACTGTTTATTCTCGATAATTTTCTCTTTTGAAAGCATGTTCCGCGTTTCGCTGCGGCCTGTTGGGTCACCAATAAGGGCGGTAGCGTCTCCGATGATCAGGACAGCTTGATGCCCTGCATCCTGAAACTGCCGCAACTTTCGGAGTGGAACCGTGTGACCCAAATGCATATGCGGTGATGTTGGATCGATCCCGAACTTTATACGGAGAACATCACCGGACTGTAGACGCTTTTCTAAATGCTCAGAGACGATCACTTCTTCAACCCCACGTGACAAAAGGTCATCAATTGTTTGCTTGCTCGTATCAACAGACATATTTCAAGTGGTTTCCATGAGAGTCAATAGTTCGTCACGTTTGGTCTGCATGTCTTCAACGGTTTTTGCTTCGATGGTCAGACGCAGTAGTGGTTCGTTGTTGGATGGACGCACGATGAACCACCAATCTCTTCCAAACTCACAACGAATGCCGTCAAGCTTGTTCACAACACTCGCAAGTGGCGCGTACTTCGCTTCAAGCGCTGCCATCACGACCGACTTATCGTGCACTTCCCGATTCACTTCCCCGCTGTTTGCATAGGCGCGAAGCGGTCGTACGAAATCCGCAAAACTTCCTCCCGTGCGTCGCCACAAGGAGAGCGTACGTACAACAGCATAGTCTACGGCTTCTAGTCCATGCGTTTCTTCAAAAAAGAAGTGACTCGATACTTCTCCACCCAGCACGGCGCCTTCTTCACGCATTCGCTTGATGACAAACGTGCGTCCAATACGGTCCTCCACAGGAATACCACCGGCTTCCACAACAGCATCGGTGGTCGCCCATCCCATATTTGGCGCGACGATCACTTTTCCGCCTGGTCGCGAACGCAGAACATCTTGCGCAAGCAACGCCATCATTTGGTCTCCGCGCACCGTCTTCGCCTCATCGTCGACAAACGCCACACGATCCGCATCGCCATCGAAGGCAATCCCAACATCTGCCTTTTCGCGCACGATCGCGGCTTTCAAATCATCGAGCGTCTCGTCTTTTGCAGGATTTGCTTCGTGATTTGGAAACCGTGCGTCCGGTTCGGCATACAATTCGACAAGCTCAAGCCCGAGTCGTGCCGCCAGTGGACGAAACGCCATCGCTCCCATTCCATTACCATAATCCACGACAGCTCGTACGCCAGTAAACGCTCCATCAACAACTCCCTTCATGCATTTGTCGAGATACGCGGGTAAAACATCGTACTTCGTCACCGTTCCTGGAGTTCCCGCAGCCACAAATCCACCTGCACAAATCGGTTCACGCATTTCTATTCCCGAGAGCGGCATCCCATCGTGACGAGCCATTTTGATCCCGTTGTACTCGGGCGGATTGTGCGACGCGGTAATCATGAGTCCCGCGTCCACACCATCCTGACTCACCACCGCAAAGTTATACATCGAAGTCGTGCACATCCCAATCGAAAGTACATTGGCGCCCATCGACGTAATTCCTTCTATCGCTGCCACCTCAAGAGCCGAACTCGTCGAACGCATATCACGTCCAACTACAACTGTCTTTGCGCCCGTCACAACAACCAATGCTTGCCCCGCGGCACGTGCAAGTTCAGGAGTCACTTCTGCTAATAACCCACGAATATCGTTCGCGCGGAAAATACCTACTGGAAAGTCCATAATTTCAGTGTTTTTTTGATTGACGAAGCCACGAGATTCACGTACCATTCATTCTATAAAACTTGTTACCATTCGTCACTATGGACCCCATCTTTTGGATCATCATTGGAGCTCTTGCTGCGATCGGTCTTTGGCTCGTTGCCACATACAACGGACTCGTACAATCTCGCAATCGTGTTGATGAAGCATGGAGCGATATTGAAGTACAGATGAAACGCCGCTACGACCTCATTCCAAACATTGTTGAGGCTGTGAAGGGATATGCGAAACATGAAGAAGGTGTTTTCACAAAAGTGACAGAAGCACGCGCTGCCGCCATGAATGCAGGAACTCCTGCCGAACATGCGGCCGCAGAAAACATGCTTTCGCAAACCCTGAAGTCCCTCTTCGCGGTTTCTGAAGCGTATCCACAACTTCAGGCCGCCGGAAACTTCATGCATCTTCAACAAGAGCTCGCAGATGCTGAAGATAAGATCCAGGCTTCTCGCCGCTTCTACAATGCAAACGTACGCGACTTCAACACAAAGGTTCAAACCTTCCCAACCAACCTCATCGCCGGCACCTTCGGTTTCACCAAACGTGATTTCTTCGATGCACCTGACGTGGTGAACGAGCCAGTAGCTGTGAAATTTTAATTCGAACGACAGATTTCGGGTTTGAGGTTACGGATTACGAATACGTTCAGTCCTCTGTTACCCAAAACCCGTCACCTGTAACCCACACGATCCATGTACTCCGAAATCACTTCCAACAAACGTCAGACGGTTTTCCTGATCGTGATTTTTTCCGTGATCATTCTTGGACTTGGATACGTGTTTGGGATGCAAACAGGTGACCCGGGGTTCGGTATTCTCATTGCCACAGTGGTAGCAACGGTCATGAACCTCTTCTCGTACTATCAAGGAGATACTATCGCGTTGAAATCCTCGGGGGCGCGTCTGATTGAAAAACGTGATTCGCCTGAATACTTCTCGCTCGTGGAAAACTTGTGCATCGCTTCCGGCGTTCCGATGCCGAAGCTCTACATCATCGAAGATTCTTCACCAAACGCTTTTGCCACGGGCCGAGACCCAGAACACGCATCCATCGCCGTCACGACTGGACTTCTGCAACAACTAGAAAAAGCAGAACTCGAGGGCGTGTTGGCTCATGAGTTGTCACACATCAAAAATTACGACATTCGTGTGATGATGATTGTCGTTGTGCTTGTAGGAATTATTGCCTTGCTTGCAGACTGGACGTTACGTGTAGTGTTTGGCCGCCACTCAGACCGCGCCGAAGGACGCGCGGGAGCCATTCTCATGATCGTCGGACTCGTGCTCGCCATTCTCTCACCGCTCGTAGCTGAACTCATCAAACTTGCTGTGTCTCGCCGCCGTGAATATCTTGCAGACGCCTCTGGTTCGCTTATCACGCGTCACCCCGAAGGTCTTGCGCGCGCCCTCGAAAAAATTGCAACCATCGATCGACCACTTCAACGCAAGTCACACGCCACCGCTCACCTCTTCCTCGCCAACCCATTCGATCCACACGTCGCCAGCAAATTCCAACAACTCTTCAGCACACATCCACCCATTGAAGATCGAATTAAGCGATTGCGTTCCATGGGAGTCTAGTGCAATCGTATTTGGTATAAAGTATTAGGTATTTTGTATGATTTCGAAATTCCATACCAAATACGATATACCAAATACCCTATCCCTCTATGTCCCACGACATTATTGAAAAATTCTCCTCGCATCTAAAAAACGTTCTGACGCGAGCGTTGTGTTTGGTGGTGGAGAAAAATCAAGGAACCGTTCGTCCGGAACATTTGTTGTGGGCACTTGGCACGGAAAAAGGGGCGATCGGGGCCGATTTGCTGCAAAAACTCCAGGTAAAATCCGAGCGCTTACGCATCCTCGCCGACCGTGTTCCAGCAGACCGTGGCGCAAGCGTCGTTGGTTCCCCCCTGCTATCTGATAGCGCAAAACGTGCGGTGGAAAAAGCCGTGTTCACAGCAAATGTGTACGAACACCGGTACGTTGGTACAGAACACCTCTTGTCTGGCTTGCTTCAATCGATGGATCCTGGGATTGAAGCATTCTTCACAGCAGAACACATCGATCTTGACGCGTTGCGAGAACAGCTGGCCGTTGTGCTCAAGAGCACCTCCAAATTTCCAGAGATGGCGGAAATGATGACGGAGATTGCGGCGGTGCCAGGTGTTGCGGAAGCAGATGTAGCAGACGAGCCAACCAAAACGCCAGCGCTCGATTTTTTTGGTCGCGACTTAACACGGGAGGATATTCAAGCAAAACTCGATCCTGTCATTGGTCGTGAACAAGAAATTGATCGTGTGACGGAAATTCTTTGCCGTCGCATGAAAAACAATCCACTACTGCTCGGCGAACCAGGTGTTGGAAAAACCGCGATTGTAGAAGGTCTTGCGAAACGCATTTTTGAAGGCCGTGTGCCAGAAGCCCTTGCTGGAAAACGATTGATTTCGCTTGACTTAGCTCTCGTTATCGCCGGAACCATGTATCGTGGTGAATTTGAAGCGCGCCTGCGACAAATTGTTGAAGAAACAAAAAAGTCTGGAAATATTATCCTGTTCATCGATGAACTGCATCAAATCGTCGGCGCGGGTTCTGCTACAGGTTCGCTGGACGCGGCCAACATTTTAAAACCAGCGCTCGCTCGTGGTGACATCCGATGCATTGGCGCAACAACCCCTGCCGAGTTTAAAAAACATGTAGAAACAGACGCGGCTCTTGAACGTCGTTTCCAATCGGTGGCCGTTGCGGAACCAGACGCCGCAACCGCTCTTGAAGTTCTCCGTGGTGTTGCGTCCCAATACGAGTCCTATCATCACGTCCGCTTCTCCCCCGCAGCTCTTGAAAGTGCCGTCCGATTATCAATGCGCTACCTCAACGATCGACGACTTCCCGATAAAGCCCTCGACCTCATCGACGAAGCCGCTGCCTCCGCTCGCGTTCACCGCGATCTCCCCGGCCCTGTCGAAGAGCGCCGTACCCTCGAGCGGCGACTCACAGAAATTCAAACGCAAAAACGCCAAGCGGTTGCGGAAGAGCAATTTCTGCGCGCCATTGAACTCAAGGAAGAGGAGGAGCGTGTCGCAGAACTCATTACACGACTCAAAACAACGACCACGCCCAGCCAAACAGACATCATCACCGACCGCGACATCGCTCGCGTTGTTTCGCGCACCATCGGCATTCCGTTTGAAGATATTGCTGAAGAAGAGCGCTCGCGTATCGCCGAACTCGAACCAGACATTCGAAAACACATTGTAGGCCAAGACGACGCTGTGCGTGCGGTTGCGGATTCGCTCCGTCGCGCCAAAGTAGGCTTATCGCACCCAAATCGCCCGCTTGCTTCCTTCTTGTTTGTGGGCCCATCTGGTGTAGGAAAAACAGAACTAGCCAAAGCCATGGCACACGCGTTTTTTCACGATCCAAAAGCACTTATCCGACTCGACATGTCGGAATATGCGGAAGGGTTCAGTGCCTCAAAACTCGTCGGAGCTCCTGCGGGATACGTTGGGTATCGCGATACCGCAACGCTCAGCGACCGAGTGAAGCAACGACCGTATGCAATCGTGCTGTTTGACGAGCTTGAAAAAGCACACCGCGACGTACAAAACTTGCTCCTCCAGATTCTCGAAGAAGGCGAACTCATGGATGCCACGGGCCGCAAAATCAGTTTCCGCCAAACCATCGTGGTCATCACCTCAAACGTCGGTCTCGAACGCTTTGCCTCCGGCGGCATTGGGTTCTCCTCAAGTGAGGAAGAACAATTCGCTTCCCTTTCAGGAGATGTGCGAAAAGAACTCGAAACCCGCTTCCGTCCCGAACTCGTTAACCGACTCGATCGAACGCTCGTCTTCCGTCCGCTCCCCCATGAACACCTGCAGGCCATTGCCATCAAACAACTTGAGGACTTGCAAATGCGCCTTGCGGCAAAAGGCACACGCCTCAAGTTTGAAAAAACACTCCCTACGGTCATCGCGCACAAAGCAGATAAAGCCCTCGGTGCCCGCGACATTCGCCGTATCATCCAGTCTGAAATCGAACCCGCTCTCGCCGACCTCCTTGCGAAAGGTTCGCTTCCCTCCGTTACCATCGGCTCAGAAAAAGACCGCTCCTTGCATGTATGGATCAACAAACGGAAAACCAACGAAAAGACCACCTGATGCGAAGCCAGTTGTCTTCTAATGGAGCTTCGAGTTCGGAGATGGCAATACCACAAGGGCGACTCGCTCCTTGGTTTGCGCGACAAAATCAAAATTCCAATATTAGTGCTTCCATTCAACCATCTCAAAGCACAACACCCTCTGAAGACGCCGATGACGATGAGGCAGAAGACTTGCAGGACACTTCAGAACTGGCGCGCGCTGCGCAAATGCAAGCAAGCCAACAGCAATCACGCATGATGATGGCTGGCCAAGCTGCCAATCAACAGAATCAAGCCGCTTCAAAAGCTGATCCAAAAAAACAAGTGAAGAATGCTGTCCGTCAAGGGATAAAACGCGGTATACTTGGCTTGGCAGACATGGTTGGAGTCGCGGTCGATTCCTCCACAGGAACAATCACGATGCTCGTGGATATTTTCATGTACGCTTTCACACTCGGATGGCTCGATCTAGAGATGATCGCGTACTACAAAACCTATCTTCGAAAGGAGCCAATCATCTCACCGCTCGACTGGTCGCCCGTGAACATTCCGCTTTCTGTCATTTGGCTTCACATAGGTCTTGTTATTTTGAACCTAGCGGTTCTTTGTCTCGTTGTTCTTGCCATGACAATCGTCGCCATACTCGTTATGGCCCAATTAGCTCCTGCTCTCGTGCTTCCTGCGCTTATCGGCGGCGGAGGACTACAAATTTTGAAACAACTTGGAGGATAATGTATGACCGAACGCGCAAAAAAAATCGTTGTAGGAGTGGGATTTATACTTTCACTATTCGGTCTTGGTGCCGCGCTTTATTTTACATTCTTCCGAACACCTCCACCCGAACCAACGGTTCAACCAACCGAGGAAGGTATAGACCCAGTCACAGGATTGCCGACATCAGGAGCGGGTACAGGAGGAACCACCGGTGGCACAACCGGCGGAACAACCACAGGTGGTGGTCTTCCACCAGCTAGTTCTGTCGCAAAAGGTGGCCGCACCGTTGTGACAGAACTTACAACGAGTTCTGTGGAAGCGATCGGGCAAGGAACCGATGGGACATCCGTCAATTTTTACGATCCAAGAGACGGACGGTTCTACACAATCGATGCAGATGGAAACATTGTTCCTCTTTCCGATGCCACATTCCCAAACGCAGAATCGGTTGACTGGAACAAGGATGGCGAAAAGGCAGTGATTGAATTCCCAGATGGCAGCAACGTCGTGTACGACTTTTCTGCCGAACATCAAACAACTCTTCCAAACCACTGGGAACAATTTGATTTTTCTCCATCGAGCGACGAGATCCTTGCGAAATCCCTCGCACTTGATCCAAACAATCGCTATCTCGTCATCACAAGTGATGACGGATCGAATGTAAAAGCGGTTCAGTCACTTTCAGATAACGAAGAAAAAGTGACGGTTGCTTGGTCGCCAAACAACCAAGTTATTGCTTTTGCTGATACCGCAGAAGACGCAGGTGGAGGAGGATTGAACCGAGAAATCATTGTCCCTATCGGAAAATCCGGCGAAAACTTTAAAGGACTTGCTGTAGAAGGACTTGGTTTCACTCCACTGTGGGCGCCGGACGGTAAACATCTATTGTACTCCGTTGCCGGCGACTACTCCGACAATAAGCCGTTACTTTGGGTTGTGAGCGCAACCGCGTCCAGCATGGGCGACGATCGCCACTCCCTCACCCTCAACACTTGGGCGGACAAATGTGCCTTTGCGACAGCGAGCATTGTGTACTGTGCCGTCCCATCCAACCTTCCTGTTAACAGCGGTTTGCAACGATCGCTCGCCGATGATTTAGCTGATACGCTTTATAAAATTGATCTCAACACAAGCGGCGTTTCACTCGTAGCGATTCCTGATACCTCCATCACCATGGAGAACTTACAGGTGGCTTCTGATGGATCTGTTCTGTACTTCCAAAATGCAAAATCTGGAAAACTTTCGGTGATCCATCTCAAATAACTATGCCACGCCCTTGGCTCGCTTTTCTCAGTTTTGGAACCGTTGGTGTCATTGTCTTTGGATTTTTTATTCTACGACTCCGACCAATAAAAGCCCCAACCCTTGAATCTCCTGTCACAAGCGAAGTCGCCACCCTCACAGAGCCAGTCATCACATTTGTGAACCCAGCAAAAGGAAGTGCGAAGCCTACCGTCACGATTGTTGAGTATGGAGACTTCCAGTGTGGACCATGCAAAGATATCGCAGACGCGATCGATGTTGTTTTGAGAACCTACCCGAATGACATTCGTGTGGTATGGAAAGATATGCCCAACGAATCAATTCATCCTGTCTCAACCCCTGCGGCCATTGCCGCTCACTGCGCCGATCGTCAGGGCAAATTTTGGGAATACCACGACTCGTTGTTTGACCAACAAGCATTACTCGATGAATCGTCCTTTCTTCCACTCGCTTCTGCTCTCGGTCTCAATACAGAAACATTCGCCGCCTGTTACGACGCACGTGACACACTCCCCATCGTGAAGCGTGACTTCAACGAAGGACTTGCTCTTGGCATCGTCGCAACACCCACAACCTACATTAACGGAACCTCCTACGTAGGAGCTCTCAGCGCCGAAGAACTCATCCGGTATGTCGAGCAAGCGCGAACAGCAGCAAAATAGCTGGGTGATGAAATCGGTCAGTGCTCTCATTTTTCTGATTGGATTTACTGTCTTGTTTTCACGTACCCTTCCTGCCATGGCAAGTGTGTGCGCGTGTTACAAAACAAATGGGCACTGCCAAACTGATACAAAGTCTACCGCGATAGACGAAACAGCGTGCGACACACTCTGTGACCCTTCCGGTGCCGACAAGTTTTATCTGGAAGCAGACTGGGCTGCAGGAGAAGCCGGATACGACGGAGAAGACGATGGTGGCGAAGGCTACCGAGTCTACAGCGCCTGCGCAGCTTCCGACGCGGACGCTACTGCTCTCGAAGTAGCCGCAAGGACTTCTACAGGAACCTCCGTCTACGCCACTCCAAATCTTGCGGTCGACATCCCTGGCCTCAAATTTACTCCAGCCACAACCTACGACGGCGAGCTCCAGGTCAACTACATTGGCGAGTACGTAAACGGCATCTACAACTATCTCGTAACGATCGGACTTGTCATTGCGACCGTATTTATCATGGTTGGTGGTCTCCAATATGTCTTTGGAGCATCTACAGGAAATATCAGTAAGGCACGAGCACGCATCACGAATGCGGTTACAGGATTTGTCCTACTCCTTTTCGTCACACTCATTTTACGCACGGTAAATCCTGTACTAACTGTATTTGAAGAAATCGAGTTTAAATTTATTGATGAAGTAAAATACATCGAGGAGTCTGGAGATGCATCCGGATCTACGGCCTCAACCGACGTAACATCCGTCGGTATCGACTGCCCGGGAAGCGGTGATGTTGCCTCTATTGCCAGATCATTCATTGGTCATGTGGCGTATCGCATGGGTGGAAAAGGAGGAGCGCCACCATACCCTGACAAAAAAACCTGTGATGGCGTTGCATGCTCTAGTTTCTGTCCTGACGATAACGTTTGTCTTGATTGCTCAGGATTTGTTGGCAAGGTTGCAGAGTGTGCCGGACTCGCTTCAAAAAATGAAACCGGTGGTACAGCAGGGATTTTTGGTAGCGCTCCATCCATCACGAGCTGCACATCCAATACAGTTACAACAGCGAGCGGAACCATCACACTTACTCCTGGTGACCTCGTTGGTTTCAAAGCCGGTGACTTCTCAAAAACTCCGAGCTTTGGGCATGTATGGATGTACATCGGCGACAACCAAATTATCAACAGCCGTGGAGGCGGTCGTGCTGCAGGAACAGCCATATCTGTAGATAAACTCACGTGGGCTTGTAAAAAATATCCACTACGAGTGGTTGATAGATAATATGAATCTTTCCGTGATTACGAGATGGTTGATGAATGTGGTTCGCCTTCTCTTTGTTGTGGGAATGATGACTCAATTACTATTCCCTGCCAGGCAAGCCTTCGCAAGCGTGTGTGCTTGTTACAAAACCAACGGACACTGTGGTGTGGATACCATGTCTACCACTGTATCCGATTCAGAGTGTTCATTACTTTGTGATCCAACCAGCAGCGACCCACTTTTTTCTCGCGCCGCCTGGGCAGAAGGAACAGCCTCCATTATTGAGGAAGGACAGTTGGGATACACCATTTACAATGATTGTATGTCGTCCGAATCCCGAGCGGACGCAACTGACCTCGCTGCACGTGCAACGCCAGCCACAAGCACGAGCTACGCGACCCCGAAGTTAGCTGTAGATATTCCAGGTGTAAACTTCACTCCTGCTTCGGACTATAACGGTGAGATGCAGGTCAATTACATCGGCGAATATCTCAGTGGTTTCTACAAGTATCTTGCTAACATTGGAATTGTCATCGCCACTGTATTCATCATGGTGGGTGGTCTGCAATATGTCATGGGCGCATCCACAGGAAATATTGGAAAAGCAAAGGAGCGTATTACAAACGCTGTGACAGGATTTGTCCTTCTCTTATTCGTCGTCCTCATTCTTCGAACGGTTAACCCTGTCCTCACTATTTTTTCCGCCATCAACGGACTCACGATCGTACAAGAAGTTCCCACTGACCACATGATTGAGCCGTCAGGAAGTGATGGAATGGATGCAGCGGAAACCGCCGCCACTGGTGTCAGTGATTGGCAAGACTGCATGGTGAGCACGTTTGGGGCGACGAAGACAGACGTGCAAGCAAAGTTAGTCGATGTCACTTTCCAAGGAAAGACGTACAAATTCCACGAGCTGGTTGCTCCCGATGCACAAGCAGCCTTTCTGGAAATTGAAGAGGCCATTACGGCTGGAACCATTTCTTCCACATACAAATTTTCTTCCATCGGTGTCTTTAACTGGCGTGCCAACCGCAACAAACCTTCGTACATGAGTGTGCACGCATTTGGTGGGGCGATCGATATCAACCCCTCAACAAATCCAAACTGTAAATTAGGCACTTCCTGCATTGGAAAATACGATATGCCAGCCGCGGTTGTATCCATCTTTGGAAAACATGGGTTTGGTTGGGGAGGAAATTGGAAGAGTGTAAAAGATTACATGCACTTCTCTACAAACAAATACTGCGGAGGCTCACGTTAGTATGTTCGCTTGTTCAAATTGTGATGCGCAGTTTCCTAAGTGGGCCGGGAGATGTAGCGAGTGCGGAAAATGGGGAACCGTGGCGGACGAGGCAGTAGGAAGGGTCCCCGCACCTCGCCTAGCCGCAAGTGGCGGCAAACGCAAGGTAGCAAAAACAACACCGATGACGGAAACGGTTTCGCAAAGTGCGGGTCCGCGCATTTCGACGGGCGACGCGGAAGTGGACCGCGTGCTTGGTGACGGGCTTGTGCCTGGAAGTTTGGTGTTGTTGTCTGGCGAACCGGGGATTGGAAAGTCGACACTTGTTGCGCAAATCGCAAGCGCCCTAGGCGGGGTCCCCCTGTCCAACCAGGTTATCCGGGCGGGCACACCCAACCCCGTGAAAGATACACCACGAAAAATCGTCCTCTACATTTCTGGCGAGGAGTCCGCCTCACAGCTCGCAGGACGTTTTGCACGACTCGGGGCATCGGCTGAGCACGTGCATTTCTTGGAAGCGCTCCCGATCGAGACACTTGTCGCGACGATCGAACAGACTTCCCCCGCCCTGGCGATTGTGGACTCGGTCCAAACGTTGTCGTCGGACAGCTTGGATGCGAGTGCGGGGACACCGGCAATGGTGCGATACGCCACAAGTTTGCTTTTGGAACTTGCGAAGCGCACAAACATTCCGGTGCTGCTCATTGGGCAAGTGACAAAGGACGGTGCAATCGCAGGACCGAAGACCCTCGAACATCTCGTGGATGTCGTTGTGTCACTCGAGGGTGATCCTCTGCATTCCTATCGATTGCTGCGTGCATCGAAAAATCGCTTTGGCGCGACCGGAGAGGTTGGCGTGTTTGAAATGGTGGAAAACGGTCTGCGTGCGGTTGCGAATCCGTCGGCAATGTTTTTAGCGGAGCGTACGGATACGGCCGGCTCGGTGATTGCCGCAGC
>SXGT01165013.1_pt1 | contig 26847 bp, 22 predicted proteins | sample 3176221 | NCBI WGS metagenome assembly SXGT01 (sample SAMN11356862, study PRJNA531348) | freshwater metagenome | isolation source: freshwater sample F1-120 | place: China: Fuxian Lake, Yuxi | collected 2017-12-25
GATCAGCGTCGGCCGGTTCGTCCGCGCGATGACATTCGCCATCGTGAAGGTCTTGCCCGTGCCGGTCGCGCCGAGCAGCACCTGGTGCACTAGCCCTTCGCTCAGGCCGCGCACGAGCTTCTCGATCGCCGCCGGCTGATCGCCCATCGGTGCAAAGTCGGATACGAGCTCGAAGGCTTGGTCGGTCGTCATGGTTCCTGTGTGGCGCGAACTGCCGGGGGGTAACCTAACCGCGATCGGCGCTCGGAAGCGAGAACGACATGTGCAGCACGCACACCTTGCGCAAGGCTCGGGGCGCGGCTACATGAGGCTCAGCGCGATCCTCGCGGGCAGCCCGGCAACGGCCCTGACGGGCCAAGCCGGGCCTTCGCGAACGACGTCCAACCGCCGCAACGGAAGCGAGACCATGGCCGACTCATCGCTCATCACCGTTCCCAGCCAAGGCGCTCTCACGGTCCTGCGCTTCTTCGAGCAGATGGCCAAGGAGCTCAAAGAGGTCCACTACGAGATCCTGAACGAGCTCGCGCGCGCCATCACCGAGCGCGGCTGGATCCAACCGATCGACGCCGTGGTCCAGCGCATCGCCGACAACAGCTCCGTCAGCGCCGACAAGGTGACGGCCGGCATCGCCGAGCTGGCGCGCCGCCGCCTCGTCGACCTCGACGAGACCGGCCAGCGCTTCACGGGATTCCTCGGCGGCATCTCGTTCCAGCCGACCCCCCACCGCGCGCACCTGGAAACCGGCGTCGACGTCTACACCCACGGCGCCATGGAGCTCCTCAGCGTCAGCGCGACGCTCCTCAAGAGCGTCGACGCCTTCACGCGCTGCCCGGTGACGAACAAGGACATCCAGCTCGCGATCGCCCACGATCAGATCACCTCGTCGAACATCGACGGTGTCGCAGGCTACCTCGCCGAATGGGATGGCGCCGCGCCACTGGGCCTTGTCGCTGCCAGCTCGCCGCTTCTTGCCGACGACGAGGCCCTCGAAACCTGGGAAAACAAGCGCCCCGGCGCCCGCGGCATGGCCTTCCCGAGCTTCCTCATGCCCGTCGCGATGCAGGAAGCCGCCAAGCTCGGCTCGCTGCGCTTCATGTTGATCGGTCGTCGCGGTTGACCCACCCCGTCGGTCGTCGCCGGTCACCCGAACCAAGCGCGATGACCTGATTTTTTGACGGTCCCCCCGAGCGCCCGTAGACCACGACCTGTCGCCGGAACGTACCCACACCACCATGTGCGTCCGGCCCAGGAGCCCCTTGGCCCGTGCCATCGCCCGCGCGCTCGCGAGCGCGCCGTCGCGTCGTGCCCCCATGCCGACGTCGCCGATCGCCGTCCCCGCGGATCGCTCCGTCGATCCGATCGTGAAGTGGGCCGGCGGCAAGACGCGCCTCCTCGGCGAGCTCACCCAGCGCATGCCCTCCCCCAAACAGTGGACCGGCCGCTACTTCGAGCCCTTCGCCGGCGGCCTCGCGCTCTACTTCCACATGCGCCCCACGTCCGCCGTCCTGGCCGACATGAACCCCGAGCTCATCAACCTCTACCGTGTCGTGCGCGACCAGCCCGACGCCCTCGTCGACGACCTGCAGCGCCACACCGCCGAGAGCACGTACTTCTACGCCGTGCGCGCGCTCGACCCCGCGGCCATGACCCCGATCGAGCGCGCGTCGCGCTTCGTCTTCCTGAATCGCACGTGCTTCAACGGCCTCTGGCGCGTCAATCGCGCCGGCCAATTCAACGTCCCCTTCGGCCGCTACGATAACCCCAATCTCTGCCCCGAGACGCGCATCCGCGCCGCCTCCCAGGCCCTCGCGGGGGCTTCCATCGACCACGCCGACTTCGAGTCCGCCTGCGTCACCGCCCGCCGCGGCGACTTCGTCTACTTCGATCCGCCCTACGATCCGATCACCAAGACCGCGCGCTTCACGTCCTACACGTCCGGCAACTTCGGCGACGACGACCAGCGTCGCCTGGCCGATCTGTTCCGCCGCCTCGCCCGCCGCGGCGTGCGCTGCATGCTGTCCAACAGCGACACGCCCTTCATGCGCGAGCTCTACGCCGACTTCGCCATCGACACCGTCATGGCCCCGCGCGCGATCTCACGCGACGCCACGCGCCGAACCCCCGTCCGCGAGGTCGTCGTACGCAGCTACGCCTGAGCGTCCTGCCGCGCGGGCCCGAGGCGCCGCATGCGTCTCGGGCTTGCAGACGCGCCCCGCCCGCGGTAGAGCCCGACCCCATTCCAACGGGCTGAGCGCATGAACGTCGATGCCATCGCCGAGGACCAGGGCGATCGGGACCTGGACCCACTTGCTTCGCGAAGCAAATGGCCGCCGTTTCCGTGGAACCCGCCGACGCTCGACAACCCGCTGTTCGGCCGCGAGGACGCGCTCGCCGAGCTCGGCCACGTCTTCGACGCCGTCGTCACCGACTGGGCCGTCCGCATCCAGCTCGTCGCGTCCGACTACGGCCTCGGCAAGTCGCGCCTCCTCGCCGCCTTCGCCCGCGCCGCCCGCCAGCGCGAGCCCGCCACGTCCACCATCGAGGTCCGCTGCCCCAGTCAGGGCGGTGGTGGCGGCCCGTATCGCCTCTGGGACGCCGTCCTACGCGCCGCCTTTCACATCTCACCCTCGGCGGACGCCGCCGACGCTGGCCACGCCATCGAGCGCGCGACCGCGCGGTACCTCGCGCCCGACGCCGTGCCCTTCATCGCGCACCTGGTCGGGCAACCGCTCGAGCGCGTCGGCGCGGTCGACGAAGAGGCGCTCATGGCGCGCTGCGTCAGCGTGCTCGCGCGGCTCTTCGAGGCGATCGCCTTCGAGACGCCGCTGCTCCTGGTGGTGGACGACGCGAACCGCGCGACCGCCCGCGACTTCGCCATCGCGTCGGCACTTGCAACAACATGCAAGGGTCATCCGATCATGCTCGTTCTGGCCGGGTCCGGAAACCTGGTCGACCACCTGCCCGGCTGGGATCGCTTCCCCGTCACGCGCCTCTATCCGCTCGGGCGCGCGGACGCCGAGCGCATGCTGCGCCTCTACCTGACCGGACTCGCGGCCTCTCCGTCGCGTGCGCTCATCGAGCGGATCCTGACCACCGCCGCGGGTAACTCCTACGCCATCAAGGCGATGGTGCGCTGGCTGCGCGAGAGCGGCGCGATCGCCATGCGTGACGGGCGCTGGACTCTCGACGAAGCGCACGTTGCTACGCGCGCCGTGCCCGACACGCTCGAGGCCGTCATCCACGCCCGCATCGGGACCCTCGACCACGCCGAGCGCGCGCTCCTCGCGCAGGCGGCCGTCGTCGGCAAGGAGTTCTGGATCGGCTCGCTCGTCGCGCTCGCGCGCCAGAGCGTGACCGAGCCCCCCGACTCCTATGCGGACGATGCGACCCAGGTCGCGATCCTCCAGCGCTTGAAGCGCCTGGTCGAGCAGAAGTTCATCGAGCCGCGCCAGACCCGCATCCGCAGCGAGGACTGCTTCGCCTTCCGCTCGCCCGTTCATTGGGAGGCGGCGCTCGAGGGCCTGCCCGGGACCACGCGCCAGCGCTGGCACCGCGTCATCCTCTCCTGGCTCGAGCTGCAGGCCGAGGGGCTCGAGGTCCCGAACGAAGGCGTGCGCGGCATGTTCCTGCGCGAGCTGGCGCGCCACGCCGAAGGGGCAGGGCACCTCCCGCAGGCGGCGGTCTACTACCTGCGCGCCGCGCGCATCGCCCTCGCCGAGGGGCACTCGCGCGCCGCCCTCCACGCGCTCGACGAGGCCCTTCGCCTCGTGCAACCCGAGCAGCTCGCCATCCGCCTCCGCGTCCTCTTCGATCTCGGCGAGGTCCACGCGCTTTCGGGCACGACCGACCTCGCCCTCGAGGCCTTCGGCGAGGCGCTCGCGCTGGCCTGGCGCCTCGGTGATCGGCGCCGCGCCGCCTCGGCGTTGGCGCGCATCGCCGACATCCGCATCGCGCGCGGCGACACGGTCGCGGCTCGCAAGGACCTCCTCGACGCGCTGCGCCTCCAGGAGGCGATGCAGGACTCGCACGGCGTCGCCCACACCTGCATCCAGCTCGGTCGCATGCACTGGATGCAGGGCGAGTTCGACAAGGCCGTCCTGGTCTACCGCAAATCCGAGCACATCTACCGGCGCCTCGAGCACGAGCAGGGCATCGCCGAGGTCCTCCACGTCCAAGGCGCCATCCAGATGGACCGCGGCGATCTGCGCCTCGCCGAGCGCTACTACCAAGACGCGCTCGTCCTCCGTAAGAAGGTCGGCGACCAACGCGGCATCGTTCGCACCCTCAACAATCTCGGCGCGATCTGGATGTCCCAGCGCCTCGAGCAATCCGTCGAGGTGTGGCGCGAGGCCCTCGCGATCGCGCGCGAGATCGGCGACCTCGGCCTGCAGGCCATGCTCACCGACAACCTCGGCGAGGCCCTGGTCCTGCTCGGTCGTCACGACGAAGCCAGCGAGATGCTCGACCGCGCCATCGAGCTCGCCGAGGTCACCGGCAACAAGGCCACGCTCGTCGACGCCCTCCGCAACCAGGCCCTGCTCGCGATCGCGCGCGGCACCCACGACGCCGCCCAAGTCAGCCTCACACGCGCCCAAGAGCTCGCCGAGTCGCTCGGGCTCGCGCGCCTCGACGCACTCGTCATGCGCGCCAAAGGCGACCTCGCGTTCGCGCGCATGGAGGCGACCGGCGTCCTCGAGCTCTCCGAAGCCGAGGCGAGCTACCAGCGCGCGGCCGAGGGCTTCGCCCGCGCCGGCTACAACGTCGAGGCCGCCTCGGCCTACGAGCGCCTAGCCGAGATGCTCGCCCTCGCCGGCCGCACCGCTGAGCAGGCGACTGTCTTTGCGCGTGCCCAGACCCTGCGCGCGCAACACGCGCACACGGCCGAGCCGCCGCCCGTCCCCATGTGATCGATGCGACGTGTGCCCGCGATCAACCTCCTGGCGCTGACGCTCGCGTGCGCGCACGCCCTTCACGCCGCATGCGCCACGCTCGACCCGGCCGTCCCGATGCGCCTCCCCGATCACGACCTCGCGGTCGGTCTCTCCGGCGGCGTCGTCTACGACGAGCGCGGTGATCACGGCTCTTTTGGCGCCCTCGGCGGCGCCGACGTCGGCTACCTCGACGACGTCTGGGGCGTTCACGTCGGCCTCCGCGTGCAGCGCGAAGGCGACGCCGCGCGTCTCTCGGTTCTCGTCGAAGGCACCGTTTGGTACGGTTTTCTCTTTGGGCTCGGAACGCGCTTCGGCTGGCTCGTCACCGACACCGATCCCATGCTCGCGATTCCCCGTCAGGCGGTCGACCTGACCTTCCTCCTCGCGTTGCCCATTCCCATCGGTGGTCACTTCGTCGTCGCGCCCTACGCGCGCCCGGGCCTTCGCATGACCGGAGGCGACACCGACCCGGACGATGTCCGCGGCTTTCACGAGGTCGGCGTGATGTTGCGCTGGACGTCGTTTGCTTTTTGAGGCCTTCTCGCCGCGTGGCAACCTGGGGACCCGGAACTTTCGAAAACGACATCGCGGCCGCATTCGTGCACGCGATCATCGCGCGTGGCGACCTCGAGATCGTGACGCGCGCGCTCGTCATCGACGCCGACGACATCATCGATGCCGACGTCGGACAGGCGGCGATGGTCGCGGCCGAGATCATCGCAGCCCTCCGCGGCAAGGCGAGTAAGTCCTTCCCGAAGGAGCTCACGCGCTGGGTCGTACGCCAGCCCAAGCCCGACGCGAAGCTGCTGAAGCGCGCGCGCCGTGCGCTGAAGCTGTGTGCCGGCAAGACGAACGCGGAGAACTCCGAGCTGCGTCAGCTGTGGGAGGGGCGGCTCAAGGAATGGAGCATCCCCATCCGTGACCTCTGGGGTCGCCTCAAGGCTTGACCTGCCGGCCTGACGCGCTAGGCCGTCAGCGGCGATGGTGCGGGGGCCGCGGCCAGCGCGCCGGTCCTGCCCGATCGAAGCGCTGCGGACGCGCGGGCGCCGCGCGCACCGAGCCGCGCGTTCCCGGCATCAGCTTCGACGGTGCCAACCGCGCCCATGCGGGAAGCCAGCGGATCCGCTCCGCCGGCAGCCCACTCAACTGCGTCCGCGCGCCGACCGCCCCGCGCACCGCCGGCACCGGTCCGGTCGGCGGCCGCGAACGAATCAGGAAGTACCCCGCGTACGCTTGGCGATACACGCGCGTGCCGACATCGCGCGTCCAGAAGTCGCCCTCGGCCACGAACTGCCACGCCTCGGCGGGCGCCGTCGCGACCCGACCCCGCTGACCTCCGTCCGGCGCGCGCGGTGCCCAGCCGACCACCCCGTCCCCGATCCGCCACTCGACCCACGCCGGCCCCCAGCCCGTCGTCGGAACCCAGCGCCAGCGCCCCTGCTCAGGCGCCCCGCTCCACTCCCAGCGCCCGTAATGATCGACCGCCCAGCCGTACGGCTCGTCACCAAGCCACGTCGGCCCGACCTCCGTCTCGACCCACGCCCCCCGCGTGTAGGGCACGTACGTCGGATCGCTCGGCACCCACACCCAGCCGTGGTCGTCGTCGAGCACCCACGTCCCGTAGTCAGCGAGCGCATCATAAAAGACGCTCACGTGAGGCACATCCGAGGCGCCCATGACGATGACGATCGGCGCCGGGCGAGTGTCCACGGGTAGCTCGCGCCAGATCCACAGCGATCCACAGCCGCTCCCGACGAGCGCCACGACGGCCAGCGCGACGACCGCAGAGCGGCCTCCCACGCGGCTCATCGCCGCGCGCCCCATCGTTGGCCGTCTGTCCGCCCCGGGGTGCTTCATACCAAACGAACCCATACCCGACCGCGCGCCGGAAAATTCACGTCCTTTTTCGAGCCTCGGGACGTTGCGTCCGAGAGAACGTGCGCAGCACGTGCTGGAGCGAAGCGACGGCACGGTGTCGGAGGCGTAGCCTCCGAAAGAACGTGCGCAGCACGTGCGCACGTCGCACCCCGATCCGGCGGCTGCGAACGATTCGCGCACCCCGCGCGACGATCTACGCACCGACCCGCGCCGATGCATGCGAGCGCTCGTTCGGCCGCATGGAAAGCGCTCGCGACGCGAACAGCGAGGGATCAACTTGACGCGCTGCGCCACCTCGACGATCGCCAAGTACGCAAGTGTTGCGCGCTCCGTCACCCCCGTCCGCGCGCGGCCGCTTCTTGCAGAGGCAGCACGTCATGCCGATCCCGTTCGCCCAAGTCGACGTTCGCACCCACGATGGCTTCCGGCTCACGCTCTTTCGCCGCCGCGCGCTGCGCGCCGACGCGACCCCGGTCCTGCTCCTTCCCGGCCTCGCGGCGAACCGTTTCTCGTTTGGCATTGCGCTCGATCGCTCGCTGGTGACGGCTCTCAATGCGGCTCAGCGCGATGTCTGGGTGGCCGAGCTCCGCGGCGCGCGCTCGTCGGAGTGGCTCGGCTCGACGCGTCAGCGGCGCCCCACGACCGACATCGATCACAAGCTCTCGGTCGATCTGCCGGCCTGCCTCGACGCCATCCAGGACGCGACCGGCGCGTCCCAGGTCGACCTCGTGGGCCACAGCCTCGGCGGCCTCCTCGCGACGCTGACCGCCGGCGGACCGCACGGCGCGCGCATCCGCCGCCTCGTCACGGTGTGCACGCCCGGCACCTTCGATGGCTTCGCGTCGATCCTCGGACCGGCCGAGCGCTTCGCGGCGTTCGGCGTCGAGGCCCTCGCCGAGCGCTTCTCGCACGTCCCCGTCGGGCGCCTGGCGCGCCTCCGCGGCGCCCTCCCGCACCTCGCGTTGCTCGCGAATCAGATGCTGCCGGGAGCCCTGACGGCGCCCGAGCGCCGCCTCTTTCTCGACCGCGCCGTCGAGAACATCCCGGCCGGCGAGCTCGCGCAGCTGGCGCTCTGGATCCGCCGTCGCGCGCTCGTCGATCGTCGCGGCGACTCCCTCGATGGACGCTTCGCGCTCGTCACCCAACCGACGCTGGTCATCGCCGCGGGCCGCGACCGCGTCTGCCATCCGGAGCGCGTCAAGAGCGGCTTCGACAAGCTCGGCACGCGCCAGAAATGGTTCACCACCATCGGCCTCGCGCACGGCCACCGAAGCGACTATGCGCATTGCGACCTGCTGGTCGGGCCGCACGCGCACGAGGACCTCTATCGCCCGGTCGCCGAGTTCCTCGCGGCGTCGGCTCTCGACCTCAGAACGACGCGACGAGCTGCACGGTCGGCGTGACGATCAGCGTCGAGGGCGTCTCGATCGGGTCGAAGTCGATGTCGTCGTCGTTGTCCCACATGAAGTTCGAGTAGAACGGCATCGTGAAGCGGACATCGAAGCCAAGCCGGATCCGCTCCGAGAACTGGTACGTCGCGCCGAGCCCGAACGAGAGCGCGAAGCCCTCCCAGCCCTTGCTGTCCACGCCGATGATGTCGGGTTGGTACCCGCCGATGGCGTACCCGGCCGACACGAAGACGCTCGCGTCGAACGGGATGTCGAGGTCCTGCGCAAGCAGCATCGGGTGAAATCGGACCCCCAAGGTCGGGTACCCGGCGCCGTTCTCGAAATCGAACGTGCCGTGCCCGGCGAGCGAGATTTCAGGCGCCACCGGACCGATGAGCCAACCGAAGCGCAACTCGAACGCAAAGCCCGAGCCGAACTCGGTGCGGACGATCTCCTTGTACTCCGGCGACGAGGTGTCGACCGGAACGGGAACGTTGCTCAGCTCCAAAGGCACGCCGCGGTCGCCGATGGACAGGCTGTAGCCCAGCCCGAGCCCGAAATAGCCACCCTCGTGGGGCCGCGCATGCGCAGACGGGGCGGCGAGGAGAGCGATCGACGCGATCGAGAGCGAGAAGGCTTTCAGCATGCGCTCCCTTATCCACTTCGCCCGCCGTTGTAAACCCGAACGTGACGCGGCATGCTACGCAGTACGCCGGAGGTGAATCCGTGACCGATACGACGACGCGAGTTTCCCTCGGGGGGAAACTCAAGCTCCCCGATCACGCAGGCCGCGAGTGCCTGGTCGTGCTCTACGGTGGGCAGATCGGGAAGAAATACGACCTGGCTCCGGGCGTGACGACGCTTGGCCGGGACCCGCTCGCGACGATCGTGCTCGACGCCGATTCCGTCTCGCGCAGCCACGCGCGCATCGAGGTGGCCGGCGGCGAAACCTGGGTGGCGGACCTCGGCTCGACCAACGGTAGCTTCGTCAACGACGCGCCGATCGAGCGCTGTCAGATCCGCTCGGGCGACCTCGTCAAGGTCGGCGACGTCATCTTCAAGTTCCTGTCGGGGCAGAACGTCGAGGCCTCGTACCACGAAGAAATCTACCGCATGACCATCCGCGACGGGCTCACCTCGATCGCGAACGTCCGCTATCTCAACGAGTTCCTCGAACGCGAGTTCGCGCGCAGCCGCCGCCACGGCAGGGAGCTCGCGGTCATCCTCTTCGACGTGGACCACTTCAAGCGCATCAACGACCCGCTCGGGCACCTCACCGGCGACTACGTCCTGCGCGAGCACGCGCGCCTCGTCGAGACGCGGGTCCGCCGCGACGAACTCTTCGCGCGCTACGGCGGCGAGGAGTTCTGTCTGGTCCTGCCCGAGACCGGCCGCGAGGGCGCCATCCAATATGCCGAGATCATCCGCCGCCTCGTCGAGGAGCACCGCTTCCTCTTCGACGGCACGCCCATCTCGGTGACGGTCAGCTGCGGCGTGGCCATCTTCGGGCCCGAGATGAACCGCGCCATCGATCTCCTGCGCGCCGTCGACGACGCGCTCTACCGCGCCAAGAAGAACGGCCGGAACCGAATCGAGATATGAAGCTGCCGTTGGGCCTCATCGCGTGTGGCTTCGTCGCGGCCTCATGTGACTTCGGGATCGGCGGCGCGACCGACGGCTGCGCCAGCGTCAAGCAGGGCAACTACGACTTCCCGGTCAAGCGGGTCGTCGACGGTGCGCTCGCGGTGCGCGCGACGCAGACCGGGCTCGACGCCATCACCTTGCACGTGCGCGAGCTCGTGCTCGGATTCTTTCACGCCGATGCAAATGGGCGCGCGCTCAGTCCGCTGTCGTCGCTCGGGATCGGCAGCTTCTACACGTCGCTCGGGCCGTTCGATGCGAACGTGCGCGACCTCGTCGTGGCCGTCGATTTCTCGGCGCTCCAGGTGCGGCTCGTGCCGGGCTCGTCGCCCGCGCGGCTCGAGATCTCGATCGAGAATGCAGTCGTCAGCCTGGCCGATGGCGCGGTCTCGGGCGCGATCGACGCGTTCCTTTTCACGGGCAACGCGGCCTGCCGCTTGGCCGACGGGCCGAACGGCCATACGGCGCTCTTGTCGATGCGGCTCGCGCTCGAGCTGGACAGCGATTCGTTCGGGGTCGTGCAGATCCACGTCCTGCCGTCGACGTTCGACCTGCAAGATCTGGCAATTTCGATCGAGACCGATTGCTCGCTCTACGAGTGTCTGGACGGTCTCACGCCGCCCGATGACGGCGAGTGTTTCGAGTGCGAGACGATCTGTCCGGTCGTCGATCTCGGCGCGTCGCTCGCGTCGCTCGTGCGCTCGCTCTTCGATGGCCTCATCGATCAGCTACTGAATCTGCTCGCCGACGAGCTTGCGAATCTCGTCCTCGATCAGGCGCTCAACGGCAAGCCGCTCGCGATCGAGGGCACGCTCGATCTGGCGTCGATGCTGGGCCCGCTGCTCAGCTGGATGCAGAGCGTCAAGCCGCTCGGGATCCTCGCGCGACCGGCCGACGAGGGCTTCAAGGTGACGGGCTCGGGCGGGGCCCTCGGGCTCGACGTCGTCCTCGACGCGGGGCTCGACAGCACCGGCACGCCGCATCCGTGCGTCGGTACGACCGGCGAGGACCCGCACTACGAAGCCGCGGTGAGGCCCAGTCTGACGGGGTACGCGCAGCTCGCCGACGGCACGAGCGTGTCCTACGACGTCGCGTTCGCGGTGAGCGATGCGATCGTCAACGAGGCGATCTGGGCGCTCTGGAAATCGGGCACGCTGTGCATCGACGCCTCGACCGACGACCTGGCGACGCTCACGTCGGGGCGGCTGCTCGTGACCGCGGGGACCTTGGATCTGCTGCTGCCGGGGCTCGCTGGGATCGCGGGAAAGGACGCGCCGATCCGGATTTCGATCCTGCCGAAGCTGCAGCACACGCCGAACCCGATCGCGTTCGGATCGGGCGAGGCCGGCTCGCCGACCTTGACCATCACGCTGGCCGAGTCCGACGTCGCGCTCGAGGCGTTGGTCGGCGACGCGTGGCTGCGGCTCATCACGTTCCGTGCGGACTTGGTGCTCGGCGCCGACGTCGCGCCGGTCTTGCCGCTGAGCGAGGGCAAGCTCGAGATCCGGGTCGCCAAGGTCGAGGTCGCGAACCTGGCGCTGCCCTCGAATGCCATCTTCAAGGAGGCCCACCTCGATCTGATCGCGCCCTTCGTCGTGGATCTGGCGCTCGGGTTCTTGGCCGATCAGCCGATTACGATCGACCTCGGGACCAAGCAACTCGGGGCGGCGCTCGGGATCCCCATCGCGCCGGTCGTGAAGGCGCTCGGCCCGGCCGACGCGGCGCGCCGGTGGCTCGGAGTGTACATGGGGCTCGAGTATGTGCCGCCCGAGGCGCTCACTGCGCCGGCGATCGAGCTCATCGCGGTGCACCCCGGATCCGTGCATTTCCGTGCAATCATCGCCGCGGGGCAGCGCTTCATCGCGCGGGCCGACGGCGCGCTCTGGTCGCAGACGTTCACCGGGCCGGGGCCGCATGTCCTTCGCCAATCGGCGCTGTGGCTGGTCGGGACGCACGGGATCGCGACGCGCGCGGTGGGCGCCGATGGGCGCGCGGGTGAGGCGCGCGAGGTCGCGACGGTGACGATCGACGCGCGCTCGGGTGCGGGGTTGGATCCGGCGGCGGATGCGCCGGCGATCGCGCGCGTGGTCGATTCGGCCAAGGCGCAACGCACGGCCGAGGCCCATGCGACCGAGGACGAAGGCTGTGGGGCCGGGCCGGCCGCGCCGTGGGCGGCACTGGCGGTGCTGACGGTGTTTCTCGTGCTGGTGCGTCGCAAGCGGGGCGCCGCGCGATGAGCGACAGGCGGCGCGTTGGGCGCGTCGGGCCCGCTCTCGTCGGGCTCATGCTTGCAGCTGCATGCAACGATCACGTCGCGCCCGCGCGCCACTGCGTCGGCCACGATCAGTGCGACAGCGGCTTCATGTGCGGCCCCGACAATACCTGCATCGTGGCGGCGCCGTGCGAGGTCGACGCCGCGTGCTGTCCGGGGGCGGTGTGCTTCTCGGGTTTCTGTCGGCCGACGATCGACTGCGGCGAGGACCGCGTGTGCGAGCGCCTCGGTCACGTCTGCGAGGCAGGACGCTGCGTCCCGTCCGCCTGCGAAGCGCCCGAGGACTGCGCGGAGCCGTTCGCGTGCGTCGCGGGGCGCTGTCTCGATCGGCCGCCGTGTGGTGGTGCCTGCGGTGCCGGCGCGGCCTGCGACGTCGGCTCCGGCCGGTGCCTCTCTGCAACGTGCGCCCCGTGCGCAGCCGGGTGGCCGGTGGTCGCGGCCACGCCCGCGCTCACCGCGCTCACGTGCGGGCCCGACACGTTCGCGTGCGCGTGCGGTCTCCGGCCGTCGGTGCCGGGCGGGCATCCCGGGGTCGATGGGCAGCTCGCGGTCTTGGACGGGGAGCCACGTCTGGTGTCCTACGAGCCGACCTATGGCGACCTGGTCCTGACGGCCTTTGGACCGCGCACCGACCACGTACTCGATGGCGCGCCGACGGTGACGCCGATCGCCGGCCCCGAGACCTACCGCGGGGGTGTCTTCGAGGATGGGCCGGATCGGGGCATGCGCCCCGCCTTGGCGGCGGCTGCGCCGGGGGATGCCGAAGGGGCGTGGGACGTCCTCTACCGCGACGCCGACGGCGGCAAGGTGTTGCATCTGCGCTTCGATCCGAGCGACGGGCGGCGCGTGGCGGGCTCGGTCTTGCCGGTCGAGGGCGACGCCGGACGTTACGCCTGCTTGGTGCGGCGCCAGGTCTCGGGCGAATCTCGCCTGAGCGGGCTGGTCTTCGTGTCGAGCGACCGCACCGGCAGCGTCTCGCGACTCGTGCGCGTCGATGCAAAGGTCGAGAGCCCGGCGAGCACCGACGACTGGGAGTTCGGGCCGGTGCTCGAGGTGCCGCTGCCGGTCCGGAGCGCGACCCCGTGTGCGGGCGCGTGCGCGTTCGGCGAGCTGTGCGTCCTTGGCCCCAGCGGCGAGACCTGCGCGCAGGCGATCAACCTACAGGCCGCGACCTGCGGCGGCTGCGAGCCGCACGAGCTCTGCACCGACCTCGACGACGGCGCCGGCCAGGCCTGCCGCGCGCGCGTGTATCAACGCTACGCGGCCGATCGCTTGCCGTTTGGCAGCGGCCTCTTCGTGAGCTGCGCCGCGCGCCCGAGCGGCGGCGGCGACGACGCGGTCGTGGCCGCTTGGTATGACGCCGACCACAAGACGCTGGTCGGCGGGCGCTGGCCCTTTGGCGCGAGCGATCGCTGGATCGTCGAAACGGCGGGTACAGACAGGCGCGATCCCGGTCGTCACACGGGCATCGCCGTGTCCCCGAGCGGACGCATCGCGATCGCCTATCAGGACGCCGTATCCGAGCGGCTACGCGTCGCCGAAGCCGCGCAAATGGCGGGTCCGTGGACCATCAGCGAGGTCGACCAGGGGGGAGCCTGGGCGCACCCGGCGTGGCTCGGCAACGACGCCATCGCGGTCGGGCACGGCGATACCGTCAAGGGTCATATCCGGGTGTCGGCGCGCGCGGCGAACGGGTGTTGGGCCAGCATCGATGCGTTTTCGGGCGGCGGCTTCGCGTTTGGCGATCTCGCTGTCGACCGCGATACAGGCGGCGCGGCGACGGGCGACGTGTGGGTGTCGGCGTTGGCGTATGCGTTCGCGACCGATCTCTCCCCCGAGCACGCGCCGGTCGTCATGCGCCTCACGCCGCCGAGCTGCGCGCCCTGATCCGGGGTCGGGGCCAGGGCCGGCACGCGAGACGCGGCTAGCGTCGTGATGCCTTCCCGCCCTCAAGGGCCGTGCCGGAGAGCTCCAAGCAGTGCATATTCGGCGCATTCCTCTGCTTCGCGAGCGCCGCAGTCGGTGCGCGAACGCTTGCATCTGCGTGCATGTTTCTTGACGGCCCGGGCCGTCCCTTCAACCATCGCGGTAGGGCCGCGGGTGGTCTGCGGCGGGTGGTCTGCGGTGAGGGCCGTGGTGGGGACGATGCGGGCAACGGGTGTGGCCATTCTGGCCCTGGGCGTCGGCGTGTGGGCGGGTCTCGGATGGGCACCGGCGCGGGCCGAGGAGCCCGTGGCGTCGTCGCTCTCCGGCGTCGCCGAGGGGCAGGTCGAGCGGGCGGTGTCGGCGTTTCCAGCTCATGTGCGCTCGCTGCGCGTGGTGCGCGATGCGTGGGCGCAGGTCGGGCCGGGGCTCTGGAAACGCCGCATCGGCCAGATCGCCAAGGGCACGCGCATCGCCTGGAAAGCGGCGACCGAGAGCATCGCCAAGGTCCCCGAGGGGCAGTGCCCGCGCTGGATTGCGGTCGACCCCAAGGGGTGGATCTGCGAGAGCGACGTCGAGCCGTCGGAGCTCGCGCCGAGCGCGACCCCCTTGCCCATCATCCGCGACGGCTACCTGCTTCCCGAGCGCTACGGCGAGGTCTTGCCGACGCCCGAGAATCCCTCGCGCGGTGGGCGCATCTCGGACTTCGGGGGCCTCTGGGCGAGCGGCGACGGCAGCCTCACGCTGCCGCTCGCGTGGGCCCAGGGGCGCGGCGAACGGGCTCGTTCCATGCCGGTCGCCGTGCGCTCGGCGCCGTCGGCCAAGGCGGGGGTCGTGCGCATGATCGGGCAACGCACCATCGTCGCGCCGATTGGCTACAGCCCCGACAAGCGCTTCGCGCAAATCGGCGACGGCGAGTGGATCGCTGTGGCCGATCTCCACATCGCCGCGTGGACGGCGCCGCCGACCGAGGTGAAGCCCGGCGAGCGCTGGATCGACGTCGACCTCAACCAGCAGGTCCTGGTGGCCTACGAGGGCACGCGGCCGATCGCGGCGACGCTCATCGCGAGCGGACTCCCGAATCACCAGACCCCGATCGGCAAGTTCCGCGTGAAGTGGAAGCACGCGGTGACCCGCATGGCAGGCACCGACTATCGGGCCATGGTGCCGTGGACCATGTACTACGCCGACATGTACGCGCTGCACGCGGCCTACTGGCACGACCGCTTCGGCCAGCACACGAGCCACGGCTGCATCAACGTGGCGCCGCGCGACGCGCGCAATCTGTTCGCGTGGTCGGATCCATTGCTGCCGCCGGGCTGGAACGTCGTCTACGGCGTCGACGAGCACCCGGGGTCGCTCGTGCGTGTGCGGCGCACGCGGGTGCGCACGCCGCCCCTCGACGCGGCGGTCCTCAGCGCGTCAGACCGCGCTCCAAGCAGCCCATGACGGCCTCGTCGCCGCGCATCGACCCCCTGCACGCGGCGAGCGTCGGGCTCGGATCGAGGGCGGCGGTGGCGGCGATCGCGATGCAGCGCAGCGCGTTGGCGTCGCCGAACATCGCCTGGTGACAGGCGCGCACGATCCCGCTCGGCTCGAAGCGCGCGGAGCGTCCGTGGTCGATGCACGCGAGCGCGTTGGCGTCGCCGAACAACGATAGGTGGCACGCGCGAATGAGCTCCGTGGCGTCGCCCGGGGCCAGCGCCACGCGCTGCAGGCACGCGAGCGCGTTGGCGTCGCCGAACAACGAAGCATGGCAGGCCACGATCGACGCGGTCGGGTCGACCGGGAAGCGCGCGACCGCGTCCAGGCATGACGTCTGGCCGGCCTGCCCGAAGAACGCCTGCCCGCACGCCGCGATGACCTGCGGCTGTCCGGCCCAGTTGATGCGGACGGGCGGCGGGACGACGGGCGGCCGCACGGGGACTGGTCCGGTCGGGCCGGGGCCGGGTCCGGGAGCGCCGGGCCGCCCCGTCTGGTCGTGGTCGACGGGAACCGTGAGGCTCACGACCGGGATCCCGCCGACGTCCATCCATTGGATCAGGTTCTGGCTCCCGAAGTCGCGGAAGGCGATAGCGACCGTCATCGCGTCGGGGCAGCGGTCGATCCAGAACGAGCCCTCGGCCCCGATCTGGCCGAGCCGGAAGTCCCAGCGCTGGCCGCCCTCGCCGCCGAGCGATACGGTCGCGCCGACCTCGACCTGGCGGTTCGCGAGCCAGCGCCAGCTGCCGTTCGCGATCTTGTAGTCGATCGTCAGGCGACCGTTCTCGTAGCGCGTGTCGACACGCTCGAGCACGATGTGCGGAGCGGCGCCCGGTCCGCCTGGATGGCGGGCGTGAGCGCTGATGGCGGTGAACGTGAGGGCCAAGGCGAGGGCGATGCGAGCGGGCGAAAGCATGGCCGGACCGTACCACGGTGCCGGCGGGGCGTTCGTCAAAGAAACGTCGCCGCGGCCGCTGCAGGCGGGCTCTGGCGGGGGCATGCCGCCCGCCGGGACGTCGACGCACGCCCCGCCGCGTCGTCGCGTCGCGGGAGTTGACAGCAGCGGCAGAGCTTCGCAAGCTCGGCGCCGTGGATCGTGAGCACCTCATCCTGCGTGAGATCGTCGAGACCCATATCGACTCGGGCGATGCGGTGGGGTCGAAGGCGATCGCCGCGCGGCTCCACAACCATCTGTCGTCGGCCTCGATCCGCGCCGTGATGCATGCGCTCGGGCTGCGCGGGTGGGTCACGCAGCCGCATACCTCCTCGGGGCGCGTGCCGACCGATCTCGGCTATCGCGCCTACCTGGACGACCTTTGCGTGCCGGGACAAATACGCTCGCGCGACCGGGCGCGCGTGGAGTCGCTGACCTGGCGCGACGGCGCGTCGGCCTCCGAGGTCGCGCGCGACGCGGCGCAGACGGCGGCCGAGGGGCTGGGGGCCGCGAGTCTGGTGGTCGTGGCGCCGCTCGAGTCGTCGCAGCTGCAGCGCATCGAGCTGGTGCTGCTCGGGCCGCGGCGGGTCCTGGCGATCGCCGTGACGGTCGCGGCGTTCGTGCACGAGCGGGTGCTCGTGCTCGTCGAGGACACGTCGCGCCGCGAGCTCGAGCAGTTCACGAACTACCTGAATACGCTGCTGCCGGGGCGCACGCTGGCCGAGGTGCGGCACGTCATGGAGGCCGCACAGCACGACGACCGCAACGAGCTCGAGCGGCGCGCCTTGGCGCTCGGGCAGCGCGCGCTCGAGCAGGCCGAGGTCGGCGACGATCCGGAGGTGCTGTTCGATGGCGCGGCGCGGGTCCTGGCGGCGCGCGAGTTCGCCGAGGCGCCCGAGCGGAGCGCCGAGCTGGTGGCGGCGCTCGAGACGCGCTCGGCCTGGATCGAGCTGCTCGCGCGCATCGCCGAGGCCGATGACACGCGCGTGTATCTCGGCAACGAGGCCGGGATGGCAGGGCTCGGGCCCTGCAGCCTGGTCGCGCGGCGCTTTCAAATGGGGCGCGGGGTCGGTTTCGTGGCCCTGCTCGGACCCAAGCGGCTCGACTATCGGCGGGCCATTCCGATCGTAGGACTGGTGGCCGAGCGCCTCGGCGAGGTCTTGGCCGGAACGAGCTGAATGTCGCGTCCGGACCGCTTCCGAGGCCGCTCGGATCGGGTCCGCGTTGACAGTCGGCGGGGGGACTGCTAAGACCCCGACCCCTCGCGGACCGGCCGGCACTCGCTTCGGATGCGGCCCCGAGCAGAGACCGATGTCGATCCACCCCCAGCTTGCGGCCTTCTCGCGACGCGCTCACGCAGCCTCTGCGGCCGCGTGCCTCTTGGTTGTCGCCGCCCTCGGCGGCTGCGCGGCGTCGGCGCCGCCGTTCCCGGACACGATCAAGGACCCGGCCCGGCGCGCCTATTATGAAGGTGTCGCGCGCCTGAAGGACGGCGACTACGTCAAGGCTGCCCAGATCCTCCAGGTCGTGGCCGCGAGCCCGCGTCACGTGAAGCACGCCGCGCTCGCGAAGCTGCGGCTCGGGGATGCGCTCTTCTTTCAGGGGCGCTACGCCGAGGCGGCCGAGGTGTATCGCGGCTTCGTCGGGCAGTACAAGACCGACCCGAACCTGCCGTACGCGCGCTACATGGTCGCGCGCTCGTTTCATAAGCGCCTGCCGAGCGATTGGTTCCTCATCCCGCCGGCCTACGAGATGGACCAGTCGATCACGCAGCAGGCCGAGGGCGAGCTCAAGAGCTTCCTGACGACGTTCCCGACGAGCCCGTTCGCGCCCGCGGTGCGGACGATGCTGGCCGAGACGCGCGGCATGCTGTTCGCGCGCGAGATGTACGCGGTCGATTTCTATGCGGACCGCGACAAGTGGCAGGCGGTCGCCTGGCGCCTCGGCGACGTCCTGCAGACCTACCCCGAGCTGGCGATGAAGGACGGGCTGGTGTGGCGGCTCGTCGGCGCCTGGGACAAGGTCGGCGACCAGGGCGAGACGGCCAAGGCGCTCGGGATGTACCTCGAGCACTTCCCGGACGGCGCGCATCACGCGGCGGCCAAGGCGCGGCTCGAGACGATTCGCAAGGCGATCGAGGCGCGCGAGAAGGCGGCGACGCCCAAGGTGCCGCCGGCGGACCCGAACGGGCCCGAGGGGCCGAAGGGGCCGCCGACCAAGGTCGATCCGGCGGACCCGGACGCGCCCGAGGACCCCGAGACACCGCCCGACGAGGACGCGCCGACGCTGAAGAAGCCCGTCCTGCCCGAGCTCGATCCGAGTACCGACCCGAAATAGTGATGAGATGACAGGAACCGTTTGCCGGGGCGTGACCCCGCCGAAATGGAGGAAATGAGATGGCGAAAGCAGCAGCAACCAAGATCGCGACCAAGACCGTGGCCAAGCCGCCGAAAGGGAAGTCGCAGGTGAAGAGCCCCAAGCAGATGGTCCAGGCGCAGTTCAAGACGCGTCAGGACCTGGTCGCGGCGATCGTCTCGCTGATTGCGGGCGGGGCCGACGAGCGCCAGCGCCTGATGGGGACGACGAACGCGAAGCTGCTTCGGATCCACGAGGTCGCCAGCGAGGTGAAGCAGAAGTTCGGCGGGAAGGCGGGCCTCATCGACGCCATCCAGAAGCTGCAGTTCCCGGCTGGCAAGGCCAACGAGGGCTGGAAAGAGAAGATGCAGACCTTCACGGTCAAGCGTCTCTATGACAAGCACCGCCAGCTCGGTGGGGCGCGCTGAGAGGTCGCGTACCGCGCGCGCCCGTTCGAGAGGCGCGCGCGTACCGGCTCGGCACGGCCGATGCGAGGCGCGTCCAGCGTTTCGCGTGCGGCGCCCGCCGGTCGTCGACGAGGCGCGTAGGCGGCGCGGACCCGCGTGGCGCCTGGGTGCGTTGACATTCAGCGCGCCCTCTGTTGAGATAAGACCTGGACACGTTTGGCCGACGACAGGCGCGTCATTCGGGGGCGGCGGTCGGTTCGCGGCAAGGGCAGGTTCAGTGACGCAGCAATCGCAGTTCGACCGAGCACACGTAGATCGCCAGCCACGCCCCGGTGCGGGCGGCGATCGCGTTGCTTGGGAGCTGCGTGCTGCGGCCGGGCGCTCGGCGTCCGGGCAACGAAAGGAGTCTCCATGCAGCCGACCTTCAAGATTGGCGACATGGCCGTCTATCGCAAGCACGGCGTCGCGGTCATCACGGGCATCGAGACGGTGGAGCTCTACGGCTCGCTCCAGAACGTCTATGTTCTCGAGGTGTTGGACTCGAAGCGTCCGATGCCCGAGCGCCTCCGGATTCCCGTCGAGAAGGTGAACTCGGTCGGCCTGCGGAGCCTCATCAGCTCCGACGAGGTCGACGAGGTGTATGAGATCCTGCGCGAGCGTCCGTCGCGGTTCGACCAGCAGACCTGGAATCGGCGACAGCGCAAGTACAAGGAAAAGCTGAACACCGGCTCGATCTACGACCTGGCCGAGATCCTGCGCGACCTGTACCTGCTGAAGTTCACCAAGACGCTCTCGTACGGCGAGAAGCTCATGCTGGACGAGGCGCAGGAGCTCCTCGTGCGCGAGTTGGCGATCGTGCGCACGAAAGAGAAGAAGGACATCGAGGTGGAGATCGGCGAGATGTTTGCCGACGCGGCGCCGCCGCCGGAGCCGATCGCGCCCGACGCGCCGCCGGGCGAGGCGAAGCCGAAGACGCGGACGGGCTCGCGGCCGCGGCCCAAGACCTCGTCGCTCTGACGTCAGGGGCGGCCCGAGAGCCCGCAGCGTTGGCGCGCTTCGAGGCACGCGGGCCCGCCGAGCTCGAAGTCGCGGCAGCTCGACGGGCGCTGGTCGTAGACCGCGCAGCGGTAGGGCGCGCGCGGGGCGGTGAGTGCGATGCAGAAGCCGTCAGGGCGCGGGACGAAGTAGGGTGAGGCGCCCTGGGCGTCGTGTGTGACGAGGTCCGGGCGCGCGTGGACGAGCGGCTCGTCGGGTCCGATCGGCACGAGGTGGAAGGCCTGTCGGCAGCAGGCGCCGCAGGCCGCGCAGGCCGCTTCGTCCAGGCGTGGCTCCCAGTGCTGGCAGGCGCTCCAGGCCACGTCGATGGTCGGGGCGTCGTTGGTGCCCCGGCGCAGCATCTCGCAGCGCGTGGCGGGCGCCGGCGTGCTGCGCGCGGAGTCATTCGGGGCGCCGTTCGTCCCGTCGGGGGGATCGTCGGCGTGGGACCAGGCGCAGCTGGCGCAGCGCTCGCCGATCGGCCCGAGCTGTGGGCCCAGCGGGTGGCGCTCGTGGACGCGCGCGGGGACTCGCGCCCAGAGGCTCTCGGGCGGCGCGTCTCTCCGGACCACGGCGGCAATCGTTTGTGTACCAACGAATGCGCGGCGCAGGGCGGAGGCCCAGGGCTCGTCGTCGGCGCGCAGGCGGGCGGCGCGCGCGATGGCGATGGCCGGGTCGTCGCCGTCGGCGAGCGGGTCCTTCGGGAGGCGGTCCCAGTGTGGGCGCCAGACGGTGGTCGCGGCGAAGAAGGCGCGCAGGCCCCAGCGGTCGGCCAGGTGGGCTTGGAGGCGATGGGTGGCGTGCTCGATGTGGAGATCGCGGTCGCTGGTCGCGTCGAGGCCCCAGTCGATTTGGCTGAGGCCCTCGGGCGCGGACACGATGGCGTGGCAGAGCTCGTGGAAGATGAGCTGCGCGAGCGAGTCGTCGGGGTCGAAGTCGGCGGTGGGCGTCAGCGCGATGGTGCGGACGCCGTCGAAGCTCGCGTAGACGTCGGGGGCGCGGGTGATGACGAAGCCGAGGTCGCGCGCGGCGCGGAGCCAGACGAGGTCGAGCGGGTCCTGGTAGGTCGCCTCGACGGCGCGCGGGGGCGGCGGGAACCTCACGGTCTGGACGTGCCGGGCGTCGGAGCCGGCCAGAGGGGCGGCGCGGTGAGCGTGATCGGATCGGGCACCGGCACCGGCGGCGGGTCGCCCATGTCGAGGCCGCTCTCGGCGGACATCCAGCTCGACACGATGAGGACCGCGAGCGCCAGCGCCGCCAGCGAGGTCAGCCAACTGCCCACGCGGTCGGCGAAGCCCGGTAGCAGCGGCTGGCGCCCGGCGCGATGCAGGTGAACGCGCGCAGTGACGACGGCGGCGAGGCCACCCAGCGAGAAGACGAGCGCGAAGAAGAGAGGGAAAGCGCCGGCGGCGGTCCAGCCGGCGACCATGAAGAGGCCGAGCGTGAGGGCGGCGAGCCCGGCGAGCCCGGCGGGGCGCACCCAGGGCGCGAGCGGCAGGGCTCTCAGCGGCACGGACTCGCGCGGGGTCTCGGGGTGCAGGGCGACCTCTTTGACGAGCGCATTCCAGGCGGGCGTGGTCTGGGTCGCCAGCAGACGCTCGAGCGTCACGCGCAGATCGCGCGCGCGCCGTTGCGCGAGGTCCAGGCGGGCGACGAGCAGGTCGGGCGCGAGCTCGCGCGGCAGCGGCGAGGTGGCCGCGAGGCGGCGTCGCAGGGCGGCGAGCTCGGCGCCCCACTCGAGGAGGCCTTGGCGCAGCGCGTCGGGCGGAAGGTGCGCGGCGATGGTGCCGTCGGTGACGACGACTGCGGGTGCGGCGGCGGCAACCTCAGGGCCTGGGGCTGAATCCGGGCCTGGGGGCGAGGGCGGCGCGGTCGGCGTTGGGGCGCTCGCCGGATGGAGTCGCTCGACCGCGTGGGCGGCGCGCGCGAGCTCGCGCTCGGCTTGGCGGCAGGCGAGCAGGGCGTGGATCCGTTGGTCCATGACCGAGCGGTCCAGCTGATCGACGCGCAGCGCGTGCGCGGCGCTGCCGAGGAGGCGGCGCACGAGCTCGCCGAAGTAGTGGACCCAGCTCTGGACGCGCGTCTCGGCGGGCGCGGGCTTGATGGGCCGGGGCACGCGGCGGCGCAGGCGGGGCAGCACCCAGGCGAGCGCGAGCGTGCCGCCGAGGCCGGCGACGAGGAGGACGAGCGCGAGCGTGAAGACCGCGCCCATCGTATCGCCGCGGAAGGCGGCCGGGCGCTCGCTGCGGCCGGCGCGGATGGCGTCGGTCCAGGCGACGTGCCAGCCGCAGCGAAAGCCGGTGTCGAGCGCGGCGCGGGCGGCCATCAGCGTGCGGGACTCGGTGGCGAGGCGGCTCGGGTCGAGGAGCGAGAGCGCGTCTTCGGGGCGCGCCGGGAGCGCGGGTGGCGCGGTCTCGTCGCCGCTCTCGTTGCCCGGGAGCGCCTCGCAGGCGGCGAGAACGCTCACGGCGACCATGGCGAGCGCGACGGCCCGCGCGTCGCGGCCGAAGGCGCTCATGTCGCCTCCTTCAGCGCAGCCAGCAGCCCGTCGATCGCCGACGTGACCTGTCCCTGCACGCTGGCATCGTCCATCGTCGCCGCGCGCTCGCTCCAGGCGATGATCTGAAAGTGGAGATGCTCGACCTGCCCGAGCACCGATTCCATCTGCGTGTAGAGGCTCTCGAGGTGCGCCTGCGAGGTCGCCGACTCGGCCCGATCCTCGAGCGGTCGGCAGCGCTGCGCGAGCTTCTGCGTCTTGCTTTCCGCGGCCGCGAGCGCCTCCTCGAAGCGCGCGACCAGCGCGCGCTGACCGCCGTCGCCGGTCGCGCCCAGCCCCCGCACCTCGCGCGTCTCGCGCAGCAGCTGATGGACCAGGCTGTCGCCCCAGCGCGCGACCGGGCGCTTGGCGCGCAGCGTCAGGAGAAACACGGCCGCAAGCGCTCCCAGAGCGGCCGCGGCGAGGCCCGCGATGACGCGCGCAAATGTCCCGCGCACCCAGAATCCATCGGCCGTCAGGCGGTCGACGTAGCGCAGGGCGCGCGCCGTACCCCCGGCGTGGCCGATGGCGCGGCCGGTCGTGTGGGCGGCCGTCAGCGCACCTTGCGAGAGCGGCGGCGGCGCCTCCGGGCCGACCGTTCCGGGCGGCAGCGCGGCCGTTGGCGCGGCCTTGGGCTCCTCGCACGCGGGGACCGGCTGGTCGAGGTAGACCTCGTCGCCCGAGCGCTGCGGGGCGCACGCGCCGGACAGGCACGCGACGCATACGATGCAGGCGCGCGCGACGACGGATGCCGGGCCGCCCCGAGCTGCGCGGGCGCGCGACGAAAAAAGCGCGCTATGCTTCATCCACCTCGTTCCGCGCGGCGCCATGCCGCTTGGTGTCGGACACCCACGCCCAAATTGCAAGCAGCGCCCCCGGATGACCTCACCGAAGCCGCGCTCGCTGCGTGCCGAGCCGGTGCATTTCCTCCGCGACCAGGCGGCGTCAGCGCCGTGGCTCAAGGCCGCACGGTTGGCGGTCGCGGTGGCATTGCCGCGCCTCCGAAAATGCCGACGGCAGGATCGTGTGCGCACGATCGCGAAAGGTGCCTGACACCGACCCCAGCCGTTGCATTCGCGGGTTACGCCGCGTCCATCACGGGGCCCGGCGCAGCTCAGGCCAAGCAAGCAAGTCTTGCGCGCGAACGCGGCTGGAGTATCGGGTAGGCACATGCGCGGACCGAGCGCGCATCGAAGGGACGTGACTCCATGGATCTCACTGTCACTGGCAAGCTCGCCATCGTCACGGGCGCCAACACGGGCATCGGCCGCCCCACCGCCGTGGCGCTAGCGAAGCACGGCGCGCACGTCCTTCTGGCGTGCCGCTCGGAGCCTCGCACCCGCCCGGTCGTCGAAGAGTTCACCCAAGCGGGAGGCAAGGCGGAGTTCGTGTCGCTCGATCTCGCGGACCTCGCCAGCGCGCGGGCGTGCGCCGAGGCGTTCCTCGAGCGTGGTCGGCCGCTCGCGCTCCTCGTCAACAACGCGGGTCTTGCCGGGGCGCGCGGCCTGACCAAGGACGGCTTCGAGCTCGCCTTCGGTACCAACCACCTCGGCCACTATCTGTTGACCCGCCTCTTGCTCCCCGCGCTCGAGCGCGCCGGCCAAGCGCGCGTCGTCAACGTCGCCAGCGGTGGCCACTACCGCGCGCGCGGCATCGATTGGGACGCGGTCAGGAAGCCGACGGTCCACGTCACCGGCTTTCACGAGTACTGCGTTTCGAAGCTCGCCAACGTACTCTTCACGCGCGCTCTCGCCGAGCGCGCGCCTAGCGGCGTCCACGCGTACGCCCTTCACCCCGGCGGGGTCGCCACCGACGTGTGGCGGCACGTGCCATGCGGCATCCGTCACCTGCTGAAGCGCTTCCTGTTGACGAGCGAGCAGGGCGCGCGCACGACCTTGCACTGCGCGACGAGCAACGAGGTCCGCGACCAGAGCGGGCTCTACTACGACCGCTGCAAGCCCAAGACCGCCAGCAAGCACGCGCTGGACCCGGACCTGGCGCGCGAGCTCTGGGAGCGGAGCGCCGCGTGGACAGGCCTCCCGGCGTAGGACGGGCCAGGCTCGGACCACCGGCACCGAGCCGCCGGTCCCATCGGTGGGCTCATCACGCTGCAGGGCGACTGGCTCGACATTGTCCGCGATCTCCCGGGGCGAGCTCCCGCCGTGGCCGCCGATTGGAAGGACATGGTGCGCGGCCGGGAACGCTCCGGTCGCCCGGATGGCGACGCCCATCAGGGTCTTGCTCGACCCCGAGCCTCCCGAGCCTCCCTTGCCAAGCTGCGCGAGCCCCGGCGAACGGATGGCGCTCGCGGCCCGATCGAGCTCCCGAGTCGCCGGCGAGGCTTTGAACGTCGACGTTCAAAGTGGCGCGGGACCGCGCGGAAAGCCCGGTACAGGAGAAGATGCAACTCGATTGCACATCGCGCGAGCGCCACGATGAGGAGCGGACTCAGCGCACGATTCGCGCCTCGCGGTGCCACAACGTTCGGGTGCCGCCGCCCGTGTCGATCCAGTAGACATCGACATGATCGCCGCTCAGGACGGCCAACGATTGCACGCGCCCGAAGGCGGCAGCCGAGTCCGGCAGCGCGTGGGGGCCGTCGATTGCGCCGAAGTCGTCGAGCGTCGTCGACAGACCGATCGTCTTGACGGAGTCGTCTTTGGAATCGCCGCCTGTGAAGTGCTCCCAAGCGACCGCGCCAAATCCCAACGTGTCGCACACGGTGTGCGCGAACAAGCCGGGGCCCAGCTGCGCGACGTTGGAAACGGCGCCGCCCGGTGCGACGCGGGCAACGTAGATCTGCGCCTGGCGTTGGAAGCCGATCACGATCCGGTCCTGCCCGTCGATGCACGCGCTGGCGTCCTGTCCGACATGGGTCCCATCGGTTCCGCCGTTCATGTCGCGCGCGGCGCCCCACGTGCGGCCGCCATCGCTGGACTCGGCGAAGCGCAGGACCACCGGCGTCACCGAATCGTCCTCCCAAATCGAGACCGCGTGCGCCCCGCGGGCGAAGACGGCGACATCGTGCGAGTTGCCGGCGTGCGCCTCGAGCGGCGCCGATGCGGTGAACGCGCCGGCCGTCCAGGTCGGGCCGGTCCACACGGTGAAGTTGGCGTTCTTGGAGGCGCCTTCGTACCACGCCATGATCACCGATGCGGGCTGGCCCGTGCGGATGACCGCCGTGGCGCTGACGCTCTCGGCGCCTACGGCTGCCGCCGACACGACCCGCGCGGCGTCCCAGTTGAGCCCGCCATCGATCGAGTGCGAGGCGACCGCAACGGCGTTCAGGTTCGAACCCTCGGTCCAGCCGGCGAAGAGCGCGCCGTTACCGAGATCGACAAGGCTCACCTTCGACGCCGGCGCGGTGCCGAACTTGGGAAGCGCGATGCTCGTCCAGCTGGCGCTGCCCGCGGGTCGTCGGCCCAGCATGGGAACGCCCGCTGACGTCCACGTCACGAGCACGGTGCCATCGGATAGGCGCGTGCCGACCGTCGTGTTGTTGAAGGCGAGCTTGACCTCGGCGCCGCTCGCGATCCCCGTTGTGTCCAGCGGCGCCCATTCGAGATGCGGCGTTACCGTCGTTTCGCTCGTGTCGACCGTCTCAGTCGCCTCGTCCGACGCCTCGGCGACGGTTTCGGTCGCCGTCTCGGTGCTCGGTTCTGCGGTCGCCTCGATCGTGGCGTCCGAGGTCGTCGCCGCATCGTCGGGGCAGGCCGTCAACGCCAATGCAAACAGTGAACGCAAACTCCGTCGCATACCGTTCCTCCTCGAGGTCGCCGCGTCGCGGGCATGTTCGCGAAGCGCCTCAACAGAGGAAGGGGCCAACCAGGGTGTTTGGCAAGCCAACGGCGTCAACTCTGCGCTCGGCTCGGAACACGGCTGCCCGCGCCGGTGCGAGCGAAGGCCGCGTAGCGGCTGCCCGCGCCGGTGCGAGCGAAGGCCGCGTAGCGGCTGCCCGCGCCGGTGCAAGCGAAGGCCGCGTAGCGGCTGCCCGCGCCGGTGCAAGCGAAGGCCGCGTAGCGGCTGCCCGCGCCGGTGCAAGCGAAGGCCGCGTAGCGGCTGCCC
>SXGT01854083.1_pt1 | contig 26845 bp, 27 predicted proteins | sample 3176221 | NCBI WGS metagenome assembly SXGT01 (sample SAMN11356862, study PRJNA531348) | freshwater metagenome | isolation source: freshwater sample F1-120 | place: China: Fuxian Lake, Yuxi | collected 2017-12-25
CGTCGAGGGCCAGGTGCACGGCGGCCTCACGCAGGGCATCGGCCAGGCGCTCGTCGAAGGCTGCCACTACGATGCCGGCGGCCAGCTGGTGACGGGTTCGTTCATGGACTACGCGATCCCGAGGGCGGACGACGTGCCCTCGTACGCGGTGGACACGCGCGAGACGCCCGGCACGCACAACCCGCTGGGCGGGAAGGGCTGCGGCGAGGCGGGCGCGATCGGCGCACCGGCCGCGCTGATGAACGCCATCACCGACGCGCTCGGCGTGAAAGACCTGCCGATGCCCGCCAGCCCGCAGACGGTGTGGAAAGCAATCCAGAAAAAACGAGCGGCATAAGGAGACTCACATGTACGCATTCAAATACCACCGCGCCACGAGCGTGAACGAGGCCGCCGCGATGGCGGCGAAGAACGGCGAGGCGAAGATCCTCGCCGGCGGCCAGAGCCTGGTGCAGGCGATGAAGCTGCGCCTCGCGCAACCGAGCGACCTGATCGACCTCGGCACCATCGCCGACCTGAAGGTGCTCAAGGCGGACGGCGGCACGGTCACCGTCGGCGCCATGGTGCGCCACGCGGAAGTCGCGGGCTCCTCCAGCGTGAAGAAGGCGATCCCCGCGCTCGCCGCGCTCGCCGGCATGATCGGCGACCGGCAGGTGCGCAACATGGGCACGCTCGGCGGCGCGATCGCCAACAGCGATCCGGCGGCCGACTACCCCGCCGCGGTGCTCGGCCTGGGCGCGACCATCACCACCAACAAGGGCAAGCACGACGCGGACAAGTTCTTCAAGGGCCTCTACGAGACGGCGCTGGGCGCGGGCGAGATCATCACCAGCATCGCGTTCCCTGTACCCAAGCGCGCCGCGTACATGAAGTTCAAGAACCCGGCGTCGCGCTTCGCCATCGTCGGCGTCTTCGTCGCCGATTTCGGCGGCAGCGTACGCGTCGCCGTGACCGGCGCCGGCCCCTGCGCGTTCCGGCAGGCCGACATGGAGAAAGCGCTCGCCGCGAAGTTCGACCCCGCGTCGATCGCCGGCGTGAAGGTGAGCGACAAGGGCCTGAACTCCGACCTGCATGCTTCGGCCGAGTACCGCGCGCACCTGATCGGCGTGATGGCCCGGCGGGCGGTGGAAGCCGCCCTGAAGTAATGCCGAGATCGGACGGCTTCGCCGCCGTCCCGGCTCAGCGCGTTGGAGCGGATCTGTCGACCGCTCAACGCGCTGAAGTGGCTGCGCCGGTTATCCCTCTAGCCGGATGCCTGCCGAATACGAACGAATCTACTTGGCGGATCCCCGTGCTTTCGGGGACCCGCGAAGTCCTACACCGGAAGGCTTCGCCGCACTTGCGCGCGCCGGACGCGATGTTCGGAATGAATGGCGCCGAGTGTTCCCCACTCGTCGCGACGAATCCGGGCTCGGCTGGATGCACGCGGTTCGATGGCGGCAGGACAGACATCCCGCGGTACCGTTGAACTCCGCAGATCTCTCCGATTTTTCCGGCTTCGAGTTTGGAGACGGTGCGGACTTTCATCGAATCGACTTCGACCAAAGCGCTGCATGTATCGGCTTCGATGGCGCCACTTTCCGCGACGAAGCATTCAATATGAGAACGATTCCCAGCGTGTGCCAAACCGAGAAGAAGCAGTGCACCGCACCGATGCATTCGCAGGCTGCGGACCAACCCAGTTCTTTGATTCCATGCGACAGTTTCGGGTTTCACGTGAATATTCACGCTCCCGATGTTCCCGAGTTCTGGATGCTCTCGCTTCCCAACTGACGTTGCGGCCCAGCCCTAGACTACCAGTCCCTCTTTTATGCAAGTAAGATCAACTGATCGGGGGATGCTATGGCGGCCAGTCTGCGTACTACTGCATTGATCTACGTTATTTCCGTCGCGATCGTTACACCCAGTGCACCGGCGTTTGCACAGAACAGCAGTAGCCCAACAACGGAATCCGGCGCCACGTCCGCTGGCGAGGCCGAAGGTCAGAATCCTTTCTCGGCCATCTTCAATGCCCTGAGAAGGCTGGGTACATCGACGGATTCGCCACCGTCGCCAAGTGATGGCGATTCTGAATCGAGTGCAGAGCGACCGTCTCAAGATCCGGAGTTTCAGGTTGCGTCGGCCTCTCCCAATCCGTGTTCGGAGGACAACGCACAAGCGCAGCAGGTTGCCAATGCGATCATCGGCGCTGTAGCGGGCGCAGTGATAGGTGGCATCTTGGGCGCCCTAATAGATAGGTCGGCAGGCAATCGATCGAGGGACGCTACTAGAGCGGGAGCCCTCTTAGGCGCGGGGGCAGGTGTTTTCTTCGCCTTTCGGCAGCAAGCAGATGTAGCTCGGCGCGAATGCGAACTGCACAAGATTGCTCAGGCGCATAGAGCCGAAAGCAGTGTCGTTACAGTACGCACAAAGCGGGGAGGCGACGATTCGGCGATCCAGATCGCGATCGCTCCGGATCAGGGACATTTCTTCGAAGGCACTGCGGATCTAACCAAGTCGGGGGAAATGTACTACCGAGCAGTCGCGAAGCAGTACACCATGGTAGGCCAGCGCGACAGCTTCGAACAGTCCGTGCGAGACTATGCTGCAAGAAATCAGCGCGCGGGCTATCAGAATTACTCTATGTCTCCCAAGAACGTCCAGGCGTATGAAGATCAATGGCGCGAACTTCGAATTCTTCTTGTCGGACACACAGATGATCGCGGTGATCCAGAGTTTCAGTTGGAATTGTCGGAGCGCAGAGCAAAGGCCATTGCACTTCTCTTTTCAAAAGCAGGAGTGTTTCAAAGCCAACTCTTCTATCAGGGGGCAGGTGCGGCATTTCCAATTGCTGACAACAATATACCGACAGAGCGAAACAAGAACAATCGCGTAGAAGTCATCGCGATCTATGGGGGCGATGCGGTATTGGATGAGTACGCCTCGAAACGCAGCGGGAACTATGGATTCTTTAGCCCTCGAGAATCCAATGACGGACCGGTGGTGACGGAATCGACGTCGCCCGGCGTAGCCACAGCACCACAGATATCCGAGTCTGGCTCAAGTCCCGCTGCAACCGTTGCGCCTCCGCGGCCGCCAATCCGCCCAAGGCCTTCTCCTCCCAAAGTGCCGGCCGCAAGGGAATCGGCCCCGGGTACTGGACCAGATGTGGTCAGCCCCTCGGTAGTCGTTGACAACTCAATTGACTTCGGCGGCATACCAGTTTCCGAAGATCGAAGCGACTTGTCTAGAAGGGTAGGTCGCCTGAGGAGTAATGATGGATTCTCTATCGCGGGATTGTTTGGCGTGTCTACAGCAAATGCCAGTCCGTTTGTAGCGAACTGCAGTCTGGACTCACCCGCGCGGTATCGACCGAAGGAAATAAAGCGACTTAGCAACGATTCTGGCATCGGAAATTCTCGGCGCAGCACCCGTGATTATTATCCTGCGCTGTTCAAGACTAGCTTTACCGCAACTGGTGGAAAGCACCTTGTCGCGGTGAAGGAGATCGGGGTACTTCGAACCGGAGAGGTCGCGGATTTGCCCGTGCTGAACGTTTACAAGGAATACTCAAATCCGAACGCGAAACCGGACATGACTCTATCAGGTGATGGACTCGCATTCGTCGGTGAGAACGGAGTTCTGTTTCGCCAGTTCTTTTCCGGGGAATCGACCGTCAAGTGCTTGGACGTTGTATTTCCTCCGTCAGCGAAATTTATTGGCGAAGGAAAGCTGTACTACCAACGAGCAAATGGACTCAACGTTGCAACGCTTCCGCTCTCGGCACCGCGATCGTCACGGTAGCCCACAGACGATGTGACAAGGAGAAAGTAGCGTGGATCTTCTTCAATGGCTAGAAGACAACAAGATCCTAATCGGTATTCTCGTCGCGATTGCATTGATTGGGCTACCAGTCATCCTTTATGCATACTTTCGCCGCGTGCACGCGGATCGACAAGTGGGGTCGCGCTCCAACGTCACGCGTGAAGGATCGGAATCGCTTGAGCAGGTCACAAGCGAACTACGCGCTCGCACGACGATTGATGATTTCGTCAAGAACCTGGAGGGTCAACGCGTCGAGCAACCAGGCGGATGGCTGCCGTTTGAACTCACGATTTGCCGTCGATTTGCTAAGCTCTCGCAAGCCAGTGAGGAAGCCCTTAGGGCCCCCGAGAATCAAGTGCCCTCTGATGTGCTCGCGCATAAGGCCCGCCACTATTTGACCGCAGCGCATGAGGCCGATCGCAAGCCGCGCCCAACGTGGGTCTGGTTCCTTTGGGGCGTGATGGTAGTCGCGGAGTCATACGCTTTTAATCTCCTGCTCGCTGACTACATTACTTTGGGAGGCACGCCTAGGCAGCAGCAGTTCGCCGCTCTAGGGATGTGCGTACTATTTTCAATTGGTGCAATGCTATTGGCGCACTTGGCGGGCGCCTCCCTGTACCTTCACTCGCTCGTGCGCTACGTTTACGACGTGACGGGGCGAACTGACCATGTTAGTGCCCGGATTCTCATCGGCGACATAGATCGCACTTACGACGACAACCAGGAGGGCGGGGAAACAGCGCAGCAGTTACAGCAAAAAATATTGAACCGTTCTCAGTCCGTACGCAAGCGGGCGGTAAGGGGGCGGCCACCCAAGATCGACCCGATTTTCGGTGCAATTGTTGTACTTCTGGTCTTGGTGATGATCGCAATTTTCTCGTTCCGAGTTTTCGACCTAACCAGGAAGGAAACGCAGGAGACAACGGGGAATTTGGAGTTAAGTAGGGAACGCGCAGGAGATCAAAGTAAGATTGCAGGGGTTCCAATTGATGTCGCAAAGGCCCAAGACGACGCTGAGCGGGCCGCATCCAAGGACCAAGAGGGTGCGACACGGGCAGCGTTTTACTGGGCTTTCGGGATCTTCTCCTTCATATTCCTGAGTGTTCAGATAGTGGGAATTTATATTGCATACGCGTTCGGCTTTGCCTCCGACAAGGGCATGGACGCATATTTTCAGGTCCGTCGTGCCCGATTCGAGAGCATGGACGCGTACCGCGCGTACTATCACGCCGAATGTCAGAAGCTTCCGTCGGTCGCGCAAGAGACACTCGCTGTTGTGCAGGAGGGCGTTCTAAGCCGCGCGTCCGATCGGGGAATGAACTTGACCCAAGAGGTTCACCAAGCACTCGCAGAGAGGTCGCGAAAGACTTTCCAAGCATACATGGTGAGAGTACAGCAGGCACAAGCGGCTGGAACGTATGTCGACAAGACAATTCCCTGGGGGACTCAAGCTGAGCAAAAGGTAAACGTCCTGATTCATTCTGCCGACGGTGAGCAGGACATGCAGTCTATGCTTTGGAGTGATGTAAAGGCTCGGATTGCGAGCGGTGATATTTCGGCAGATCGTGTGTCAATCCAGCCTGTCGGGGAAAGCAAATTTGTTCCGTACAAGGTTTACTTTGCCAGAGTCGGGTAGATGAATAGACTGGCCTTTGCTGCACTATTGGTTGCTGGTGTGGTCTGCTGGACTAACGTCGACGCTCAGGATGTACCCGATTGTTACGCCCCGAAGGAACTGACTTCCCATAGGCCACGCCCCAATCTAAGTGTCGCCGTACTACTCGACGATACGACCCTGCTGAATTCCGAGCTTCAGAAGGCTGTATCCACGGAGATCAAACGGTTTATTCGTAAAGGCGCGGAACTTCATATCTTTAGGTTCTCTGCCTTCGTTGACGGTCGGTATACGTCGAGGGCCTTTTCAGCGAGTTTTGCTTCCCCACTTCCAGAGGGCGCTCTCTACGATATTCGAAAGCCCGTAGCAAAATCGTTCGAGCGGTGTATGGAGATTCAGGTGATTCGGGCCAATCAGGCGATCACGGCGATACTTCAGAGGTATTTCTCGGACGCGTCGTCAAGCATTTCGAAATCCGAGATAGTGGCCGCGGTTCGGGATCTTGGCGACAACGTAGCGCTGAGAATGGCGGCGCAGAAACGGGTCTTGCTCATGGTGTCCGATATGCTTGAGAATTCCGAGCTAACCAGCTTTTACCTAAGGGGGGGGGTCCGCAAGATCGATCCCGCCGCTGAGTTGGCAAAGGTTGGGAAGGCATCGCTTTTTACAAACCTTGTCGGCATGAACGTCTATGTGATCGGCGCTGGTGTATTGCCTGTAGACCAGAAAGGCGGATCCGCCTTGTATAGAGATGAGGCGACCATGGCTGCGTTACGCGACTTCTGGAAGCAATACTTGGAAAGATCTAGCGGAACACTTCGAGAGTTCGGACAACCACTTTTGCTTGCGCCAATCGGACCGTGAAGCGGATTCAGCTTGTTCTAGCTGTTCTCTTTCTAACCATCCTGACTGGTGGAATCGTTCTTTGGTTTCAATCGCCGTACATGTTTGCTGGAACGCTAGTAACAGCGATAGAAACGAATGACTACGCGAAGCTTCGACGTGTGATCGACATTCACACTTTCCGCGGCGATGCCTTGGATTCTATGGCGATAACAATCCCGGCGGCGCTTCGCCAACTTAGCCGCCGGATGCCCAAAGGGGGAGATGCTGACCAACTTGGCAAGTACAACGGCCAAGTTTTCAGCAAGTACGCTGTATCTCCCGAGGGTGTAAGTAGCTTGCTCAGTGGGCGCGGCGTGCTCCCCGCGGACGTAGTCGCCAGACTGCCGGCAGAAGTGTTGATTCGGAGAACTATGGTTTCAACCTATCGTTACGGCGACACGTTCGATGTGTTTCAGATAAAGTTCGTAGCGAAGGAGACCGGTGAGGAGGCCGACGTCTTGCTAGGCCGCTCCGGATGGTTTCTCTGGAAGGCCGTAAGAATTGAGGTGAAGCCTTCGCTCTACCTTCCCTTTAAGGTGCCGCAGTGATTGATCGCTCTTTGCGCACTCCATGCGCAATCAGGTATGTCGTTTTTTCTCGAAACTTTCGAGTTACTATAGCGATGGTTGGTCCCGCCTGAGCTAGGGTAGAATCCGCCCCGCACCAGAAACCAAAGCCCGCCCCGGCGGGCTTTTTTCTGCGGAGGTATCGATGAACCTGCACACCCTGATCGCCGCTGTGCTGTTGTGCGGCGTCGCGGCGATCCAGCCGGCAATCGCCTTTGAAGTCGAACCGCTCGAGACGGAGACCCTGCCCGAGGCGGCGCCGACGTCGCGCCTCGACCGCGTGCATTCTGTCATCGACCAGGCGCTGGGTCTGATCGGCATCCGCTACCGCCGCGGCGGCAACAGCGTCGAGACCGGCTTCGACTGCTCCGGCTTCGTCGCGCACGTCTTCGATTCGGTGGCCGGCCTCAAGCTGCCGCGCACCACCTACGAAATCGCGCGCCTCGGCACCGACGTCGCCAAGGGCGAGCTGAAGCCCGGCGACCTGGTGTTCTTCAACACCATGCGGCGATCGTTCTCGCACGTCGGCATCTACCTCGGCGACCAGAAGTTCATCCATGCACCCCGCACCGGACGCAACATCCGCGTCGAGGACATGAGCGGTCCGTACTGGACCGCGCGCTTCAACGGCGCGCGCCGCATCGAAGCGCGCTGAACCGCAGGCGCCAGGGGACACCACGCGCCGCGTCGCCGTCACCACCGAGCCGGTCGGCACGCTGGAGAAACCCGTCAACTGACAGGCTCGCACGAGGAGCAAACATGGCGTACGTCGATGGATTCCTGCTGGCGATACCGAAGAAGAATCTCGCGGTCTACCGCGCGATGGCGCGCAAGGCGGGCAAGGTGTGGCGCGAGCACGGTGCGCTGGAGTACCGCGAGTGCGTGGCGGACGACGTGAAGAAGGGCAAGTGGACCTCGTTCCCGCAGGCGGTCAAGCTGAAGCCAGGCGAGGCGGTGTGGTTCTCCTGGATCGTCTACAAGTCGCGCAGGCACCGCGACAGCGTCCTCGCCAAGGTGATGAAGGACAAGCGCCTCGCGTCGATGATGGACCCCAAGGCGCTGCCCTTCGACGGCAAGCGGATGATGTGGGGCGGCTTCAGGGTCGTGGTCGACCTCTGACCAAGGCCCTCGTCATCCTTGGCGGAATGGTCGGGCGACAAGAACGTCGGCAAGGGCCGCATGGAGATCACCGACGCCTCGGCTCCCGCGAGGATCGTCATCAGGCTCGACTTCCTCGAGCCCTTCGAGGCGCACAACCCCGCCGAGTTCACGTTCGCGGCGGCCGCAGGCGGCACCACCGTGACCTAGGGGATGTACGGGCCGGCGACCCTCGTATCGAAGGTGATGGACATGATCTTCGACATGGACCGCATGGTCGGCGCCGACTTCGAGTCCGGCCTCGCCAGCCTCAAGGCACAAGTCGAGAAATAGCGGCGGCTGGTGAAGCTGCGGTCGACGGCCTGCGTATGATGCGCGGGTGCGAAGCGGCGGCAATCGGGCGGAAGCGGGCGAAGCTGCATTCGGGCGCACGGTTCCCTTGCTGCTCGCGGCGCGGTCCCTGCGCTCGTTCTCGGACGGCTTCGTCGCCATCCTGCTGCCCGCCTACCTGCTCGCCCTCGGCCACGGCCAGCTCGAGGTCGGTTTCCTCAGCACTGCGACGCTGATCGGCTCGGCGCTCGCCACGCTGGCGGTCGGGCGCTGGGGTCACCGCTACGCGCTGCGCCGGCTGCTGCTGGGCGCCGCGCTGCTGATGGTGATCACCGGGCTGGGCTTCGCCTCCCTCACCGCGCTCTGGCCGCTGCTGCTGGTCGCGTTCATGGGCCCCCTGAATCCCGGCGGCGGCGACGTCAGCGTGTTCCTGCCGCTGGAGCACACGGCACTGGCGGGCACGGCGCCCGCAGCCACGCGCACCACCATCTTCGCGCGCTACAGTTTCCTCGGCTCGCTGGCAGGCGCCGCCGGGTCGCTCGCCGCAGTGGTGCCGGACTGGCTCACCGCGCACGCCGGACTGACCCTGCTAGATGCGCTGCGCGCGATGTTTCTCGCCTACGCCGCGACCGGGCTGGCGGTGTGGGCGCTGTACCTGAGGCTGCCGAAGGAACGCCATGTCGACGCCCCGCCGCCCGCGCCGCTCGGCCCGTCGCGCACCATCGTCTGGCGGCTCGCCGCGCTGTTCAGCGTCGACTCGTTCGCCGGCGGGCTGGTGGTCAACTCGCTGCTCGCGCTGTGGCTGTTCGAGCGCTTCGGCATGTCGCTCGGTGCGGCCGGGGCGTTCTTCTTCTGGTCCGGCGTGCTGACGGCGATCTCCCAGCTCGTCGCTCCGCTGCTGGCGAAGCGCATCGGGCTGGTCAACCCGATGGTGTTCACGCACGTGCCGGCGAACCTGTGCCTGATCGGCGCGGCGCTGGCGCCGGGGCTGGACCTCGTGCTCGCGCTGCTGTTCCTGCGCAGCGCGCCGTCGCCGATGGACGTGCCAGCGCGCAGCGCGTTCGTCATGTCCGTGGTGACGCCCGCCGAACGCCCCGCGGCGGCGAGCTTCACGTCCGTGCCGCGCAGCCTCGCTTCGGCCATCGGCCCGGTGCTCACCGGCGCGATGTTCGCGGCGGGCGCGATGAGCGCGCCGCTGGTGGCATGCGGCGTGCTGAAGATCGTCTACGACGCGGCGCTGTTCGCCGCGTTCCGCAAGGTAAAGCCGCTGGGATGAACCGCCAGGCGGCGATGCCGTTCATCATGCTGGCGACGCTGGTCGACATGATCGCGATCGGCATCATCATCCCGGTGCTGCCGGCGCTGGTCGGCAGCTTCACCGGCTCGCAGACCGACCACGCCTTCTGGTACGGCGTGGTGACGTTCTCCTTCGGCGTCACCAACTTCTTCGCCTCGCCGATCCTCGGCGCGCTCTCGGACGCCTACGGCCGCCGCCCGGTGCTGCTGCTCGGCTTCTGCGGGCTGGCGCTGAGCTTCCTCGCCACGTCGCTGGCAACGTCGCTCTGGATGCTCGTCGCGGTACGCCTGGTGAGCGGCGCGATGCAGGCCAACATTTCCGTCGCCAACGCCTACGTCGCCGACATCACGCCGCCGCAGGACCGCGCCAGGCGCTTCGGCATGCTGGGCGCGATGTTCGGCGTCGGCTTCATCCTCGGCCCGGTGATGGGCGGGCTGCTCGGCGCGATCGACCTGCGACTGCCGTTCCAGGTCGCGGGCGGCCTCGCGCTCCTCAACCTGCTGTATGGCTGGTTCGTGCTGCCCGAGTCGCTGCCCGCGGAGCGCCGTCGGCGCTTCTCCTGGCGGTCGGCCAATCCGGTGAGCGCGCTGAAGGGGCTCACGCAACTGAAAGGCGCCGGAATGCTGGTCGCCGTGGTCGCCTGCGCGGGCCTCGCGCAGTTCGTGCTCTACCAGTGCTGGGTCCTCTACACCACGTTCAAGTTCGGCTGGGGCCCGCTGGAGAACGGCTGGTCGCTCGCCGCCGTCGGCGTGGTCTCGGCCATCGTCCAGGGGTTGCTGCTAGGCCGGCTGCTGCGCCGCTTCAGCCCGCGGCGCCTTGCCGTGATGGGGCTGGTGTCCTCGACCCTCGCGTTCGTGATGTGGGGCGCCGCCACCGAGGGCTGGATGATGTACGCCATCATCTTCGTCAACCTGCTAGGCGCAACCGTCTCGGCGTCGATCCAGAGCATCATCTCCAGCGCCGCGGATCCGCGCAACCAGGGCCAGGCGCTGGGCGCGGTCGGCGGCCTCAACAGCCTGATGGCGGTGTTCGCGCCGGCGATCGGCGCACCGCTGCTGACACTGGTGTCGCACCTGCCGCAGGGCGACTGGCGCATCGGCGCGCCGTTCTACTTCTGCGCGCTGCTGCAGGGCGCGGCGCTGGCGCTCGCGGTGGCGCACTTCCGCAGCCAGCGGCGCGCCGCGCCCGGCGCCTAGCGTCGCACAGCGGCTGCGCCGGCGCGGCGCAAGCATGGCAAAACGGCGCTTGTGTCCTGTGCGCGCAGGGCGGAAGCTGCACACCCGGACGACCCAAGAGAGCGCGCCATGACCTTCACCGTGATCGGCCTGTGCCGCAGGACCGGCAAGACCGGCTTCTGCCAGGCCACCAGCACGCCCGCCGTCGGCTGGCGGGTCGCGGACGTCGTCCTCGGCAAGGGCGTGGTCACGGTGCAGGCGCACGGCGACTATCGCCAGTTGCAGCTCGCCAAGCGGCTGCTCGCGTTCGGCCACTCGCCGGCGAAGGTGATCAAGGAGCTCGGCGAAAGCGACCGTTACTTCGACTACCGGCAGGTCGCGGTGCTCGACGGCTACGGCAACAGCGCCGTGTTCACCGGGAAGAAGGCGCGGCCCTGGGCCGGCGAGGTGGTCGGCACGGACCACGTCGCCACCGGCAACGTGCTGGTCGGCGAAGGCGTGGTGAAGGCGATGTCGGAAGCTTTCCGCGCGAGCGAGCGCGAGGACCTCGAGGAACGGCTGCTGCGCGCCATCGAGGCCGGCCGCGACGCAGGCGGCCAGGAGGAGGGCCAGACCTCGTGCGCGCTGGTGGTCTACGAGCGCCACGAGTTCCCGATCGTCAACCTGCGCGTCGACGTGAGCCTCGAGCCGGTGGCCGAGATGCGCAGGATCTTCGACTGGTTCAAGCCGCTGATCCCGTACTACGTCGAGCGCACGCTCGATCCGTCCTCGGTCGCGCCGAAGAAGGCCGTGCTCGAGAAGATGGGCCTGCCTGTCAACCCCTACGCGAAGTGAATCCGAGGACCATCCCATGACGCTCACCGTCGTCGCCCGCGAGCCGAAGTCGGGCCTGCTCGGCATCGCGCAGGCCACCAACCCGATCACCGTCGGCAGCCGCTGCCCGTTCATCCGCGCCAACGTCGGCGCGGTCAGCACGCAGGCCTATACCGATCCGGGCCTCGGGCCGCTCGCCATCGAACTGCTGACGCTCGGCCATGCACCCGCAAAGGTGCTCCAGGAACTCGCCGAAACCGACGTCGATTTCGCCTGGAGGCAGATCGGCATCGTCGACCGCCACGGCCGCGTCGCGGTACACAGCGGCGCGGAGTGCAAGACGCACACCAGCGCGATCACCGGTCCGGGCTACGTGGTGATGGGGAACTACCTGCTCACGGACAAGGTCGTCCCCGAGATGGATCGTGCGTGGCGCGACACCGAAGGCCAGCTCTTCGAGGACCGGCTGTACGCGGCAGTCCTCGCCGGGCGCAACCAGGGTGGCGACCTCGGCGGGCACCGCTCGGCCTGCATCCTCGTCTACGACACCGAGTCCTACCCCCGCAGCGACCTGCGCATCGACTTCGTGCCCAAGCGCGAGGGCGGCCCGGACGCGCTCGATGCGCTGAAGGAGTTGCTCGATCGCTGGCGCCCGCTGATCGATTACTACAAGGTCCGCCCGCACAACCCGTCGATGATCGGCTGGGCGGACTGGCTGGCGCAGAAGGGCACGCCGTTCAGGGACTAGCGCCCGCGACCTTCTTCCACGGCCAGTCGAGCTGCAGGCGCCGGCCGTGCAGGAAATTGCCCAGCCACGTCTTTTGCACGGCGTAGTGGAAGCTCAGCAGGGCGACGCACGCGGCAAAGGCACAGACCAGCAGGAACTTCACGATCGCGGGCCAGTCGTAGCGCACCAGCCACCAGCCCGCGAGCAGCACCAGCGGCATGTGCGCCAGGTACACCCAGTACGCGGACTGCGACACGTACTGGATCCACGGCGACTCGCGGTCGAAGTAGCGCTGGGCGCTGCCGATGAAGAGGCAGATCAGCGCCCAGGTGCACAGGGCGTTCGTCAGCACCGCGCCGAGGTGCAGCGCCAGGTCGGCGCCGCGCGCGAGGTTGTCGTGGTGGCTGGCAAAGAGCGAGACCGGAAACAGCACGCCCGACAACCATGCCCAGTGCAAGACATTGCGCGCCAGAGCGGGCAGCACCGCCGCATAGCGGTGCACGAACCACCCGGCCACGAAGAACGATCCGTAATAGAGCAGCGACGGCAGGTGCGGCCTGAGGAAAATGAACCCCTCGTGGACCTGGCCGCCATGGAACGGCCACAGAGTCGCCGCGGTAAAGGCCGCGAGGGGCGGCAGGATCCACGGCGACACCAGCCAGCCTTGCAGGCGCGCCTCGATGCGCAGGCTCTGCGCGACCAGCCAGCGGCACACCGGGATGAGCAGGTAGAACCAGCACAGGTAGTACAGGAACCACAGGTGCGCGAGGGGAATCTCGCCCTTCCGCACGCCCTTCGCCACCATCAGCTGCTCGAGCGACTTGAGCTGGAGCGGGTCAGGCAGGAGCCCGTAGACGCCGTACTGGGCGCCGATGAAGAAATCGATCATCAGCAGGCCGGTGAGCGGCAGGATGGTGAACATCCCCACGGCCAGCGGCGCGAGTACGCGGCGCGCACGATCCTTCCAGGTGCCGGCGAGGCCGCGCTTGTCGACGAGGAGCGCGGTGAAGAAGCCCGCCAGCAGGAAGAACGTCGGCATGCGGAAAGCGTGGATCCCCGCGAAGACGATGTCGAACACGTACGCACTGTTGCGGTCGGTGATCATCGGCATCGCCGGCGGCGGATCGGCGAGGTACAGCAGCGCGGCATGCAGCACGATGCCGAGCATCATCATCGCGCCGCGCAAGGCGTCCATGCCGTAGTAGCGGCGTTCTCCCATCACGCCTTGCGCGATCTTGCCTCGATGAGCTTCACCAGCGCGTACAGCACGCGATTCGCCGGCACCGGCACGCCAAGCGCCTCGCCCCGCCGCACCACGAAACCGTTGAGATGGTCGATCTCGCTCGGCCGGCCGCGGGCGAGGTCCTGCGCGGTGGACGAATACTGCGTCGGCATGGTCGCGGCGAGGCCCGGGACTTTCTCCACGATGCCCGGCGTCATGCGCACGCCGCTCGCGGCGGCGACCGCGAACACCTCGTTCGCGGCATCTCGCATCACCTCGCGAATGCCGGGGCTGTCGATCAGCATTCCATAGGGCGCCTGCGCGACCGCCGAGATCGCGTTGTAGGCGCAGTTGATGAGGAGCTTTCCCCACAGCTCGCCGGTCACATTGTCCGATACCGTCACCGGCACGCCGGCCGCAGTGAACCAGTCGCGCAGCAGCGGCGCCTTCGCGGCCATCGCCGCGTTCGCCGGGCCGTCCGGGGCGCCGATCACCAGCTCGCCACGGCCATGGTGCTTCATGTGGCCGGGCCCCGCCATTTCGGCGGCGACGAATACCACGGCGGGAATCACCGGGACCGCGACCAGCGCCTGGATCCGCTCGGTGTTGTCGACGCCGTTCTGCAGGTTGACGATGATCGCATCCGCCGCCAGGTGCGGCGCGATCTGCGCCGCGGCCGCCTCGGTGTCGGTGGACTTGACGCAGAACAGCACCATCCTCGCGCCTGCCACCGCCGAGGCCTCGGTGCTGCCGCGCAAGCTGACGCGCTCGTCGAAGCCGCGTGCCTCGAAGCGCAGGCCGGCGGCGTTCACCGCGTCGACGTGGGTCTTGCGCCCGACCAGCACCACGTCGTGTCCCGCGCGCGCAAGCATGCCGCCGTAGTAGCAGCCCACCGCGCCCGCCCCCATCACCGCCGCGCGAATCTTCATCGAAGCGGATGAAACCGCGGATCGTGAAATTGCGCAAGGCGGCCGTTCGCGCCGTGACGCATCGGTTACAGTGCGACCGACATGCCCCGCCTTTCCTTGTTCCTGCTCGCGATCCTCGCCGTCGCCCCGGCGCTCGCCCAGCCGAAGATCGACAAGTCAGCCTGCAGCTTCAAGGGCAAGAAGCTCTACGGCAAGATCCAGGTCGTCACCTCGTTCCCGGACGTCAAGGTGCAGGTGGTGACCTCGTTCCCCGACGTCAAGGTGCAGAGCGTCACCTCGTTCCCGGACAAGTGCGGCAAGTGGCAGATCGTCACCTCGTTCCCCGATACCAAGGTGCAGTTCGTCACCTCGTTTCCCGACGTGAAGATCCAGTACGTCGACTCCTTCCCCGGCGTTCCCTGAAGGGCGCCGGGCTCCAGCTGCCCCTGCTTGCGGCGCCTACTGCGCCTTGATGCCCCGCTCGCGGATCACGCGGGCCCAGCGCTGCATTTCCGCGCGGATCAGCGCGTCGAACTGCTCCATCGAACCGCCCACCGGCACCAGTCCCGCGGTGGCGAACTTCTCCTTCACGTCCGCCTGGGCAAGCGCCGCGTTGACCTCGGCATTCAGCCTGTCGAGGATCGGGCGCGGCACGCCTGCGGGCGCGACAAAGCCGAACCAGGTGGTGACCACCACGTCGGGAAAACCCTGCTCGGCGATGGTGGCGAGGTCGGGCAGCGCCGGCGCGCGCTCGCGGCTCGCCACGCCGATGCCACGCAGGCGGCCCGCGCGCACATGCTGGACGATCGCCTGCATGGTATTGAAACCGGCGCCGAGATGCCCTCCCAGCGCGTCGGTGACGGCCGGCGCGTCGCCCTTGTAGCCGACGTGCGCGATCGGTGCGCCCGAGACGAGCGCAAGGAGTTCCGTGGCGAGGTGCGGCCCGGTGCCGACGCCCGCGGTGCCGACGGTAAAGCCGGGTTTCGCCCTGGCCTCGGCGACGAGGTTCTGCACCGATTTCACCGGGGAACCCGGATGCACGGTGATGACCAGCGGCACGTCGACCAGGTGCACGAGTGCGACGAGGTCCTTCAGCGTGTCGTAGGGCAGGTTCGGGAAAAAAGTGGGGTTGGTCGCGTGCGGCACGCCGATGAAGGCTATGGTGTGGCCGTCGGGCGCGGACTTGGCGACGTACTCGGTGGCGATGCGCAGTTGCGCGCCCGGACGCGGCTCGACCAGGAAGGGCTGGCCGAACTTCTGCTGCAGTTTCTCGCCCACCGTGCGCGAGATGAAGTCTCCGGGCCCGCCCGCCGGGTAGGGCAGCACGATCTTCACGGGGCGCGACGGGTAGTCCTGCGCGAACGCCGACGTCGCGGCGAGCACTGCGAGCACTGCGAACCTGGCGATGGGTCTCATGCGCATTCCTCCTTGTACAGTTCCCGCAAGCGGAATTTCAGCACCTTGCCGGTGGCATTGCGCGGCAGCGCGTCGACAAGGCGCACGTGCCTGGGCTTCTTGTAGCTGGCGATGCGGTCGCGGCAGTGCGCGATGAGGTCCTCCGCCGTCGCATGTGCGCCAGGCTCCAGTTCCACGTACGCCGCCACCGCCTCGCCGTAGACCGCGTCGGGCACGCCGATCACCGCGGCATCCTGCACGGCGGGATGCGCGTGCAGCGCGGCTTCGACTTCCTTGGAATAGATGTTGTAGCCCCCGGAGAGCACCATGTCCTTCGTGCGGTCGACGATGCTGTAGTAGCCCTCGGCGTCGCGGCGCGCGATGTCGCCGGTGACAAACCAGCCGTCGCGCAGCGCCTGGGCCGTCTCTTCGGGCCGGTTCCAGTACTCCTTCAGCGTGACGAATCGCCCCGGCAGGCCGGTGCGCACCCACAGCTCGCCCGCCTCGCCCTCGGGCACATCGCGCCCGTCGGCGTCCACCAGCCGCGCCTCGACCCCCGGGATCAGCCGGCCGATCGAGCCGGGACGCGACAACTGCTCCGCGGGCCCGAGGTCGGATAACGCGCCGCACTCGGTCATCGCGAAGTAGGAATGGATGCCGACGTGCGGCAGCGCGCGCAGGATGCGTTCCTTCACCTCCGCCGGGAAGGCCTCTCCGGTGGCGACGATGATGCGCAGCGTGGCAAAGCTCCGCGGCGATGCCTCCATCACCGGCAGCAGCATGCGGCCCACCGTCGGCACCATGCCGAGCACGGTGGCGCGCTCGGCCGCCGCGACGCGCGCCGCTTCCTGCGCGTCGAACCTCGGCAGGATCACCAGCGGCGAGCCGAGGCACACCATGTTGACCACCCGGCCGAACGCGGTGCGGTGTGTCAGCGGCGTGGTGATCAGGTGCCGGTCCGACGCGCAGACACCCCACTGCACCGCATTGATCCAGCCGTTGGGCACGAAGTAGTTGGCGTGCGTCAGCACCGCGCCCTTGGGCTCGCCAGTGGTCCCCGAGGTGTAGCAGATCATGCACGCGTCTGGTCCGGCGGGCAGTGCGATGCGGCGGCGCTGGTGCAGCGACACCAGTGGCCCGAAGTCATGGCTGTCCACCGCGAAGACGTTGCGCACCGGCACCGCGGCGCGCTCGAAGGTGTCGCGCGTCGTCGAGTGGATGAAGGCGACCCGCGGCGCGCAGTCGCCGAGGATGTAGCCGACCTCCGGCGCGCTGAGCCGCGTGCCGATCGGCACCGCGATGGCTCCGGCCTTGACGATGCCGAGGAACGCGACCACGAACTCGGCGCAGTTGGGCAGCAGCATCGCCACCCGGTCGCCCGGCTGCACGCCGCGGTCGGCGAGCGCGGCGCCAAGCCGCGTGCTCGCCTCGTCCAGCGCCGCGAAGCTCATGCGGCGCTCGCCGCAGACAAGCGCTTCCTCCGACCCTCTCGCGACGACCTGCGCGGCGAGGAAGTCCTGCAACCTCATGTCACGCAGGCTCGAACTGCGGCAGACTGAGTTCGTCGGACAGCTTCTCGAAGCACACCTTCACCGGCATGCCGATCTTCACGTCCCCGGCTTTCACGTTGAGCAGGTTCACCATCATCCGCACGCCCTCGGGCAGCTCTACCAGCGCGCACAGGTACGGCACGCGCTCCTCGTGGCCGGGCCACGCGCTGAAGGTGTTGGTGAAGGAATAGACAGTGCCCCTGCCCGATACTTCGCGCCATTCCAGGTTGCGCCGGCCGTTCACCATGCTCACCGGGCGCGGGAAGAACTGCGCCTTGCCGGTGTCCTTGCAGTACTGGAGAACCAGCTTGCCGTTCTTCGCCGCTTCCCAGTACGGCCGGGTGTCCATGTACGCGCCGACGCGCGGCAGCGGCCGGGGAATCTTCTTCGCTTCGGGTTTCTTCGCGGCTTCGCTCATGCCTGCTCCATGATCATCACGTTCGAGACACCCCAGTTGCGGCCATAGGGGATGACGCCGATTCCGGTCACCATGCAGTTGCGCGGATCGGATACCTGCCGCTCGCCCGCCTCGCCGAACATCTGGCGGATGCCCTCGACCAGGTTGAGGCCGCCGCCCGCGAGTCCCGGCTGGCCTGCGGAAATCTGCCCGCCCGAGGTGTTGAGCGGCAGCGTGCCCTTGTGCGTGAAGTCCGTGGCGAGCACGAAGTCGCAGCCCTTGCCCTTCGCGCAGAAACCGATGTCCTCCAGCGTGATCACCAGCGCGATGAGGAAATCGTCGTACGGCATGATCATGCGCACGTCCTTCGGCGTCATGCCGGCCTGCGCAAGCGCCTTCGGTCCCGCGACCGAGAAACCGGACACCGTGATGTCGGCGAGCGGCTCGGCGCCCCTGAAGTTGACGATCTCGCCGTAGCCGGTCGGGTGGATCATCTTCCGGAGTCCCAGGCGTTTCGCGTTCTCGGTGGAGGTGACGATAAGGCCGTTGCCGCCGTCGCAGACCATCACCGAGTCGAGCATCCTCAAGGGCTCCGAGACGTACTTGGATGCCAGGTACTGCGCTTCGGTCAACGGCACGCGCAGCTTGTCGCAGCCGTTCGGATTCATCAGCGCGTGGTTGCGTTGCGTCACCGCGAGTTTCGCCAACGCCGCGTCGTTCAGCCCGTACTGGTGCCGGTAGCGCTGCGACAGCAGGCCGAACGCACCGACCGGGCCGCGCAGGCCCATCGGATACTGGAACTCGTAGCGCTGCGCGCCCTGCTCGGTGGGCCGGGAACTCGACTGCGCGTCGGCCGCGACCACGAACACCGTGGTGCACAGCCCGTCGCGGATCGCCGCGGCGGCGCGCGCGATGCCGCCGATGCTGGACGCGCCGCCCAGTCCGTTGACCTGCATCCAGGTCGGCGAGAGGCCGAGCATCTCGCACATGTAGACGCCCCAGAACGGGTTGCCGGTTTCGCTCATGGTCTCGCCGATCGAGATGCCGTCGATGTCCTTCGGCGACAGCCCGGTCTGCGCGAGCACCTGCTCGAACACCTCGGCGGCGAGTTCGTACGAACTGCGCCCGCCCTTGAGAACGACCCTGGTCTCGCCATAGCCGACGATGGCGATGTCCTTGCGTTTGCTCATGCGTTTCCTTCCTGGTTGCCGCTGCCTGCCTGTGGAACCGCGGGCGGAGGCGCCGCCGCGGGCGACGTCTCCGAGATGTGCTTCTCCAGCGCCTTGAAGAACCTGCCGACCAGAAACCTTGCCACGCCAAGCAGCACGCGCTGCCCGACCCCCGCGACCAGTCCGCCCACTTCTGCCGTGCCCGCGTAGCGCAGCATCGCGCCGCCCTCGACGCGCTCATCGAGGTCGAACGCCGCCTGGCCCTTCATGAAGCCGATCGAACCTTCGCCGCCGACCAGCAGGACATAGTGCGACGGCTCCGCGCGGTCGCGGATCTCGACGTTGCCCATGTACTCGCCGCTCACATTCGCCACCTGCACCTTAAGGCCCATGCGGTACTGGTCGTCCGTGATGCGCTCGATGGCATTGCAACCCGGTATGCATTGCTTCAGCACCTCCGGGTCGTTGAGAAGCTGCCACAGCGCCGGCCGCGTCGCGGCAAACGCCTGCTCGCCCTTGACCTCTAGCATGCGCAGTCCGGGCGGATGCGGAACAGGCTTTTCGCCGTGCCGCCGAGGATGGCGTCGCGGTCCGCGGCGGGAAGGCCGAGCGCCTCGACCAGCTTCCTCGGCGCCAGGTCGCCGATCGGGAACGGCATGTCGGAGCCGAGCAGGATGCGCCGTGCGCCTGCCTTCTTCGCCAGGAACTCGAGCGCGTCGCGGTCGAACACGATGGTGTCGAAGTACAGCGCGGCGAAACCCTGCCTCGGGTCCTGGAACTTGCCATGCGCGATGTCGAAGGCCCGCGCGAGGCGTCCGAGCACGAAGGGCAGCGCCGCGCCGCCGTGCGACAGCACAAGCTTCATGCCGGGGAACCTCAGCAGGTGCCCGGAAAAGAGCAGCCGCGACACCGCGACCGAAGCGTCGACGATGCGGCCGATGGCGTTCTGTACCTCGAACGAATCCAGCCGCGGGTCGCAGGGAAACATCGGGTGGAGGAAGATGCCCGCATTCAGGCGCGAAGCCGCCTCCCAGAACGGATCCAGCGACGGCGCATCCAGGCTTGCCTGCGGCATGGTTCCGATCATCACGCCGCCGAAACCATCGGCCATCGCTTCTTCCAGCACCTGCGCGGCGAGCGCGCCATCCTGCAGCGGCACGGTGGCAAGCGGCGTGAAGCGCGGCTCGCCCGCGAGCGCCTCCTTCATGCAGGCATTCGAGTAGCGGCTCCACGCCAGGCCCTCGGCTGGCGGCAGCTCGTAGCCATAGACGTCCATCCAGCCGCCGACCAGTTGGTGGTCGATGCCGTTCTGCTGCATCCACTGCTTGCGGTCGGCGAGATCGGAGAGTTTCGGCGCGGCCGGCCGCGTAGGCTCGGTACCCGGGAAGCGAAAACGCGTGCTCTTGTCGTCGCGCAGCACCTCGACGCCGGGAAACGCGGCGCGATGGGCGTCGAAGCGCTCGATGAGGAGTTTCGGCAGGTAGTGCGCGTGGACGTCGATGATCATTGAACGGTGCTCAGCATGGAGTTGACCGCGTTGGCGCCGGCGATGCGCCCGAAAACGAGCGCGCGCAGCATCGACACGGCGTTCGGCGCCGTGCCATGGAAATGCCCGGTGATCTCGCCCGCGGCGTAGAGGCCGCGGATCGGCCCCTGCGCGCCGAGCACGCGGGCCTCGGCGTCGGTGTCGATGCCGCCGAAGGTGTAGGCGATCGCGCCGACCAGCGGCCAGGCGAGGTAGGGCGGCGACGCGAGCGGCCGCGCCCAGTTCGACTTGCGCGGCTCGAGCCCCGGCGCGGTGGCGAGGCCGTCGGTGCGCGTGGCGTCGAAGCGCGACGCGTCGCCGGTGGCGGCGGCGTTGTAGGCGAGCACGGTTTCCTCGAGCGCCGCTGGCGGAATGCCAATCAACGTCGCGAGGCCCGCGAGGGTATCGGCCTGCCACGGCGGCACGTCCGAGCGGATCGCGCGGCCGTGGTCGGCGATGGCGTGCAGCGAACTGTCGAGCACCGCGTAGGCAATGCGGTCGGGCGCCTCGAAGTGCAGGTGGCGGGCGAAGGACTCCCAAGTCTCGTGCACCAGCCCCGCGCCTTCGTCGAAGAAGCGCCGGCCGTCGCGGTCGACGACGATGCCGTAGGGATAGACCAGCACCACCGGCGCGGAGCCTTCGCAGCGCGCGTCTACCGGCTCGGCGTGCATGCCGTTCCAGTCTCCCGAAGCGCGCGCGCCGATCGCCAGCGCGGCGGCGATGCCCGCGCCGTTGTTGTACGGCGTGCCGGGCGAGATCGGCCGCATGCTCTCGGCGCCCGGCCCGAAATGCTGCCGTAGCATCGCATCGTTGCCTTCGAAACCGCCGCAGGCCAGCACCACGGCGTCCGCGCGCAGCGTTTCGTCGGGCCGGTCCAGCACCACGCCCGCGACTACGCCGTCTTCGACGACGAGCCGCTTCAGGCCGCGCTTGTAGCGGAACTCGATGCCCGCCTTCGCCGACGCGGCGCGCAGCGCGCCGAACAGCGCCCCGCCGCCGCCCACCGGCTGGATGCGCGCGGGTCCCTTGGCGAGGTAGTACGGCGGCTGGTGGAACGCAACGCCGATCTCCTGCAGCCACGCCGCCGTCGCGGGCGCCTCGGCGGCGAGCCGCCCGAAGTAGGCCCTGTCGGCCCGTCCGGCGGACTCGGCGACGATCTCGTCGACGAACCCCGGGGCCATCGCGTCGGGGGATTGCATGCGGATGTTCGACGGGCTCCAGCGGGTGTTGCCGCCGCAGGCCTCCTCCGCGGCGTGCTCGATCACGGTGACGCGCAGCGCCGCGCCGTCCTGTCGCGCCGCCGCGGCGGCATGCAGCGCGGCGCAAAGCCCGGCCGCGCCGTGCCCCACCACCACGATTCTGCGATCCGCCACGAGCCGTTCCCGGTGAGTCCTACTGCGCCTTGATCCCCGCGGCCTTCACCAGCGCCGCATTGGAGGCCACCTCGTCGCGCAGGTAGGCGTCGAACTGCTCCGGCGTGAAGAGTTGCGCGTCCACGCCGAGCTTCATGTAGCGGTCCTTCAGCTCCGGCGAGTTGAGCGCCTTCACGGTCTCGGCGTGCAGCTTCGCGACGATGTCGCGCGGCACCTTCGAGGGCACCGACATGCCGACGTAGAAGTTGTACGCCGAGTTCGGCACGCCCGCTTCCTCGGTGGTGGGCGTGTCCGGGGAACCGGAAGCGCGCCGGCTCGAGCTGACGGCGATCATCTGCACCTTGCCGTCCTTGGCCATCGCCAGCACGTTGCCGATCGGGCAGAAACAGTAGTCCACGCGCCCTGCGACGAGATCGGTCAGCGCCTCCGAGGTGCCCTTGTACGGCACCTGCTGCGCCTGGATGCCCGCGCCGAGCCGGAAGCGCTCCGCGCTGAGGTGCGTGCCGCTGCCCGTGCCCACCGTGGCGTAGTTGAGCTTGCCGGGGTTTGCCCTGGCGTAGGCCACCAGGTCCTTCACCGACTGCAGGCCCTTGCCCGACGTGACCGCCAGCGCGAGCGGGATGTTGGCGAGCATGGTGATGCCGGAGAAGTCCTTCACCACGTCGAAGGGCAGGTTGGGGACCGTCGACGGCACCACCGTGGCCGAAGACGAGAACACGAGCAGCGTGTAGCCGTCGGCATCGGCCTTGGCGACGACGCCCTGCGCGATCGAGCCGCTGGCGCCGACGCGGTTCTCGACGATGAACGGCTGGTTGAGCTGCGCGCCGAGGCGCTCGGACACCGCGCGGCCGACGATGTCGGTGGCGCTGCCGGCGGGCAGCGAGACCACCACCCGCACCGGCTTGGTCGGCCAGGCCTGCGCGAACACCTGCGTGGACAAAAGCGGCGTGGAAACCAGCGCCAGCAGCGCTGCGGCCAGACGTTTCATGCTTCCTCCTCGTGGATGCGGTTCCAGATCTCGTGCGGTGTCATGGGCAAGGCGTCGATGGTAGCGCCCAGAGGCGCCAGCGCGTCGTTCACGGCGCCCGCGATCGCCGCGGGCGCGCCGAGGTAGCCGGCCTCGCCGGAGCCCTTCTGGCCGAAGGTGGTCAGCGGCGACGGCGTGCAATGATCGACGATGCCGATGGCGGGCACTTCCAGCGCGCTCGGGATCAGGTAGTCCATGAATGTCTGGCTCTGCAGCTGGCCGGTGTCGGAGTAGGCGAAGCGCTCGTACAGCGCGGCGCCGATGCCGTGCGCGATGCCGCCGTAGGTCATGCCGTGCACCACGTCCGGGTTGATCATGGTGCCGCAGTCGTGGCCGCAGACGTAGCGCAGCAGCCGGGGCTGGCCGGTGTCGCGGTCGATCTCGGCGTACACCACGTGGGTCTCGAACGAGTAGCACGGGTACATCTGGATGCGGCCGTCGGGCGTCGGCAGCATGCCGCCGGTGGGCACCTCCCAGACGAACTTCTCCTGCAGGCCCGGCTCCATGCCGGGCGGCAGCAGGTGGTACTTGCGGTGCGCGATCTCGACCAGCTGGTCCCACGACAGGCGCTTGCCCGGCGCGCCCTTCAGCGCCGCGCCGCCGTCCTCGTAGATGACGTCGTCGACGTGGCACTCGAACTGGTGCGCGGCGATCGCCACCAGCCGCTCGCGGATCTTCTTCGCCGCACCGGCCGCCGCGCCGCCCAGCATGATCGCCATCCGGCTGCCCACCGGGCTGTTGGAAGGCAGCGCGACCAGCGAATCGGCGCGCACGACGCGGATCGTCGCCGGGTCGCGCTCGAGGATCTCGCCGATGCAGGTCGCGGTGAGCGTCTCGTGGCCCTGCCCCGAGCTGGAAGTGTTCATCACGCCGGTGATCGACCCGGACAGGTCGATGCGCACCAGGCAGGAATCCATCCACGTAGTGGTCTGGTTCTTCGGGTTGAACAGCGGCTCGAAGGCCGAGTTTCCGCCGCTCGGTTCCAGGCACGTCGACACGCCGATGCCGGCGAGCTTCCCGGCCTTGCGGGCGGCATCGCGCATCGCGACGAGCTCGTCGAACTTCGCCTCGGCCAGCGCCTTGTCGAGCACCGCGTGGTAGTCGCCGGAGTCGTAGGTGGTGCCGCTGGGGATCAGGTACGGGAACTGGTCCTTGCGGATGAAATTGCGCCGGCGGACTTCCACGCGGTCGATGCCGAGGTGCGCGGCAACGCGGTCCACCGCGGTCTCCAGCGCGTAGTTGGTCGGCGACTGGCCGAAGCCGCGCACCGCGTCCTGCGCGGTCTTGTTGGTCAGCACCGAGATCGGCTCGTACTCCACCGAGCCGATGCGGTACGGCCCGACGATCGCGCCCACCGGCTTGCCGAGCTGCAGCGGCGAGCGGCCGGCATAGGCGCCGACGTCGTCCAGCGCGCGGATCCTGAGCGAACGGATGGTCGCGTCGGCGTCGAACGCGACCTGCAGGTCGAAGATGCGGTCGGGGCCGTGCATGTCGCCGCCGCGCATGTTCTCGAGGCGGTCCTCGATCAAGCGCACCGGGTAGCCGAGCTTCTTCGCGAGATACCCGACCAGCACCGTGTGCTTGATGCCGCGCTTCACGCCGTAGCTGCCGCCGACGTCGACGTCGTAGTTCACGCGCACCGCATTGCCGGGCAGGCGCAGCGCGCGCGCCGCCTGGTCGGGGAACTTCGGCATCTGGATCGACGCCCAGATGTCGAGGATCTCGCGGCCGCGGTCCCAGTCCGCGAGCACGGCGAAGGTCTCGATCGGCACCGTGGCGTTGCGGTGCCAGCGCACGCGGAACGAGAGCTTGTGCGCGGCGCGCGCGAAATCCTCCTCCACCGGGCCCCAGACGAACTTGCGGCGGTACAGCAGGTTCGAGCCGTGCGCCGGGTGCACCAGCGGCGCGTCCGCGTCGAGCGCCTTCTCGGGATCGGCGTTATAGGGCAGCGGTTCGTAGTCGATCTCGACCTTCTCGGCGGCATCCTCCGCGGCGGCGCGCGTGTCGGCGACCACCGCCGCCACCCATTCGCCCGCATACCGGGCGACGCCCACCGCCAGCGGATACCGCTTTACGAGCGGCGTGTCGACGCCGACCAGCAGCGGATCGGTGGCCGCAGCGAGTTCGTCGCCGCCCAGCACGCCGACGCAGCCCGCCATGGCGAGCGCCTTGTCCGCGCGGATCGCCTTGATGCGCGCGCAGGCGTAGGGCGAGGTCACCAGCGCAACGTGCTTCATCTGCGGCAATGCGATGTCGGCAGCGAAGCGGCCGCGGCCCAGGGCGAAGCGCGCGTCTTCCTTGGCGCGGCGCTTTGTGCCGATGTACTTGAATGTCACTTCTTCACCGCCATGCGTTCCGCCGCAAGCTGCACGGCGTCGACGATCTGCTGGTAGACGGTGCAGCGGCACAGGTTGCCGCTGATCGCTTCGCGGATCTCGGGCTCGGTGGGCCGCGGGTTCTCCTCGAGCAACGCGTGCGCCGCGACGATCATCCCCGGCGTGCAGTAGCCGCACTGCAGGCCGTGGGCCTCGCAGAAGCTGTCCTGCAGCACGCTCATGCCGCCGTCGGCATTCGCCAGGCCCTCGATGGTGGTCACCTTGCGGCCGTCGGCCTGCCACGCGAACATCAGGCACGAGCGCACCGGTTCGCCATCGAGCAGCACCGAGCAGGCGCCGCAGATGCCATGTTCGCAGCCGACATGCGTGCCGGTGAGCCGCGCCTCGTCGCGCAGGAAGTCCACCAGCGTCAGGCGCGCCGGCACCTCGGCGCGGCGCATCGTTCCATTGAGGATGAGGGCAATGGCGTGCTTCTTCTCCGTCACTTGCGGCTCCTCGCGTCGTCGCGCGCCGCGGCGAGCACGCGCCGCGCCAGCACGCCGGCGAGGTGCCGGCGGTACTCGGCGCTCGCGTGCAGGTCGGCGTCCGGCTCGACCGAGCGCGCGATGTCCGCCGCCGCATCGGCGATGGTCGCGTCGTCGAGCAACGTGCCGACGAGCCTCCCCGCGACCTCGACGTGCGCCTGCTGCATCGGCGCCGACGAGGTGCCGATGGCCGCCCGCAGGCACTTGCCGGACGCATCCAGCGCCACCTGCGCCGCCGCGCCGACGATGGCGAAATCGCCGTGCCGCGGGCTCACCTCGTCGAAGGCGCAGCCGATGCGCGCCTCCGACCACACCGGGAAGCGGATCGCCGCCAGGCATTGCTCGGGCGCGATGGCCGTCACCATCGGCGCGAACATGAACTCGCGCGCCGGCACCTCCGATTCGCCACTGGCATCGCGCAGCAGCAGCATGGCGTCGAGCACGCACGCGGCGAGCGGCAATTCGGCGGACGGATCCGCATGCACGATCGAGCCGCCGATGGTGCCGCGGTTGCGTGTCTGCGCGTGGCCGACCCAGCGCAGCGCATGGCGCAGCAGGGGAACGCGCGCGGTGAGGAGGTCGCTGCGCTCGATCACGCGCTGGCGCACCGCGGCGCCGAGGGTCACCGCGGCGGCGCCGTCTTCGATCTGCTGCAGGTCGGCGGCGCCCGTGATGTCGACGAGGAAGGCCGGCCGCGCCAGGCGCATCGCCATCATCGGCACCAGGCTCTGCCCGCCGGCGATCAGCTTGGCGTCGCCGCCGTGCTCGGCGAGCAGCGCGCAGGCCTCGGTGGCGGAGGCCGCGCGGCGGAAGTCGAAGGCGACGGATTTCATTGCCGCCATTTCAGCAGAAGCACGCGCCGTCCGCCTCGCCCATTGCGCCCGGCCTGCGAAATGGCCAGCCGCCCGCGACTGGCACGGGGGACGCAAAACCCGGACAATGAGGCCTTTCCCCCTCCGCAGACCCCACATGCCGCGCCCGCTGCCGAAGTCCATTGACGAAACGCAACAGCTGCTCGTCTCCGCCGACTACGTCGCCGAGCGCAACCTCGCCACGTCGCTCTACCTCGCGCTGGCGATGCGCCGGCCGCTGTTCCTCGAGGGCGAGGC
>SXGT01053395.1_pt1 | contig 26844 bp, 29 predicted proteins | sample 3176221 | NCBI WGS metagenome assembly SXGT01 (sample SAMN11356862, study PRJNA531348) | freshwater metagenome | isolation source: freshwater sample F1-120 | place: China: Fuxian Lake, Yuxi | collected 2017-12-25
CCGGTGATCGCGCAGGTGCACGGATTCTGTCTCGCGGGCGGGAGCGAACTCGCGACGGGCTGCGACCTCGTGTTCATCGCGGAGGACGCGCAGATGGGATATCCCGCAGTTCGCTTCGGCGTGCCCGACATGCATTTCCACGCCTGGTTCATCGGTATGCGCCGAGCCATGGAAATGATGATCACCGGCGACTCACTGACCGGCGTCGAAGCCGCCGAATTGGGTTGGGCGAACCGTGCGTTTCCGGCCGATCAACTCGACGCCGAGGTCGTGCGAGTCGCCGAACGCATCGCGCTCATCGAACCCGACCTCGTCCAGATGAACAAGCGACTCGTTCACCGCCAGATGGATGTGATGGGAATGCGCACCGGCATTCGGCAGGGCACTGAGATCTGCGCCCTCGGCGTGCACTCCCCGGCAATGACGAAGTTCATCGGCAAAGCTCGAACCAAGGGGTTGAAGACCGCCTTGCAAGAACGCGACGAACCGTTCGGCGACTACCGGACGGGCGCGCACTGAAACGCGGGTCTTGTCGCGTTCGCCACTCGCAAACGCCGATTGGCGCGCCCTCTGAGTCCAGTCAGAACGCGAAATCCCGCGATCCGTCGATCTTGTAGGCGTCCCAGTTCGGCGTCGCCATCTCGGCTTGGAAGCGATCGAACGGCCAGGGCCACGTCGCGGGGACGCCGCGATCGTCGAGGTACCAGCTTCGACAACCGGTGACCCACACGGAGTTGCGTGAGGCGGCGACCCGCTCGGCCTCGAACGACTCGGTGAAGTCGAGGTCGGGTTCGATGGCACGCGCGCCGTTGGCGAGTCGTTCGACGAGTTGCGCGATGTAGGCGAACTGGTACTCCGCGACTTCGATGAGCGAGAAGTTCCCAACCGGTCCGTTCGGTCCGTTGATCATGAAGAAGTTCGGGAATCCGGGTACCCCGATCGACAGGTACGCGAGCGGTCGGGGCGTCCAGAACGCATCGATCGTGAGACCGTCGCGACCGACCACCTCCATCGGCCGCACGAACCAGTCGGCGTGGAACCCGGTCGCCAGCACGAGCACATCGAGTTCGTGCAGCACACCGTCGTCGGTCCGAACACCGCTCGGCTCGACCCGTTCGATGTCGGCGGTGACCAGACGCGTTGCCGACGCTTGCATCGCCTCGTAGAAGTCGGGTGATGCGATCAGGCGTTTGCAGGCGGCTCGATAGGTCGGGCGCAAACGCTCGCGAAGATCGGGGTCGACAACGTTGCGTTCGAGATTGTCGAGGCACGCGGCGGCGATCATCTCCGACTCGGGCGAGGACGCGTCGATCACGGCGTTGGAGAACTTGCCGAACAGTTCCGAAAGTCTGTCGTGCGTCGCCCGGAGATAATCGAGATCTCGGTGACGGTCAAGCTGCTCTGGGCCGAACGGATCGTTCGGCATCGGCAGCACCCACTGCGCGGTGCGCTGGAAGACGTGGAGTTCGCGCACGCGATCGCGAATCGCGCTCACGATCTGAACGCCGGTCGATCCGGTTCCGATGACCCCGACACGCGCATCGTCGATCGGCACCGCGTGATCCCCGCGGGCGCTGTGGAAGCAGGCGCCCGCGAACGAAGCAAGACCGGCGATGTCGGGGTAGCGCGGGTGGTGGAGTACACCGGTCGCCGCGATTACGACGTCGAACGACTCCCGATGGCCCGCGGCCGTTTCGACCTCCCAGCGTTCGTCGTTCCACTCGCAACGCACGACCTCGTCGGAAAAGCGCGTCCGCTCGATCACTCCCCGCTCGACGGCAACGCGCTCGAAGTACTCCTGGATCTGGGATCCCGGTGAGTAGGGATGCGACCAGTCGGGGTTCGGAGCGAACGAATAGGAGTACAGCTGCGACGGAACGTCGCACGCCAAACCCGGATACGTGTTCTCACGCCAGGTGCCCCCGACCCGGTCACCCTTCTCGAACACGGTGACGTCGGTGTGTCCGTGCTCGCGCAACTGGATTGCGGCGAGGATGCCCGCCATACCCGCGCCGATCACGGCGAAACGCAGATCCCGACCTCGACTCACGACGCGGGATCGTACGCGCGTCCTAACGTTCAGCGCCGTGCGACGTCTTCGACTGGTCATCGCCGTGAGCGCCTCGCTCGCCCTGGTCGGGAGTGCCTGTTCCGGCAGCGACGAGCCATCGGTCGATTCGTCCACGAGTTCCCCCGCGGCGCCGACCGACACCGCGGTGCGTGTCGTGTCGATCAATCTCCTCCACGGCACCGCGTGCGCCGAGGACTCCGACCGCTGCGACCTACCGGCCCGCGTCGACCTCTTCGTGCAACAACTCGCGGCTGCGACCTGCCCCGAACTCGTGAGCGTGCAAGAAGCCAACGAACGAACGGTCGAGGAGTTGCGGGCCCGACTGCCAGAAGTGTGCGACGATGCGTACGAGATCGTGTGGGACGACGATCCCAGCCTCGATCGCGAAGTCGTCTTGAGCACCGTGCCGGTGGTCGGGTCCCGACGCTTGCGTCTCGCGGGGCCGCTGCGCACCGCGTTCTGGATTCGGGCGCGCACCGACGTCGGGCTCGTCGACTACTTCTCGACCCACCTCGCGAGTAGCAGCGACGATCGGCCCTGCGACGACGCGACCTGTCCGCCGCCATGCGAAACGAGTGATTCGGTCAACACCTGCCAAATGCGCCAGGTGATCGACGAAGCGACGCTCGTCGCCGATGAAGCGGCTGTCGTCGTCATCGGTGGCGATCTCAACGCGCGTCCCGACGAACCCACGATCACGGCGCTCCGCGACGCCGGCTTCATCGACACGCATCTGCTTGCGGGCAACGCCGAGTGCGACTCCGCCACCGGAACGAACTGCACGAGCGGCCGCGTCGACGACTCCCTCGTCGACCTGCAGGACCCGACCAGTCGCCAGGCCGAGCGGATCGATTACCTGTTCGTCGGAGCATCGCGCGAGTGCACCGCCGCCGCGGGAACGGGTCTCTTCAACGCCGAACCCGCCTCCGGTTCGCTCGCGCATCCCTCGGACCACACCGGCGTCGTCGCGGTGCTCAGCTGCACGACCGACGACGGTCATCGGTCAGCCGCGACGACGGCCACGAGGCCGACCACGCCGCCGACGTCGGTGGCGCCCGGCGGCGGGCCGCCCGACGACGAAACCGCGGCGGCGATCACCGAAGCGTTCAACACCCTGTTCGCGGGCACGGTGAGCGACCCCGAAGTCAAGATCACCGCGCTCGAAGACGCTGAGTTGTTGCGCGAATCGTTCTTCGAGATGTACGAGCGGACCAAGGAGATCGCGTCGCGCATCGTCATTCGGATCGACGCGATCACGATGGTCGACGCCGACCACGCGAACGTCACGTACACGTTGCTGCTCGACGGCGCGGCGGTGCTCGACCACCTCCCGGGCGCGGCCGTCAGGGTCGATGGCCGCTGGCTCGTGGCCCGCCGCACGTACTGCGACGTCGCAACCCAAGGGGCAACCGAGATACCCGAACCGTGCCGCGCGTGAGGTGGCCGTGGCGGCGCCGCGACCCCGCCGCCGCGAACGATCTCCCGGCGGGCTGGGAATCGATTGTCGACCGAAACGTGCCGCTCTGGGCCGGGCTCGAAACGGACGAGCGTGCGAACGCCATCGAGGCACTCGGCGCGGTACTCGCGAAGCGATTCGAGGCCGCGCGCGGTTTCTCGATCGACGACGAGATTCGGGTCACGATCGCGGCCCACGCCGCGCTGCTCGCGGTCGCGCTCGACCTGAGTTGTTTCGACGACGTGCCGTCGATCGTGGTGCATCCGACGACGCTCGTCATCGATCGGCCACGCCATACCGGGATCGGCGGCGTGGTCAGCGAAGGTGCGGCCGTCATCGGCGTTGCGCACGATCGGCGCGGACCGGTGTTGCTCGCATGGGACGCGGTGCGACGCGACGCGCACGTCCCCGAACGCGGTAGAAACGTCGTCCTGCACGAGTTCGCGCACAAACTCGACCTCATGGACCGTGTCATCGACGGGACACCCATCGTCGACAGTGGGTTGCGCGCCCGCTGGATCGAGGTCTGCACCGCGGAGTTCGAAGCACTTCGCGACGGCATGCCCTCCGCGCTCGATCGCTACGGCGCGACGAACCCGGGCGAGTTCTTCGCGGTCGCGACCGAGGCGTTCTTCTGCACACCGATCGAGATCGTCGAACGCCACCCCGACCTGTACGGCGTCCTCGCCGAGTTCTACGGCCAGGATCCCGCGGTTCGCGTCACGCGGTGAGACACGGGAACTTCGTCAACCGCCGGAGAGTGCCTGCATCAGCGTGAGGTCGAGCCCGGCCGGGATCCGCGTCGCGAGATCGCGAACGGATTCTTCACCCACGAAGATCTTCATGTGCTTGCGCAGCCGCTGCTGTTCGTCGACGACCCGGAAGCGCAGACCCGGGAATTGACGGTCGAGATCGTCGAGCACTTCGGCGACGGTCGCGCCGTGCGCCTCGACGCTCGCCGCTTGCGCCGTGTACGAACGGAGCGGCGTGGGGATCCGGACCGTGACCATCGCCGTCGGATTCAACCGGCCGCCGCGACCTCGACCGAGTAGATCTCGGGGAGGTGCGCGGCGACGCGCGACCACGAGTCGCCTTCGTCGCGACTCGCCCACACCTCACCGCTCGTCGTGCCGAAATAGACGCCGACCGGATCGGCGGCATCGGTGGTCATCGCCTGGCGTTTCACGGTGAACCATCCGCGCTCGGGGAGTCCCGAGTCGCGCCGTTGCCAGGTCGCGCCGGCGTCGCGGCTGCGATACACCGCCGGTCGACCGCCGGGACTCGTGCGCGGCCAGACGTCGGTGCCGTCCATCGGGAACACCCAGACGGTGTCGGGATCGCGCGGGTGCAACTCGATCGGGAACCCGATGTCGCCGATGTCGGCCGGCATGTTGTCGCCGATGCGTTCCCAACGATCGGACGGCCGGTCGATGCGATAGATCCCACAATGGTTCTGCTGGTAGAGCCGATCGGGTTGCGCCGGATGCAGTCGTACGCAGTGCGGATCGTGGCCGAACTCAGGATCGGGAACCGGCGCGAACAAGGCCAGGACCCCCTGATTCAACGGCGCCCAGTTCGCGCCGCGATCGACGCTTTCGAACACGCCTCCCGACGAGAGACCGAGATAGAGATGCGCCGGGTCGCGCGGGTCCACGTTCACCGAATGGAGCATCGACCCATCCGGTGTGTTCTCGTCGGGCCACTCGCACCAGGTCTCCCAGTTCGGATGGTCGTTCCACCCATCGACCGGTGACCACGTGACGGCGTTGTCGTCGCTGCGGAACAGACCTTGGGGCGAACCGCCGAGATACCAGACTCCGGGCTCGGCCTCGGTGCTCGGCGTGAGCCAGAACGTCGCGCGCAGCGCCCGTTCGAGTCGTTCGCCGGTCCGGAACGCAGGCGGACGCGTCGACTCGGTCCACGTGGCGCCACGATCGTCGGACCACATGACGGTCGGACCGAGGTGGCCGGTGCCGACCGCGGCGACGATCCGACCCGTGCGCGGATCCGAGACGACGTGTTGTGCGATGTGCCCGAGCATCGCGGGGTCGTCGACAACGCCCGGGGCGTCCGGCCGGATCGTGAAGATGCCCTTGCGGGTTCCGATGAGCAGCTCGATCGAGGTCATGCTTCGACGGTACCGCGATCGCTACGACCGCGCCTCGACGATCTGTCGCAGCTTCGCGAGGTCCTTCCGGTTCGCCCTGCGCATCGCCGGCACCATCATCGGCGCCATGAGCTTCGAGAACCCCGTTGGGTTTCCGCGGTTGCGCAATGACATGCGGCAGCGACCGGCCGAAATGGGCTCCCACGTGTAGGTCGTCTCCATCGGGAACGGTCCCTGCGCGGTCCGCATGACGAGTCGCTCGCCCTCGACGAACTCCACGATCTCGTAGGTGTACTCGAGTCGACGCCCGAGGAATTGCGCGACGAAGGTCATCCGCGCGCCAACGCGCACGCCGGGCTCGCTCACCCACGCGATCGACTTGATGTTGTCGTACCACTCGGGCGCGTTCGAGGGATCGGCCGCGTAGTCCGCAACTTCGGACGCGGGCCGGTCGATCTCGATCTCGGTGATGACGTCGACCGCCATGGTCACTCCTTCGATCGTCGCGACCACCGTACGCTGCACGACCATGGGAAGCGAGCACAGAATCGGACGCCGGGCGTTTCTCGCGTGGACCGGCGCGATGGCCCTCGCCGCGTGTTCGAACGACTCGACGTCGACGCCGTCCACCTCACGGGCGCCGAGTGGCACCAACCTCGTCGACCCGACGACCAGCACGATCGAATTACCGCCGGTTCCGAAGCTCACGACCGATCCGTTCGCCCTTGGTGTCGCGTCCGGCGACCCCAGCGTCGACGGCTTCGTCCTGTGGACTCGACTCACCCAAGCCCCGCTCGAGGGGGGTGCCATGCCCGCGGTCGACGTTCCCGTGCGTTGGATGGTCGGCGACGACGAAGACCTGCGAACCATCGTCGCCGACGGCGCCTTCGTCACTGGGTCGGATCGAGCGCACGCAGTGCACGCCGTGGTCGCCGGACTCGAAGCTGACCGACCGTACTGGTATCGGTTCACGGTCGGCGACTATGAGACCGCGATCGCGCGCACTCGCACGTTGCCGTCCGCGACGGCGTCGCCCGATCGCGTCCGGTTCGGATTCGCGTCGTGTCAGAACTACAAGGACGGCTACTACACCGCGTGGGGTGACGTTGCCGACGACGACCTCGACCTCGTCGTGTTCCTCGGTGACTACATCTACGAGTCGGGCCTCGACGGCCTCGTCCGCGCGCACGATGTGGTCGAAGTGGTCACCCTCGACGAGTACCGGAACCGCTATGCGCTGTACAAGAGCGACCCGCTCTTGCGTGCCGCACACGCGGTCGCACCTTGGGTTGTCACGTGGGACGACCACGAAGTCGACAACAACTACCAGGGCGACAACGCGGAGGCGAACAGTCCCACCCCCGACCCGGTCCAGTTCGCCGAACGCCGACGCGCCGGCTACCGAGCGTGGTGGGAACACACACCGACCCGGCTACCGCGACCCAACGGCGCGGATTTTCCGATCCATCGGAGGTTCGACGTCGGGAAGCTGGCACGGTTCCACGTGCTCGACACGCGCCAGTTCCGCGACGACCAACCGTGCGCGCCCGCGTCCGACATCGGTGCGGTGTGCGCAGAGTCCGAGCACCTGACGGTGCTCGGCGCCGACCAGGAACGCTGGCTCGACACCGGGCTCGCCGAGTCCATGGCGACGTGGGACGTCCTCGCGCAACAGATCGTGTTCTCGCGCCTGGCGTTCACCCTCGGCCCCGACGGAATCCGCAATCTCGACCAATGGGACGGATACCCAGGCGCGCGAGCCCACGTGCTCGAACGACTGGCGCAACGCACCAACCCCGTCGTGATCACCGGCGACATCCACGCCAGCGGCGTTGCTCGGGTCACCGCCGATTTCGACGACGCGCGAGCGGCCCCGGTCGGCACGGAGTTCGTCGGCACCTCGATCGCGTCCAACGCGCCCGAGAGTCTGCGGGCCGTCGTACCGGTCGCGCTCGCCAACAACCCGCACTTGCTCTGGGCCGACGCCGACGCGCGCGGCTGGGTCCGGTGCGAGGTCACCCCCACCGAATGGCGCGCGGATTTTCGTCACACCGATGCGCTCATCGAAGGCGCGCCGGTCCGTACGGCACGGTCGTGGGTCATCGAATCCGGACGCCCCGTCGAGCCGGCGTGACGACTACCGTCGGACACCGTGGAACCCGTCGCTGAACTCGAAGCGTTTGTCAGCGCGATCGTCGACACGGATCGCTATCCGATCGCGGCCTCGGCCGCGACGGTGGCCGGCGGGCGACGCGCCGAGGTCGTCACCGAGGCGCGCCGCTCCCTCGCGGCCGAAGGTGTCGCCGCACTCGACGGCTTCCTGCGCGTCGAAGCGATCGAGCGAGTCGCCACGGACGCGATCGGCAACCTCCACAGGGCAAACCTCCAGAACTCAGCCGGCACCGCGTATCTCGCGGCGCCCGACGAGTCGTTCCCCGACGGTCACCCGCGCCGCAATGTCCAACGATCGCGCACGCACATCCTGGCCTACGACCTCGTGCCCGTCGACAACCCGGTGCGACGTCTCTTCGAGTCCGAGGTGATGACCGACTTTCTCACCGAGGTCCTCGCCGAGATCTCCGAAGGGCGCCCGCTCTACCGCATGGCCGACCCACTCGGTGCGCTGAACCTGACCGTCATGGAGTCGGGTCACGTGCAGGGATGGCACTACGACAGCACCGACTTCGTCGTGTCGATCGCGATCCAGAGCAGCGATGGCGGCGGTGAGTTCGAGTGCGCGCGCGACATTCGCGACGCCGATGACGAACGCTACTACGACGTCGCGCGCGTTCTCGACGGACGCGCCGACGACCTCGTCCGCGTCTACCCCATGACTCCCGGAACGCTGATGGTGTTCATGGGGCGGTACTCGATCCACCGGGTTGCGCCGGTCACGGGTTCGACATCGCGCATCGTGGCGCTGCTCGGATACGACACCCGCCCCGACGCGAACAGCTCCGACGGGCTGAAGCTCGCTCGCTATGGCCGCGTCGAGGCAATCGCGTGAACCCGGCATTCGTCACGCAGATCGGCGAAGGGTTCGTCGGCGACGGGCATGACGCGGCGCACGTCAACACGGTGCTCGGCACGCTCGGCGGACCAGTCGAGATCGCGTGGGCGAGCGCGCTCGCGCAACCGTCGCCGGGCCACACACCGTTCATGGTCGTCGCCCAGCCTGGTCTTGCCGTCAAACCCCCCACCCTGTTCGTGAACAAGGCGACGATCGCGAACGACCGGCACGGTGAGCTCACCTGGGGCGCGGCCCAGGCCGGTGTGGCCGCAGGCGTGCAACGCGCGATTCGCGAGCGCATCATCGACGCGACCCGCGCCGATGATCTGCTGCTCATCGTGGCCGTGTGGGTGAACCCGGCTGCTGCCGACGCAGCCGCGGTGTTCGCGAACAATCGCGACGCCATGATCGACTCGCTGCGCGCCGGGTTGCGTCGGGCACCGCGCCTCGGCGCATTCGTCGACGCCGAGATCTGGAACCCGTTCTTCGACCCACGCTGAGATGCGCTGAGGTGCCCGGAAGAACGCGGAGCAGCGCGCGACCGTCAGCTGCCGAACGGTGCCAGGCCGAGTCGGGCGCGCACCTCGGGACGGCGCAGCGGCGGGAGGCTCGCCGGAGGTTGGCGACGCGGCGGGACACTCGCGAGCAGCTCGCGCACGATGTCGGCGATCTCGGCGGCCGCGGCCTCGGTCTTGACCGCGACCTCGATCGACGGTTTCGTGATCCCGCTCACCTTGCGCACGAACTGCGTGGCCGCGGCGAGGATCTCCTCGTCGGTTGCGGGTGGTTCGAGTCCTCGGAGTTCGGTGATGTTGCGACACATGCGCTCAACCCTACGGCGAGCGGCGTTGCGCGCAGCTCGGACGCGACGATGGGCCGCTCCGAATGGAGCGGCCCATCGTGGTGTTCGCCGGGGGGAACGTCGGCTCAGCGGCCGCGACCGCCACTGCGGCCCGGGTGCGTCGGCAGTTCGATGCCGCACGTCTCGGCCGCGGCCTTGAACTGCTCACGCTGTTCGGCCGTCGGACGACCCTGCGGCTTGGCCGTGAGGCCCTGGTCGGCCAGGCACTCACGCTGCTCGCTGCTCAGCTGCGGACGGTTGCCCTTGCCGTTACGCCAGTTGTGCTTGCCGTAGGTGTTCTCCGGACGCTCGAGCCCGCACGCCTCGGCCGCCGCCTTGAACTGCTTGCGCTGTTCTACGGTCGGTCGACCCTGCGGTCGGGCGGTCAGGCCCTGTGCTTCGAGGCACGCGCGTTGCTCGTCGCTCAGTTCGAAACTGCTCGGGCGGGTCGCACTCGACGTACTCGACGAGTCCGCCGCGCCGGCCGAGCCCGAGAAGGCGCCGACCACCGCGATGGCGCTCATGACCGCGCCGGCGGCGCCGGCACCGATGCCGATTCGAGCCGAGCGATGCTTGGTGATGTTCATGGGTGGATCTCCTGTTCTCCGGGGGGTGGTGTGCTCGACGGGAGGTTCCGAACACCCTGCGCACGGTACGGAGATCGATGTAAAGCCTCGGTAAGTGATTCTGCGAAGTCGAACTCAGCGTTGGTCAACGCCGTCATCGACACCTTGACCGGGGACGATGTGGTTCGGGACCGCCGCGAACTCGACCGCGACGTCGAGACCGCCGCCCGCATGAGCGTGCAAGGTCAGGCGCGCACCGTGGGCGCGTGCCACGGCATCGACGATCGCGAGCCCCATGCCGAAGCCCCGTCCGGTTCGATCGTCGGTCGCGCGCGTGAACGGCTCGGTGAGCCGCGCAACCTGTTCGGCCGTCAACTCGGCGCCGTCGTTGCCGACGCGCACGAATGCGTGGGCGCCGCCGCCAACCTCGACATCGAGACGGCCGCCAGTGCGGTTGTGTCGGATCGCGTTCTCGACAAGGTTCCCGATGAGGCGTTCGATCAACGGCGCGTCGCCCATCACCCAGGCATCGTTGATGTCGACGCGCAAGTCGTACCCCGCCCGGTCGGCGTCGGGCGCAAGGTCGGCGAGCACGTCGCCACAGATCGAGGCCAGGTCGAGTTGCTCGGTCGCCAACACAGCACCCTCGGTGCGTGACAACGTCAGCAACGCGTCGATCAGTGCGTCGGCTCGTTCGACCTGCTCGACCACCGTCGCGGCAAGATCGACGTTCGGCGACGGGGACTCGGCACGGGCTCGCATCACGGTGAGCGGTGAGCGCAGTTCGTGCGACGCCGAGGCGACGAACTGACGTTGACTCACGAATGCTCGCTCGAGTCGGGCGAGCAGCGCATCGAAGGTGTCGGCCATTTCTTTCAGTTCGTCGTCCGGCCCGGTCAGCGCGAGCCGGGCGCCGAGATTCGTTTCCGAGAGCGATCGCGCGGTGTCGGTGATTCGATGCACCGGTCGCAGCGCCCGCCCTGCGATCAGCCACCCAACGCCGAGTGAGACGACCGAGAACATCACGACGATGAACCCCGAACGTGCCAACAAGCGATCGAGCACGTCATCACGCAACGACGCCCGCACATCCTCGACGAGCGCGGCTCGCTCGGGCGGCGGACCGGAGAAGCCCGGACGGGTTGCGCCGGTGGCCTCGGCGAACTCCACGCGAACCCGATCGGGCGTGTTCTGCAATGCCTGATCCACAACCCCGTAGATGACCGCGACCACCGACAACGACGACACGAGGAACAATCCGCCATACCACAGGGTGAGCCGCAATCGGATCGTCGGTCGGATCACCCGCACGGTCGACCTCGTCGGGTCGCGATCAACGTCACTCGACTCGGCCACCATCGACTCACTGGGTCTCGATGCGGTAGCCGGATCCGACCACCGTTTCGATGATCGACGGCTCGCCGAGCTTGCGGCGCAACGTCATCATCGTGACCCGTACCGTATTGGTGAACGGATCGATGTGTTCGTCCCAGACGCGATCGAGCAACTCCTCACTCGACACGACCGCGCCTTGCGCGACGAGCAGTACTTCGAGGACGCCGAACTCCTTGCGATTCAGCTTGATCGCCTTGCCGCCCCGCGTCACCGAACGCCGCGCCGAGTCGAGCGACACGTCGCCGCGCTCGATCACCGGCGGGCGCGCAGCTCCCGCACGCCGCCCGAGCGCGCGGACTCGCGCAACCAGCTCGTCGAACGCGAACGGCTTGGCGAGGTAGTCGTCGGCGCCGAGTTCGAGACCATCGACCCGCTCGTGGACCGAACCCGCCGCCGTCAGCATCAACACCTTGGTCTCACCACCTCGGCGGACCAGCTCCCGACAGACGTCGTCACCGTGCACCTTCGGCAGATCGCGGTCGAGCACGATCACGTCGTAGCGAACGAGGTCGCACTTCGCCAAGGCTTCTTCACCGTCGCGGGCGCCGTCGACCGCCCATCCGTGCGCGCTGAGCCCGTCGATGACGGCGACCGCAATCTCATCCTCGTCCTCGACGACCAACACGCGCATGACAACCATGGTCGCGCAGCAACCGAGTCGTGCCGGATAAAGCCGAGATAAACAACCGCGGCGACGAATCCGCTTTACGCGGAGTTGACGGTGACATTCATACGGTTCCGAACATGTTGCGAGTTCACGGCGATCGCCGCGCTGTCCCGGCCCTCGTCGTCGACGGTCTGACCAAGCGATACGGCGACCACAACGTCGTCGACCAGCTGTCGTTCACCGTTCCGAGCGCCGCAGTGACCGGATTCATCGGCGCGAACGGCGCGGGCAAGACGACAACGATGCGCATGCTGCTGAGCCTCATCCGCCCGACCGCGGGCAGTGCTCGCGTCCTCGGCGTTCCGCTCGATCGACCGCACGAATACCTTCCCAGGGTTGGCGCCATCGTCGAGTCACCCGCGTTCTACCCACAGCTCTCAGGGCGCAAGAACCTCGAAGTCTTCGCTCGGTTGGGCGGTTTCGACACCGATCTCGATTCGATGCTCGCCCTCGTCGGGCTCGCCGGCGCCGAAGGTCGCCAGTACCGCCGGTACTCGCTCGGCATGAAGCAACGCCTCGGCATCGCGGCCGCGTTGCTCCCCCGCCCGCATCTCCTCGTGCTCGACGAACCGACGAACGGACTCGACCCCGAAGGCATTCGCGAGGTTCGTGCGCTCCTCAAGTCGTTGACCTACGAGGGCACGACGGTGCTCGTGTCGAGCCACCTCCTCGATGAGCTCGAGCACATCTGCGACCACGTCGTCATGATCGATCGTGGCCGCCTCGTCTACGAGGGTTCGGTGCGCGGACTCACCGACTCGACGCGCCGACTCCGTCTGGTTCCCGAGTTCAGCACGGATCTCGTGCGCCTCCAGGCCGCGTGCATCGAGCGTGGTTGGTCGTGTTCGCTCGATGCCGACGCGCTGCTCGTCGAGGCCGACGTCGTCATGGCGGCCGATCTCAACCGACACGCTGCAGCCATCGGCATCACCCTGCAACAGCTCACGCCCGAAACCGCACGACTCGAAGATGCGTTCTTCGCGAAGTTGTCCGAACCGATGGAAGAGGTCGTTCGATGATGCGTTCGTACCGTTCCGAGTGGGTGAAGTTGCGCCGCCCACGATTCTTCTTGATCGCACTCGGCGCCTCGGTCGGCGCTGGAATCCTCGGTTCGGTCGTCGCCGTGACCACCGCATCCGACGCCAGCGACGTCGGGCGTGGACCGATGTCGACGATGGCCGAGCTCGAGGCCGTCGACGGGCTGCTCACGGGGGCCACGAATCTGGCGATGATGTTCGGGATCCTGGCGCTCGCGCTGGGCGCCTACGCGGCCGCGAACGAGTTCGCGCTCGGTACGGTTCGAACACTGATCGTGCGCGAGTCGCGGCGCGTCCGGCTCTGGTCGGGCAAGCTGCTCGCCACGTCGTCCTTCGTCGCGCTGATGGCGCTCGTGGCGAGCGTCGCTTCGGGCTTCGCGATCTATGGACTCGCACCGACGCGCGACGTCGACACTTCGCTGTGGACGAGCATCGACGGCGCGATCGCGACCGTCGGCGCGACCGGGTCGGTCGTGGGGTCGAGCCTCGTGTTCTGTCTCGTCGGGTTCCTCCTCGGCATGGTGTTTCGCTCCTCCGCCGCGGCGATCGCGATCGGCATCGGGTGGATGGTCGTGCTCGAAGGACTCGTCGTCTCGATGTGGGACGCCGCCGCCAATTGGCTGCCCGGCGAACTCGCCGGCGCGCTCAGCGCCGGCGGTACGGCCGACATCTCGATGGCGTCGGCGATCGTCGGCTGTGTCGCCTGGGGCGTGGTCGCCTGGTTGGGATCGATCACCCGATTCCGACGCCTCGAGGTCTGATCCGACTCGCAATCGTGCCGATTCCGGTCGGGCTGCCGATAGGAACGGGTGAAGTGGGCGAACCCGCTCGTTGCCCTGACGTCGGCGCTCGTCCTCGTGATCGAAATCGTCGCCGCTCGAATGGTCGCACCGTACGTGGGCGTCACCCTCGAGACGTTCTCGGCAGTGATCGGTTGTGTGCTCGCGGCCATCGCGCTCGGAAACTGGGTCGGCGGTCGCCTCGCCGACTCGCTGAGCCCGCATCGCGTCATCGCGGCCGCGTGCGTTCTGGGCGGTGTCGCGGCCGGATTGGCACCGGGCATCGTGCATCGCCTCGGCCCCGGCCTCGCCGGCGACGAACCCGTGCGCGCCCTCGCGCTCACCGTGCTCGCGTTCGCGCTTCCGTGCGCGGCGCTGAGCGCAGTGAGTCCGGTCGTCGTTCGACACCTCGGCGCGGACACGACCCGACTGGGGCGCGTCGCGGGGAACGTCTCGGCCTTCGCCACCGTCGGCGCCCTGCTCGGCAACTTCGGCGCCGGCTTCTGGTTGGTCGGGCGATTCGGCTCGACCGCGATCCTGCTCGGCGCGGGCGCGGTCGCGGTCGGCGTCGGCGCGACGATCGGAACGAACGCGATCGTGCGACGCAAAGTCGTGCTCGTCGGCGTCACGGCAACCAGTGCGGTGGCGGTGGTCGGCATGGGATCGCTCGCCGACGCTCGGACGCCGTGCACGATCGAGACCGAGTACGTGTGCCTCTCGATCGACGAGGTCGCGCCCGGCGAGTTCCACGTTCGCAGCAACATCTACAGCAGCAGTTACACGGTCGTCGACGACCCGACCACGCTGCGCCTGCCCTACGCGCGCGATGTGGCCGCCGCGCTCGAGCTCGCCGCGCCGGGAGCCGACCACGTCGTGTCGATCGGAGGTGGCGGCGAGACCCTCATTCGCTACCTCGCGGCGACCCGCCCGCAGGCTTCCCAGACGGTGATCGAGATCGACGACTCACTCGCCCGATCGGTGCGCGATCGTCTGGGGCCGTTCGCGAACGATGACCGCGTCGAGACCGTCGTCGGTGACGCCCGACTCGTGATCGATGCGTGGGACGCCGCGCCCGCTGACGTCGTCATCGGTGATGCGTTCTCGGGACTCTCGGTTCCGTGGCACCTGACCACCCGACAGTTCCTGTCCTCGATCGAGCGCTCGCTCACGTCGCAGGGGATCTACGTGATGAACATCGTCGACGCGGGGAACTACGACCTCGCCCGCGCCGAACTCGCCACGCTGCAGACCGTGTTCGACGACGTCGTCGTGCTCGCGCGCGGCGCGGTGTTCGAACCCGACGGGCCGAACACCAACCTCGTCGTCATCGTCGGCGCCGAGCTCCCGGATGCATCGGACTTCGAGGTCGCGGCCCGCAACCAGGGCTCGTCGTCGGTCGCGATCAGCGGCCCCGCGCTCGACGCGTTCGTCGCCGGGGCCGAAATCCTCACCGACGATCGAGCGCCCACGGACCAGCTGGTCGACGTCGGCCGCTGACGCGCGTCAGTCCGAGCGACCAGTGGAGCGGGCTCCGACATCGACGGGCTCCGGGGGCAGCGCCGCGATGATCGCGTCGAGGTCGGCGTACTCGGCCTCGTCGATCTCGGGTGCCGCGACCTCGCCAACCGGAGTCCAGTCGGTGCGTCGAGACAAGGCGAACGCGATGAGCAACAGCGCCGCCGCGGCGACCAGCCCTCCGATCAGCCGCGCCGGCTGATACTCCGCGCCGGCTGGCTCGGCGAACTCGATGGGTCGCGCCGACGCGACGGCGACGCCGTCGATCAGCACGGCAACCGCACACGTCGACCCGCGACCGCATTCGACTCGCGCTCGGCCGACTTCTCCCGACACGACGACGAACTCGGCGCGACCGACGCCGTCGGCGCCGACCCGGAGCGGGGTGGGCTCGCCGACGACGCCACACCGCTCGGTGCCCTCGATCGCGGGCGCCGCGCAGAGAACGACCGCGCCGTCGGCGCCGGGTGGGAACGACCGGACTTCGACCTCGAGGACGTCACCCGACTCGATCTCGACGTTCGGGGTGACCGTCAGCAGTCCAACCGCGGGTGCGGGCTGGTGGAACCAGACGTCGATGGTCGCGATCTTGTCTCCCGCCGCGACTTCGACCGAGCACCGTCGACACGGGCCGTCGATCTCATCGGCAACCCGGTACTGAAATCGTGCCGTCCCGGCATTGTCGAAGCGAACGGGATACGCGTTGCGGCAGCTCGCCGCCGCCGCGCGTTCGCACTGGCGCACGACTCCGGTGGCGTCGGGCTCGAAGCCGCTCGCGTCGACATCGAGAACGTCACCGTCGGCGAGGTCGCCACGGCGCGGCGGCACCGAGCGCCTCGCATCCTCGGATTCGGGTTCGACTCCGACGCGAACAATCTCGGAACTTGCCGCGGCCGCTCGCGGCACGCCGATCGCGACGAGACCGACGAACCCGCTCGCGACGAGCACCGCGATCCGCGTCGGTCGGCCGATCATCGTCAGTACTGCCGACTCCGGGCCTCGGTGTCTTCGTCGAGGCGGCGGTTCAGGGTCAGGACGCGACCGATCAGCGGAAGCGCCAACACGTTCAAGCCGTGCAGCACACCGATGATCAAGAAGATTCCACCGAAGCGAACCGCGGTCGCGCGCAGCTGTTGGGCCTGCACGGTGTCGGCCCACCCGCGGTCGGGCTCGAAATGCACGGTGAACAACGTGTACGCCAAGAAGATCAGGTAATACGCGACGTCCATCAGCACGATGAAGCTCTTGCCAGTTCGCGGATTCACGCGGAACACATCTGCCGCGTAACTCTTGCCGAACCGTCGAATGAACGGACCGAGCCACAAGGCCAATCCGATCATCGTCGCGAACCAGAGCAGTTCGAGAATCCACCAGTCCATGATCCAGGCTCCTTCACGGGATTCAGTCGTTGCGGACACGATCAGGCCGACCGCGCCGATCGAACACAGCGCGACTGCCAGCCGCGCGCGGCGTTGGCGACGCATCGCTCGATCGTCGTCGATACCGAGCGCCACGCGGGCAAACAGGTCTTCGCTCTCGTCGAGTTGCGACGCGCTCGATGCGAGCGCGTCTCGAAGGCGGCTTTCGATCGACGTCACGCGCCATCCTCGCGTGATTCGCCGAGGGCATCTCGGAGGGCTTGCATGCCGCGGGTCAGGTGCGTCTTGACCGAGTTGCGAGAGATGCCGAGCGTCGTCGCGATCTCGTCGACGCCTTGTTCTTCGTAGTAACGGAGCACGAGACAGTCGCGTTGTCGTCTTGGCAGGTCGCGCAGCGCATCGACGACCTCGGCCTGATCGTCGGAGAGGTCGATCACATCCTCGGTCGCGGCCCGCGTGTCGTCGAACGGGAGGTGATGTCGCAACGACACGAGACCGCGCCGGTTGTGGTCGCGGGCGAGATTCACGACGATCGAACGCAGATATGCCGGAGCGCGGTCGGGTTCGCGAATTCGGTGGGCCGAGCGCGCAAGCCGAATGAAGGCCTCTTGCACCAGATCCTCCGCCGCGTTTCGGTCGTCGACGAAGAGCCGGGCCAGACGCACCAATGCCTGGCCCTCGAGTTCGAACAGTTGGATGACGAGCGAACGCGCTGCCGACATTGCGGCCGAGTCGTCAGCGTTCGCTCCGACCTCGGCCGAGTCGAGACGCGCGACGATCGCCGCCAGCCAGCGCGGCCAGCGCGCGGCCGGACCGATCCGCGGTGTGGAGGCAACCAGCCCCAACGTCGTCGACGAACAGTGCACCGAACGACCGACGAGCTCGACCGAGCACGCGGGTGACCTGATCGCGAAAAAAGTCGTCGCGTGCTCAGCCCGGCTGGGCAGCAATCCAGTAGCCATCACCGGTCGAGGTCGTCCGAATCGCATATGCGGGGCCGTGCGGCGACCGTACCGAACCCAGTCCACCACGATGCGCGGCCCGCCCGAATCGGACAACCCGTCCGGAGCGGGTCACGAGGAAGTAGCCCAGACCATCCGGAGCACCTGCGATACCCACGACCGGGCTGTCGAGACCCGATGCCGAGCCGCGATGCACCGCGTCGCCGAACGCGAACACGAGGCCCGACTGGGCGACGAGCAGGTAGCCGAGCCCGGTCGGCGTGGGCGCGATGCCGACGATCTTCGACGGGAGTTGGACCGGCTCGGGCGGGTCGTGCCGCTGGGCGGTGCCGAAGGCGAAGACCCGACCGTTCGAGTTCACGAGCCAATAGCCATCGCCGTCCGGAGTGCAGGCCATCGCCACGATCGGCTTGACCAAGTCGAGCTTCGCCGTCGACCCGAGCTTGCGCGCGTCGCCGAACGACCAGATCCGACCCTTCGAGTTCACGATCCAGTAGCCGCGCCCCGACGGTGACGAACAGATGTCGACGATCGGGTGCACGATGCCCGCGGCGTCGAGGTCGCCCAGGTTGCGCGCCGCTCCGAAAGTCCTCACGGCCCCGTTCACCCCGACTACCCACCCTCCGGCGTCGTCGGGTCGGATCGCGGCGCCGACCGCCTCGACGCCGAGGCGACCGCGTCCTTCGCCGAGATCGGTCGCGTCGCCGAAGGGGAACAGGTGCTCCTTCGCCGAGCCGAGACACGGGGCGGTGTGCGCGCCGGTGCGATCGTTCGTCGCACTCACCGTCGTGCAGCTCGGCTCCCACTCCCACGGCGGCACGCAACTGACCACACGACACACGACCGGGCCGACACACGGGAGTTCGGCATTGCAGTTGCCGTACCGGAATCGGTTGCAGCAATGGCGCCGATGGTCGCACGTACTCGGGTCGTCGTGGCAATTGCATTGGCAGGGCCAGCACTCCGGACCGCAGATCCCGCTCGATCCGCAGCCGCACGTCCCGCAGGTGCTGTTGCAGTCGACGTAGTAGCGCGGCCCGCCGTTACAGAAGTTGTTGACGTCGGCCTTCCACCAGCCGGCCGCGATGGACCCGGGTGGGCATTGGTTCCGGCCCTCGTTCACCGTGCAACAAAAGACCGTCCAGCCCGATGAGCAGTCGCTCGCGGGCCCGCACACCGCGTCATAGGCCGAGACCGGACGGCTCAGAAATCGCCATGGCGACAGTGCGAGCGCCGAGCCGGTGACGGCCGTGGTGGTGAGCAGACTGCGCCTCGACGGACGCGACCGGCCCATCCGGCGAGCGATCGTCTCGGTGACGCGCATCGTGAGCGGCTGCGCCCGATGGGCACGTCCCGCCCGAACCTCGTCGGGCACGAGATCGTCGGGTGCGACATCGTCCGGTGTCACGTTCGGTCTCACCACGCACCGACCTGGGTTCGAGCCAGCATCGAGTTGAGCGCACCAAGGTCTCGCACGTCAGCACGCGAACCCAACACGACATAGAGGCCGAGCGCGCGACCGCCGAGTTGGAAGAAGTGCTGGGCGCCCGCTTGGCCGCTGATCGTGCGCTGCAAATTCGCCGCTGCGAAATCGCGCGCAAACAGTCGCGGTACGCCGCGCCGAGCGAACAGCGGCTGGTCGACGACCTCGGATCCGTAGTCGAACAACACGACGAAACAGTCGCCGGGTCGCATGTGCTCCACGACCCCACCGCCGAAGTCGCTGCGATCATCGGGCAGCGGGAAGTTCGCGAGATGCACGATCGGGTTCGTCGACTCGTTCACCCGTCGGGCCGGCCGTCGGAACAGCCGCGCCTCCCACCCGTCGTCGAGTTCGATCTGCATGCCGAAACCCGCGAGTTTCACGCGACGGCCCACCGAGTCAGCGCAACCGCCGTGACGGCTTGCACCACGACCGTGGATCGGTGCGCGAAACCGGCGCGTCGATGCATCGAAGCCATGAAGGCTCGCAAGTCGGCCCAATCGCGGATTCGAACGGTGAAGACCAACGGGACCGCGCGGGTCGCGCCGAACACGGCACCGATCACGAGCCCGCCGATCGGACCGCCGAACAGGGTCCACGCGAACACGAGCCACGTGAGCGAAGTCGCGACGATCGTCGCGAAGCCGACGCCGAGTTGCGCTCCGTACCCCGCGCCATAGACCCAGCCTCGATAGCGCGTGAGCCAGTCCTCGTCGACCTGGCGAACGATGCCCGGCGGACGCAGTCCGCCGACCCCGAGGTCGACAACGACCCCGACCGCGGCGATCGCGCCGAGTGCATATGCCGCACCGGTCGAGAACCGCAGTCCGACACTCGCGCCCGCGACCGCCAGCATCGCTCCTAGGGCCGCGCCGGCCAGCGTCGACGCGACGAAGTGACTCGTCGCAGTGACCCAGAATCGTTGTCGTCGTGCCCGCTCACCGAGTGGGCTGATGCTCGACAGCATCGACTCTCCTCACGGTGACCACGAGCTTCGGATCGCCGCGACGACTGCGAGCGGCACGCCCAGCCACACGAGCGCGCTCACGCGCCCTCCGGCGACTCGGCCGCTCGGTGATACAAGCTCGCATCACCGGGCTGGAGACCGGCCGCGAGCAACTCGCGATCGATACGGGCCTCGGTGGTGGCGTCGGCCGCGTCGGCCCCGGCTTGATCGAGCAGCGCCCGAACCTGGTCCCAGGCGACGCCGGTGCCCTCACCGACGATTCGGCGGGTGACGCCGTCGACGAGCGCGAAATACGGCGACCCGGGAACGGCGTAGTCGACCCACGCTGCGCTCGACATCACGAGCGGAACGTGAGCCGGCGCGAGTCGTCGGAGCGAGCTGATGCTCTCGTCCGACGCGTCCTGCGTCACGATCACGAGACGCACGTCGGCCGGGAGTCCGAGATCGGACGCGCGAGCGAACGCATCCCAGAACGTCTGGCAGGTGAGGCAACTGCTCGACAAGAACGCGAGCAGCGTGCGGTGCGCGACTCCGACGATGCTCACGACCATGACGTCGTCGTGCAACCCCGCGCCGGCGATGTCGGCCACGCTCCCCGGCGCGGCGCTCGGTTGCGGCAGGTCGGCCCGAACTCGAAAGTCGACCGATTGCTGCGAAGGGGCGTCGTCGCGACCACCGTCGATCGCGTGCAACCTTCGGAGGATGTCACCGTGCGAGCGCAGCAGCCCGAGAATCAGCGCGGCCTGCAGCGCCACGACGACCACGAGAGCACCGACGACGAAACCCATCAGCCGACCGCTCGTTCAGCCGGTTGGGCGAGACCGCCGACGAGTTCGGCTGCCAGGAACGCTCCGATGACGACGAGCGAAAGAAACGCGATCGCCGGGAGCGGACCGATCGATGGCACGTCGACCGCGAGTGCAGCGAACGAACCGGCAGCCAATGCGGCGTCGAGTACCGCATGCTGCGGGCGCGCCGGGGTTCGCGCGTTGCCGAGGCAACCACAACTCGTCCGACGACGAGCGGCGCGGGCGACGAACCCGGCGAACGCGCAGTACAGACCGCCGGTCGCGGCGATCGCGACGCGCGAACCGCCGAAGACCGCGGCGCCGACGACGACCTGCATCACCCCGAAACCACGTGCGACCCCGGGAGCCACCCGTAGGCGCTGGGCCGCGAGGGCACCGATCACCGCGTTCGGCGTGCGCGCGGTGTGCACGCCCGCGACCACGAGGAGCGCGGCGGCGATGAGTGTGATCGAGATTGCGATGCCTGGAAGCAACGATTCAGTTCCTGTGGTGTCGATCTCGTCCGAGGATTCCCGCCAGCTGCGACACTAGGAGTCAGCGCCCTCGGCGCGGCGGATCGTCGCACCGAAACCGACCTTTGTCCGCCCGTCGCGGGCAACCCGGGTGTGACGTGCCGGCGTGCGTTGCGCCGACCCGCTTCCTGGGCCGGTCTGATCAGGCCGCCGTGAGTGCGACGGCCCCGCCGACCAACGGCAACGTGACGTCGATGGATCGGAAATCGATCGATCCGCCGAGTCGCGGTTGGGCGTATGCGGTCGTCGTCGCGACGAGTTGCAGGGTGATGGTGTCGCCTGCGGCGAGTCGGTGCGCAACGGATTCGAGCGGCACCTCGACCGAGTGCTCCGCACCGTCGAGTTCGACGACGATCGGCGTGATCTGATTGCCGAGCACGACATCGTTCGAGTCGTCGACGAGCTGGGCGAAGACGCGCGTCGGCCGATCACCGTCTTCGACCGTTCCCGCATACGTGAACGCGAGCGTCGGCGCACCGACGACGAAGCCGTCGTTCGACGCCGAGATGGTGACCTCGACCGCATTGGCCGCGCGCCCGGGCGTGAACTCGAGGGCAAGACCACCGATCACGCCGCCTCCCGACGTAGGCGCGGCGGCGGGGCCGGCGCCGCCCGCGGCCACCAGGTCGAGCGTTCCCGAACCGGTACCGATCAGTTCGGACGCAGGTTCTGGGAATTCGTCGATCGCCCAGAGTTCGCCGTGCTGGTCGACGAATCCGAATCGCGGTGGCACGGGCGCGTCGTCGTTCCCGCGCAGATATCGATCGAACCAGTGCATCGTCCACGCGCCGGTCCATGTCACGTCACCCGGCTCCGAGAGGCACACTCCATGACCGCCGCAGTACCACAACATCGATACCGGTACGCCCGCATCGCGCAGCATCTCGTAGTTGATGATCGCCTCGTCGGGCGTGAACAACGTGTCGACCGTGCCCTGGATCAGCAAGGTCGGGGCCGTGATCCGACTGATCAACTCGGCGCCCGGTCCGCGTGACTCGAACCACTCGACGTCGTCGTCGGAGATCGTGCCGCGTTCCAACATCGACTCGTGCGACGACTCGATGTGCGGGTCGAGATCCCGACCGTTGGCGGCCTCGTAGAGGAGACCACCCCAACCTTCCTTCGAGATCTCGCCGCGGTAGAGGCTGGTGCGCAACGAGTGCCACGCGATCGTCGGGACGATCGCGTCGACGCGACAGTCGATCGCCGCGGTGACGAGCGCGATGCCTCCGCCGTACGAGCCGCCGAGCATGCCGACGCGTGGGTCGCCCGCGGTGTCGAGCTCGACCTCGGGCTGGGTAGCAACCCAATCGATCAGGCGCTGCACGTCGCGACCTTCGTGCTCGGGGTCGTTGACGGTGATCGTCCCCGTGGATTCGCCGAATCCGCGCGGGTCCCAGGTCAACACGTTGTAGCCCGCGTCGCGCAGCGATCCGACGGCGAGGTCGCCGAAGAGCCCTGATCCGCCGGTGTCGGTCGCGCCCGACAGACCCCAACCGGGACCTTCGAGCAGCGTCGGTGCGGGACCGTCGACGTCATGGGCCGGGTACCAGTGAATGCGGAGTCGAGTCCCGTCGAAGCTCGTCAACGTGAAGTCACCATCGACCCCGTCGACGGGTTCGACCACGGGCACCTCTGGTTCGGAAAGGCCGCACGCTGCATCCGGCTCCGTCGTCGTCGCCTTCGGGCCCGACTCCGACACCGAACCGGATCGCGCGGTCGGGTCCGACTCGTCATCCGAACAGGCGGCAACGAGCAATCCCGCCACCACGACCACGGCAATCACACGAAGACGCATGGCGCGCACGATAGAAGGCACGCAGGTTCTCCCACGGACGATCTGGTGGTGACCCCGACGCTCAGTGCGTCAATTTCGCGAACGCCCGACGACGAGCGTCGCGGCGGCGAGCACCGGAACCGCCACCAGCGATGCCACCAGCGCGACCTTGTCGACGCCATCGAGACCGTCGAGATCGCCGAGGTGGAACACGAGATGCCACACGCCTTGGATCAACCATCCGACCGCGGCCGGCGCGCACAAGGCCGGGCGCCACCACGACCAGATCGAGATCACCGCGAGCGCGAGGAACAATGCGCCAACATCTCGCACGAGGTGTTCGTCGTATCGTCCGCCCGCGGCGGCGAGCCAACCGCGCCCGAGCGGAAAGTCGTCGTGGAAACTGCGGGGAAAGAACGCGGCTTGCACCCCCGTGGGAACGAACATGACTCCGAGCGCGACGACGAGTACACGCGCCAATCGTTCGTTGCGCATCAGAACTCCTTCATGTGAGCGAGCGCACATCGGCCGAGAGGGCGAACGCACCGAGCGCTGCGACGAACAACCAAACACTTCGGATGACGAGACCGTACGTGCGTCGCGACCGCAACCGACGGACCTCGTCGGTCGTGCCCAGTGCTACCAACGCGAATACTGCCGGAATCACCATCAACGTCACGATCACGATGAGCGGCGGAAACACGATGAGTAAGAACGCGGGCACGACGTAGCGCGCGAACCGCGATCGAGGCGGAGCGATCCGGAGCGCGCGGTCGACCGCGACCGCGATCGCCCAGGCGAAGATCGCAGGCAGCGCAACGAACAGGCCGACCGCGAACCACGTCGGTTCGAGCAACGTGAAGTCGACACCGTCCGCGTGCACCAACATCTGCCCGACCACGGCCCCGCTCGCGAGCGCGACCGTGACGCGCCGAAACCACCGCGGACCGATCAGCCACGGCCTCACCAGGAGGTACGCGCACGCACCGATCACACCGACGATCGCACCGAGGAACAACAGGTTGCTCGTGCCGGACATGGTGAACACACCCATGATGAATCCGTCGTCGCTCTCGACACCGCGAATCGAGTCCGGTGAGGTGAGGCGCAGTGCGAACATCGCGAGCCGAGAACCGACACCCGCGACGAAGAACCCCGTCGGAACCCCCGCGACGATGATCACCCAGGCGATGCGCAACCCGTCGGGCCCGATGCGCGGCAGGACCTCGTGATCGTGCCGGTCGTCGTCGACTCCGTCGGCGTCGACAGCTGCGGCGTTGGATTCGACCGGTTCGGTCCGCGTCGTCATGGTCCGACGGTGAGCACGTTCGAGGGATCACTCGGACCGACGATGTTCACGGCTCGTACTCGGAACGCGCACGTCGTGCCGAGCGGGCAGGTCGGCGTGGTCACTTGCACGCTGCCGACGGAAATCCACGTCGAACCGCCGTCGATCGAGCGTTCCGCGGTGTAGTCGAACACGGCGACCCCGCCGTCGTCGACCGGCGGTTCCCAGGTCAGGCCGACGAATTCGCCGATTCGGCGAATGTGGATCAGCGTCGGAGGGTCGGGCCGGGCCCAGGTGGTCGCGCTCGCGTCGGCGGCGAGACCGTGCCCCGCGGCGTTGCGCGGTCGGACTCGCAGCGTGCACGTCGCACGCTCCCCCGGGCACGCGATCGCAGCGCTGCGAACCGTCTGGTAGGCGACGAACTCGAAGTTCGCACCGTCGTCACTGCGTTCGACGCGGTAGTCGACCAACGGGAAGTCGCCTTCGTCGACAGGCGCGTTCCAGGTCGCCGAGACGCTGCCGTTCGTACCGATCGCGACGAGATCGGTCACCGGGTCGGGCGCTCGGTAGGTCGTCGCCGACACTGCGGGCGACCACGCGCCGTCGCCGATCGCGTTGCGGGCACGCACTCGAAGCCCGCAGGTGACACCGGGGCCGCCGCACGAGATCGTCGCGCCGGTCGTCGTTGCCGAATACGGACCGACGACGACACCGCCGGGTCGATCGACTTCGACGTCGTAACCGGTGACTGCGCTTCCGCCATCATCGGCCGGCGCCGCCCAGTTGAGCGTGAGCTGGCCGATTCCGGGCCCCGCGACTGCACTCGTGATCGTCGGCGCGTCCGGAGCGGTCGCCACGGGTGCGTCGTCGTCGACGATCGTGCCCAGTCCAACGGCGTCGGCGAGCACGACGCCCGACGGGTCGGTCAACACGACGAGGAACTGTTCGTCGACTTCGTCCTCGCGATCGCTGATCACTTTGACCACGACTGCGGCCTGGGTCCGCCCGGCGCGCACTCGAACGGTACCGACGCGGGCGACCACGTCGAGACCGGTCGTCGCCGTCCCCCCGACGACCGCGAACCGCGCCGTTGCGTCGAGCGGAAGCGAGCGATCGAGGTTCACCGAGAAGCGTAACGAGCGCGTCGCGCCGTCTCCTTCGCGCAGCGAGGCGTCTCCGATCGCCAAACGACCGCTGCCGGCACCCTCGTCGTCGCGGATCGTGATGACGCCACTCGGGTCGGCGACCGTCACGCCACCGGCGTCGAGTACATCGACCTCGATGGTTTCGTCACCTTCGACGTCGGTGTCGGCGAGCACCTTGACCGCAATCGAAGCGAACACCTTGCCGGCACGAATCCGTACTCGTCCGGTGCGGGCGACGTAGTCGACCGCCGCGGTCGCGCTGCCGGTGTTCGCGGTGTACTGCACGAACGTGTCGGTGGCGACGGGCTCCGAGAGCGTGACGGTCACGCGGGCGGTCGTGAACCCGGCGTCGCCCTCCGCCAGCGACACGTCCCCCACTCCGACTTCGGGCGTCAGCGCCGCGGAGGTCGGGGTCGCGAACACCGCCGGTGTTGCAACGACGAGCAGCGGAATCAGGAATCGTCTGGTCCGAAACACAGCATCTCTTGCACGCATGCCGTACCGACGCACGTCGCCCCGGTCGCGGGTGACCGCAACCTTCGACATTGTTCAGATCGAGTCGAAACCCGAGCTGAAGATCCCGAGTCCGACAATCGCGATCGGTATGCCGACGAAGGCGAAGACGCCGAACGCGACGGTTGCGCCGAATCCCGCGAAGAAGATGCACAGTCCGACGGTTGCCTGCACGATGCGCCCCATGAGGTCTCCTCGAGTTGGGTGTCAACTCGACAGACGCACGCCGAACTCGCCGCGGGTGACGCACGTCAGGCGATCGCCGGGGCTGCGACCGAATCAGGCGTTGCCGGCATCCAGCACGTTGTAGAAGAACGTGTTCGACAACGACAGGATCTCGGCGCGATGCGCGACGTACGGCACGTGCCCGTCGCCCTCCCACGTCACGAGGTAGGCCTGAAGCCCAGCCGCTCGGGCCGTCGTCAGCGTCGACGTCGCCCACGCGTGGGGGACGAGCGCATCAGCGGTGCCGTGGAACATCAACACGGGTGCATCGGTCGAATCGATGTACCCGTTGAACACCGCCGCGCCCGAGATCGACTGCGCACCACGGACGGCCGCGGAG
>SXGT01079076.1_pt1 | contig 26835 bp, 21 predicted proteins | sample 3176221 | NCBI WGS metagenome assembly SXGT01 (sample SAMN11356862, study PRJNA531348) | freshwater metagenome | isolation source: freshwater sample F1-120 | place: China: Fuxian Lake, Yuxi | collected 2017-12-25
CATCACGCGCTACCAGGCGATCTTCGACGGGAACCGCTCGCCGCGCGCGAATCCGACGCTGCGCGGGATGGTGTCGGGGTTGCGATTATCGGCGACGCGGGACGACATGGCGTTGATGTACCTCGCGACGATCCAGGCGATTGCGCATGGCACGCGGCACATCATTGACGAGATGAACAAGGCGGGGTTTGCGATTGATTTGATTCTCGCGTGTGGCGGCGGGACGAAGAACCCTGTGTTCCTGCGCGAGCATGCGGACATCACCGGGTGCCGGATCGCGTTGCCGGCTGAGCCGGAAGCAGTATTGCTGGGTTCGGCGATTCTGGGCGCGGTGGCGAGCGGCGCGTTTCCGAGTGTGCTCGATGCGATGGCGGCGATGAACAAGGCGGAGCGAGTGATTGAGCCGTCACGTGGCGCGGTGGCGGAGTTCCACGCGAAGAAACACAAGGTATTTCATCGGATGTATGAGGATCAGCTGAAGTACCGGGAGATGCTGGACTAGGAACAATTCAAAAGATCAAAACAGAGGCACAGAGAACACGGAGAGAACTTCTCTGTGAACTCTGTGCCTTTGTGTTGATGATTGTTACTTATTCGGTCGCAAGCCGCGCGTCCATCGTTTTTTGGACGAGGTCGAGCTGGTCTTTGAGTAGGTGTTGGTTGGAGGTGATGTCGTCGCCGAGTTCGAGATAGGGGTCATGTTGCGCGTCGTGCGCGGGCCAGATAGTAAGGCCGTCGCCATTGGGGTCGCCGGTGGTGGCGAAATTCACCCAGTAGCTGGACATCGCTTCGGAAAGCGCGCGATCGGTTTCGTTGAATCCGCGCGACACGTCGAGGTTGCCGAAGGCGTAGGCGATTTCGGCGGCGTGGAAAGCGCGGTTGTAGGCGTGGTCGCCGACGGGCGGGATGCGAGTGAAGAAGTAGAGGTATGCAGGGACGCCGGCCTTCGTCATTTCCCGGGCCCAGGTGCGCATCTGCCAGGTGAAGCCGCGGTCGCGCGCGGCGGCGAGTGCGGCATCGGCCGCTTCGGCGTCGGTGGCGGCGGGATAGAGGTTAGCGAACTCGGTCTCAAAACCCTTGAAGTCGCGCGCGACGTAGGTTTTCAGGCCGTCGAGCGTCGTGGGCACCATCGCGCGCGGGAGCAGCGTGGTCATTTCGTCCGCGTTCGAGCCGACGATTACAGGCACGTGATGTTGTTCGCCGCCGGCAAAGATAAGGCGCGCTTCCTTCGGGAAGACCCAGCCGTCGACGACGCCGCGCGTGGGCGTGTTGCCGCGCGCGCCGAAAGCGTCGATGATTTTTTCCGCGGGCAGCGCGCGCAGTGCGGCGAGGTCTTTCGCGCCGAGCGACTCTGCAAACTTCACGCCGGTGGATTCGCCGGAGGGCTGGCCGAATTTTTCTTCCTTGAGGTAGGCCATCGGGCCGAATGTGCCGCCGCTTTCGCCGATGGCGCGGTGGAAGAGGCCTTTTGAAAGAGGAGTGGCCATCAGCGAGCAGACGCTCCACGACCCGGCGGATTCGCCGAAAATGGTGACGCGCGAGGGATCGCCGCCGAAGGTCGCGATGTTTTGCTGCACCCATTTGAGCGCGGCGATTTGATCGAGCACGCCTTGGTTGCCCGAGGCTCCGTGCTTCGATTCCGCCGTGAGGCCGGGATGCGAGAAGAAGCCGAAGGGGCCGAGCCGGTAGTTGATCGTGACGAGGACGACGCCCTTCTTGGCGAGGTTTGTGCCGTCATAGGTGGGTGTTGCGCCGGAACCGCGCGTGAGTGCGCCGCCGTGGATCCAAACCATGACGGGGCGCTTTTCGTTGGGCTCTTGCGCGGCGGACCACACATTGAGGCAGAGACAGTCCTCGCTCATCGGTGAGGGCGGACGGTAATAGACCGACGATTTGTCGTAGGGCGCCTGCATGCAGTCATTGCTGAATTTTGTGGCGTCGCGCGTGCCGGTCCAGGCGACGACATCAGCGGGAGGTGCCCAGCGGAGATTGCCGACGGGCGGCGCGGCGTAGGGGATACCTTTGAAAATCTGAACGCCGTTTTCAGCGGTGCCGGCGATCGTGCCGCCCGTGACTTTGGCGGTGGGGCCGTTGGCAAATGAGTTTGTGGCGATGAAGAATGCGGCAGTGAAAATCAGTAATTTTTTCATGGTGAATGCCTCCAAGTCGGCAATATAGCGCGGGACGGACGGGCGGGCAAGATCGAGTCATGTTGGTGCGTGGCACATGGGAATTTGATTGGCAACACACAGCGATCGTGCTCGGGCCTGAGTTTTACTACAACGAGGCGGTACGCTATAAAACTGATAGCAGGTATCCGGCGTTAGTTGCCAGGGGAGTTCAGATTGAAACGTCTTTCTGTCTCTTGGTTGTTCATCAATATTGCCGGGATTTCCTTGGTTGGTGCCGTTCTCTGGGCTTGGTATACGCTCGATCTGGCATCCCGCGACGTCGAGCGTTTGAGACAGGAAATTCACGCCCGCGGTGTGCCTGCGACTTTGGAAGAACTGGACGGTATGTATCCGCCTGTTGCACCGGAGGAGAATGCCGCACTGGCCTACTTGTCGGCAGCATCGAAGATCAGGTTATTGGAATTCAGCCGGCAGGAAAAAGTGCCGGTATTCGATCAAGACGAAGAGTGGCTCGCGCCGTTGGGTGAACGATTGCCGCCAGACGCGATGGCACTCGCGCGCGAGTTTCTCGCTCTCAATCAGGTGGTCATTGCGGAGGTGCGCGAAGCCCAGGCGCTCGAAGCGGCTCGATACCCTGTTTCGTCGTTTGGTTTCGCCCACCAAGATACTGCTCATCTGGGCAAGATCCGAGAACTGGTTCGTTTAATGCGGCTGAGCGCCGTCGTTTTTTCCGAAGACGGGAACGCGAACGCTGCAGTCGCCGATCTGATCAGCGGTGTGGCCATAGCGCGTTCCTTGAGCGCAGAGCCGATGGAGATATCTCAAGGATCGCGGATTGGCAGTCTTGCGGGTTTATCCAGAACGTTTACTCGCGTTCTTTCGTTGCACTCCTTGTCCGCGGACCAACTAAAAGAATTCCTCGCGACGATCGAATCTGCGGGTGAAGCAGAGACATTTCTGCGAGCTATGCGTAGCAGCGCTTGCCAGAGCCTTGTTGCATATAGTAGTGCTCATGGCAGAGGGAATCTGCTTTCGGCGCCGGCGGAACGGCAAAGGCTTGAATATGTGATGCGGATGCTGATTTTGGCCGAAGGGGATCTGGCAGAATCGGTTGAGTCGTACGAAGCGCATTGGCGGGCGACGTCCGGCCGTTTGGATTACATTTTGCTTTCTTCTCTCGCCCTGCTTTACAGGCCGTTTATTCTTGAAGTGATCAACCGTGATCTTCTTGAACTGGTTGTGGCTGTTGAAGTATTTCGGTTACGCACGGACCAATTGCCGGAAACGCTTGACGATCTGTCTCCTGATGCGATAAATGCCACGGATCCATACAGTGGACACCCCTATCATTATCTCCGTCGGGGTTCCGGTTATGCCGTGTACAGTACGGGGCCCAACCGGGCAGATGACTTGGGGATGAGCGGGCGCGTCATTCTGGAAGGGGACATTGTCTTAAATGTCGCGCGTTGACTATTGGACGGCTGCGGAGCGCTTGTAGAGGGTCAACAAGCTGTGTCCGCTAGAACGCCTTCCAGCTTTTGGCTACCATGCTAAGCAGAGCTGCGTGTAGTGGGGCGGCCGGGAGGATTTTCCGATGAACCAAGGCATTTCACGACGTGGATTTCTGAAGACAGCGAGTATTGGCGCGGCGGGCCTTGCGCTCGGTGGTGTGGCACCGCGGGCGTTTGCGGCGCGCGACTACAAGATCAGCCTGGCGGCGTGGTCGTTGCACAGGACGATAGGGACGAAAGAAGGCCAGACGCCGATGCTCGAGATGCCGCGGCTGGCGCGCGAGGAGTTCGGCATCGAGGCGATCGAACTGGTGAACCGGATGCTGGCATCGACGGAAAAGAGTTATGTCGATCAGTTCATCAAGAATGCCACCGATCATAAGGTAAAGATTTTGCTGATCATGGTGGACGGCGCGGGAAGCGTGGGGGCGCCGTCCGAGGACGCGCGCAAGTCTGCGATAACGCAGCACATCCAGTGGGTCGACATCGCGGCGGACATGGGTTGTCATTCGATCCGGATGAACTGGGCAGGCCACACGGACGATACGATGAAGACGACCGAGGCGCTGAATGCGCACATCGATCGATCGGCGCCGACGCTGCGCGCGATTTGCCAGCACGCCGACAAGAAGGGCCTGAACGTGATCATCGAGAACCACTGGGGGCCGTCCTCGTATCCCGATGCGCTGATCGGGTTGATCAAGAAAGTGGACCATCCACGCTTTGGCACGCTGCCAGACTTCGGGAATTTCCCGGACGATGTGGACAAGTACGACGCAATCGATCGGATGATGCCGTATGCAAAGGCGGTGAGCGCGAAGTGCTACGACTTTGACGATGCAACGGGCGACGAGACGAAGCTGGATTACCCACGGCTAATCGCGAATGTCGTGGACAAGCATGACTACCATGGGTATATCGGGATCGAATATGAAGGCAATCGCCTGAGCGAGTTTGACGGGATCAAGGCCTGTAAGAAGCTGTTGGACAAGCTCAAGGCCTGAACGCCGCTGCCCTCGGGAGGGGCACCCATGCCGGGTTTCGAGGAAGGCGCGTTCTTCGCCGACCGTTATGAGATCAAGAGCCAGTTGGGGCGCGGGGGCATGGGCATGGTGTACCTCGCGAAGGACTGGAAGAACGAGCGGCAGGTGGCGCTGAAGACGCTGCTGCCGAAGTACGCGCAGCTTCCGCAGGCGGTGGCGCGATTTGAACGCGAGATCAGCGCGGCGGGGCGCATCGATCACCCGGCTGTGGTGAAGATTTACGACTCCGGCAAGGTGGACGGCACGCTATATTATGCGATGGAGTACGTCGACGGCAAGAGCGTGCGGTCGTGGATGCGCGAGCGCAAGAAAAAAGGAAAGCGGGTCGGGCTCAATTCGACCGTGCGCATTTTGGGGATGGTGTGCGGCGCGCTCGAGAAGGCGCATGAGTTCACGATCCACCGGGACCTTTCGCCTGAAAACGTGATGGTGACCCGCGATGGGCAGGTGAAGCTGCTTGACTTCGGTCTCGCCAAACTCATCGAGACGGACCAGGACCTCACGCGCGTCGGCGTTACGCTCGGCAAGATTCAATACAGTTCCCCCGAGCAGCGCGCCGACGCGAAGCACGTCGATCACCGAACGGACATCTATGCGCTCGGCGTGATGTTCTATGAGCTGCTGTCCGGTGAACTTCCGATGCCTGGGGTGAAGCTTAAAAAGCTCGTTCCGTGGTTGACACCAGCGGGTGAGGCCTTTGTCGCGAAGGCGATGGCGGACGATCCATCGGCCCGATTCCAATCCGCGCGCGAATTCAAAGACGCGATGATGGTCCTCTACGAGCAGGCGAGAGAGATCGAGCGCACAGCGGAGGGCAAGGCGCCAAAGGCTTCCGATGATGTCTCTGCGCCGACGCCGATGGAGGCCTCGGGGGGACTACGGTTTGAGTCAGGATCGACCGCGCCGAACCCGAGTGCCGGAGGCGCGGCAGCCCGCAAGTCTGTACCGGTGGCAGCGCCGGTGAAAACTGGTTTGTTTGCGCGAATCCGCGCGGCCCTGGCCCGGCTTGGACGCCGGTGGGGGCGGTGAGACCGAAAGAATAGACAGGATTTATATGATTTTCAGGGTTTATTGACCTGGAATTCATTCAGTTCGAATTCGTCTATTTAGATGAGGAGGCAAACGGGCATGATGGGGTTGCGTGGAGTGATGCGGATCCTGACTCTGTGCGCGTTGCTGCTTCCAATTTCGCGTGTGCTTGCTGAAGACATGCCGTTGCCAGAGGCCGCGGACGTGATCGCCAAGGTGAATGCGCGGGACGATGGCGCGCAGGCGATGCGCAAGATAACGATGATTTTGAGGGACAAGGGCGGGTCGGAACGGACGCGCGAAACGGTGAGCTGGCGGAAATGGTATGGCGCGGAGAAGAAGACGATTTTATTTTTTCAGAGCCCGGCGAATGTGCGCGACACGGGATTTCTGACGTTCGACTACGGTGACACGAACAAAGACGACGACCAGTGGCTGTACCTGCCGGCGGCGCGTAAGGTGCGGCGGATTTCGGCGACGGACCGCGGCGACTGGTTTGTGGGGACGGATTTTACGTATGAGGACATGAAGAAGGAAACAAAGATCAGCGCAGAAGATTTCACGTTCAAGATGCTTGGTGTGCAGGATGCGGACGGGCATCGCTGCTACAAAGTCGAGGCGACGCCCGTCGATACGGCGACGGCGAAAGAGTTGGGTTATGCGCGTGGCGTGAGCTGGTTCGATGCGGAAATCTGGGTCTCGCGGCGGACGGAGTATTTCGATGCCGGCGGCAAGCCGCTGCGGACTGTGCTAACGCAGGATATCGAACAAATTGACAGCATCTGGACGGCGATGCGTATCACGGCGACGAACCATCGGACGGGCCATGTGACGGAATTTCAGTTCAGCGACGTGGACTACAAGACACCCGTGGATGACGGGATGTTCACCGAGCAGGCGCTTGCGCGCGGGGCTCGAGGGAACTAAGCGACCGGGATTCGGCCGGGCGTTCTGGAATGCGCCGCCAGCTTCGCTGGCTTAGTAAAGCGGCAGCTATCGCTGTTGCAGTCCAAAGAATAGGGCGAGACACCAGCTTCCACCTTAAGCCAGATTCCTTTGCTCTGAGCCGCTGAGGAGTAGCCACAGAAAGAAAGGGCCGCCGAGAAGCGACGTGACGACGCCTACAGGGAGTTCGGCGGGGGCGAGGACGATGCGGGCGGCGGTGTCGCAGGCGACCAGGAATGCGCCGCCGAAGAGGGCGGAGGCGGGGGTGAGCACGCGGTGATCGTGGCCGACCATCATGCGGCACATGTGGGGCACCATCATGCCGACGAAGCCGATCGGGCCGCAGACGGCGACAACGCCGCCGACCATGAGCGAGACCGTGAAGAAGAGGACGAGCTTCACGCGCGGGACATCGACGCCGCGGCTAGTGGCGAGGTCGTCCCCGAGTAGCAGCAGATTTAATTCTTGGCGAAAGAGCCAGAGCAACACACCGCCCGCGGCCGCGAAGGGCAGCATGGTCCAGATGGAATCGTAATCCACCACGGCGAGCCCGCCCATGACCCAGCGGAGCATCCGGAACGAGTTGTACACGTCGGCGGTGTACTGCACGAAGAGGATCAGACTCGAGAAGAAGAACGAGACTGCGACACCGGCGAGCAGTAGCGTGGCGGTCGAGAAGCCGCTGCGCAGGTAGGTGAGGCCATAGACGAGGCCGGTGGAGAAGAGCGCGCCGGCGAAGGCCGCGAGTGCGGGGATGCTCACGCCGAGGAGCGCGCCGGTGAGGCCGAGGTTCAGCGCGAGCGCGGCGCCGAAGGACGCGCCGCTGGACACGCCGAGCGTGAAGGGTGTGGCGAGCGGATTGCGGAAGAGCGCCTGGAAAGCCATGCCGCTGAGCGAGAGGACGACGCCGGCCACGAAGGCGGCGATGACGCGCGGGATGCGCAATTCGCGGACGATCTGCACGTCGATACTTCCGTCATTCATCAGCGCCAACGAAAAGCCGTCCGGACCGATGAAGGGCGCGGCGAAGGTGATGACAGCGGCTACCGCAGCGAAGATGAAGAGTAAGCGCCGATGCTTCATGGCGCTGCCTCACGCGCGCGGACGAGCGTTTGGCCCGATGGCGCAGGGATGCGATCGAAGGGTGTATCGAAAACGCTTTCGAGGACACCTTCGGCGAGTAGAGCGGGCATTTCACCGGAGAAATGGACGCGGCCGCCCTTGAGTGCAATTGCGCGATCGCCAAGGAGTGCGGCGGCGTTGGCGTCGTGCGTGACGCTGACGAGCGTGACGCCTTCGTCGCGGTTGAGCCGCCGCAGCAAGTTGACAACTTCGACCTGGTGCTTGTAATCGAGGAAGGTGCTCGGTTCGTCGAGCAGCAGGATGCGCGCGCCCTGTGCGAGAGCTCCGGCGATAAACACGCGCTGGCGTTCGCCGCCGCTGAGCGTATCGACCGGGCGATCGGCGAAGGCTCGCGTCTCTGTGCGATCCATCGCAGCGTCGGCCGCGTGGCGATCCTCCGGCGTGAGGGTGGAGAAGGGGCTGAGGTGCGGGTATCGCCCGAGCAGCACGAACTCCGAGACGCGGAACGGGAGATAGCGAGCATCGGCCTGGGGGACATAGCTGAGCACGCGTGCGAGGTCGCGCTGCGAATAGGTTGACGTGTTCTTGCCGAGAATTTCGATTCCGCCAGAGGTGGGCCGGACGATCCGCGCGATGCACTTGAGCAACGTGGTCTTGCCTGCGCCGTTTGGCCCGAGGATCGCGACGCTGCTGCGTTCGGGGATTTCGAGCGAGATGCTATCCAGCACGGCGCGCGCGCCACGCCCTCCGGCGTGGCATGTAAGATTGTTGATGCGAATTGCGGAGGTGGTCACGGTGAGTTCCAGTCCGCTTCGGGATGCAGCGCGCGGGCGATGTCTTCGAGCAATTGCACGAACCTAGGGCCGGGCAGGCCGACGTAGTCGCCGTTCAATATATAGATACGCTTTTCCTGAGCGGCCCGTAGGCCCGGCACGGAATTCCACTCGGCGATGATTTCTTCCTTCGTGTATTTGCCGGTTTCGGCCTTCGGGGCGAGTTCCACGATAACGTCCGGATTGATGCGCAGGATTCCCTCGGGACTGATTTCCGGGAAGGCGATGCCGTCGTCGGGGTAGGCGTTCTCTCCACCGGCGAGGCGGATGAGTTCGTCGTGCCACTGGTTACGACCCGCGGCGTAGATGCTCTCGATGCGCCCCGTGCCAAACTCGCGCGCGGAGGAAACGAGCACGCGCGGTTTCGACAGGTTGCGCGTTTTCCGCTCGACGGCGTCCATCCGCGCCCGGCACTCCGCGGCGAGCGCAAGACCGCGGTCGCGCGCATCGCAACGATCCGCGAGCGCGATGAATGAATCGAGAATGCCGGGGATAGTGCGGTGATCGACGGCCAGAATAGGGATGCGCAATCCGGCGAGGCGTGTTTTGGCTTCGTCGTGAATGACGAGTAGCGCGACGAGGTCGGGTTCGAGTTTCACAATGGCTTCGTAATTCGGATCGACAAAGCCGCCGACGATGGCGCGGGTCTGTGCTTCGGGTGGATAGGTACAGTAGCGCGTGACGCCGACGACGCGATCGCCGAGGCCGAGTGCGAAGAGGGTCTCGGTGATGCTGGGCGCGAGCGAGACGATGCGTTGGGGCGTGGCGGCTGAGACTGGCGGAGGAGTGGGGGGCGGGGCCGAGAAAAAGATTGAACGCAGAGCGACGATAGCCGCGAAGATCAGTAGTGCGATGGGGAACGCTTTGGTGGGCCGCATACTCGCCGTGTCCCGCATCGGACGACCGATGCAATAAAAAAGAAAATCCCCGGAACCCAAAATGGTCCCGGGGATGCCGTATTTCATCCGCGGTCCGGGCATGGTCCACGACGCCCGGTCCTCTTGGTGTGCGCACGTGCGCGGCGAGGTGTTCTGGCTTCCGGCGTGGCCTACTGGCCGCCCTTCCCGTGCTTGCGCACAGTGGCATTGCGGCGATCGTAGCCGGTTACAGCGGCGGGCCCGCGCCGGAGTCGCACCGGCTTCCCTCGCGCCAAGGCCTTCTTGGGCAGATTCGCACAATGCGGGGTGAGAATCAACCCGGAACAGGAGTTTCATTCACCCGCGCCCATTGCTTACTATTAAGTGTTTTATTGACTGAAGGGTGGATATGGATCAAGCCAAGCTCAAGTTATTGATGCAGGAAGTTTCGCGCGGCGCGGTGTCGCCGGAGGAGGCTGCGCTGCGGTTGAAGGCGCTGCCGTTCGAAGACCTCGGATTCGTGAAGATCGATCACCACCGGCAGATTCGCCGGGGGCATCCGGAAACCATTTTTGCACAGGGGAAGACTCCGGAGCAGGTGGTCGCGATTGTCGGAAAACTGCGCGAGCACGGCGCGAATGTATTGGCGACGCGCTGTTCGGCGGAAGTCGCTGCGGCGGTGCTGAAGAAATATCCTGATATGACGCACAACGTGCTTGGCCGGACGGTCATGTATTGTTCGTCGAAACTTGAGGTGCTGCCGGGATATATCGCTGTGGTGTGCGCGGGTACCTCCGATCTGCCCGTGGCGGAGGAAGCATCGGTGACCTGCGAGATGCTTGGGAACGCGGTGAAACGCGTGAGTGATGTTGGCGTTGCTGGTTTGCACCGGATTCTTGGCCAGCGCGAGGCACTGGAATCCGCGAATGCGATCATTGTGTGTGCCGGGATGGAAGGCGCGCTACCGAGCGTGGTGGCGGGGCTGGTGGACAAACCGATTATTGCGGTGCCGACGAGCATCGGATATGGCGCGAGCTTCGGCGGGATCGCGGCGCTGCTGGCGATGTTGAATTCCTGCGCGGAGGGTGTGTCCGTCGTGAATATCGACAATGGCTTTGGCGCGGCGGTGCAGGCCGCGCTGATTAACCGGCTTGCCGCAGGGAAGACCCCATGAAGACGCTGTACTTCGACTGTTTCTCCGGTGCGGCGGGCGACATGATCGTCGGCGCGCTGATCGACGCGGGTGCAGACTTTCCGAAGATTCGGGACGGATTGATGTCGCTCGGCGTTGAGGGTTACGACGTTGCGATTGAGAAGGTGAAGAAGAAGGGTGTGATGGCGACGAAGTTCCACGTAAACATCGCTGAGCATGGACATCCGCACCGGCACCTGAAGCATATTGTTGCGATTATCGAAAAAGGCGACTTACCGCCGAGCGTGCGCGCGGCGAGCCTTGAGACCTTCCGGCGTATTGCAGAGGCCGAGGCGACGGTGCACGGTTCGACCGTGGAGAAAGTGCATTTCCACGAAGTCGGTGCGGTGGATTCGATTGTCGATATCGTTGGCGCGCACCTGGCGCTTGACCAGTTAAAGCCGGACCGCATTGAGGCTTCGCCCTTGCATGTGGGCTCTGGCACAGTGAAATGCGCACATGGCGTGATGCCAGTGCCTGCGCCGGCGACGGCGTTGTTGCTCAAGGGCCTGCCAACGTATGGCGGGACAGTCGAGGGCGAACTCGTGACGCCGACAGGCGCAGCGTTAATTGCGCAATTAGCACAGAAGTTTGGGCCGCAGCCGGCGATGTCCATCGACACTGTGGGCGCAGGGAGTGGGACGCGCGACCTGCCGGATCGCCCCAATGTGCTGCGCGTGATGCTCGGCCAGTCGATCGGCGGGGCGGGCGCGACCGAGACGGTGACGGTGATTGAAGCGAACATTGACGATATGAACCCCGAACTGTTCCCGCCGTTGGTGAAGGGATTGATTGAGGCCGGCGCGCGCGATGCGTTCCTGACGCCGATCCTGGGCAAAAAAGGGCGGCCTGCGTATCTTGTCACGGCGATGGCGGACGAGGCGGCCGTGGAGAAAGTAGCGAACGCGCTGTTCCGCGGATCATCGACCCTGGGTTTGCGCATGCGGCGCGAGGAACGGATCTGCCTGCAACGCGAATGGAAGAATGTGCAGACGCCGTGGGGCGTGGTGAGGATCAAGATTGGTGTGCGCAACGGTGCGGCGGCGAATGTGGCGCCGGAATTTGACGATTGCGCGCGCGTGGCAGAAGAGGCAAAAGTGGCGGTGCGCGAAGTGTACGACGCGGCGCGGGCGGCGGCAATCAAGGGAGAGTGGATCAATGGCTGAGCGGATTGGCGTTTACCCGGGGAGTTTCGATCCGCCGACCTTCGGGCATTTGGACATGATCCGGCGCGCGGCGAAGTTGTTCGACACGTTAATTGTCGCGGTCGCGCGTAATACCGACAAGCACGGCATGTTCATGACGGACGAGCGCAAGGAGATGCTGCGCGAAGTCACGAAGGACATCTCTAACGTCCGCATTGACCATTTCTCCGGTTTGACGGTTGACTTCGCGCGTGATAACGGCGCGCATGCACTCGTACGCGGGCTGCGGGCGATCTCGGACTTCGAGTACGAGTTGACCATGGCCGCAACGAACCGAAAACTGCGCCCCGACTGCGACACGCTGATTCTCATGCCAAGCGAGGAATACATGTTCATCAGCAGCCGGCTGGTGAAAGAGATAGCCATGCTCGGCGGCGACGTGAGTCCCTTCCTTCCGCCCACGGTGCTGAAGAAGCTATACGCGAAACTCAGACCAGCTTAACGCGATTTACTGTATTCGGAGCTGATTTGGGTTCACCGTAGACGTTAGCGTGTCATCCATTTTCACTCTAATTGAAGGCGGTTTTCGCAGTTTATCTCAGTGATGTCAAAAAATCTCTTCAGTTTTCACTCTATGTTTGATACAATTTACATGATACTAGGCTGCTATACGGTATTTGAGCGGTTGTAAATGGCATAAAACACAAGAGGGTCTTCCAGTGATGTTAAGACTACATTCCATAATGGTCACGATTTATTTATTGACTGGAGTATTGACCCTTACGGGATGTGGCGGGGGAGGCAGTGGCAGTGGCGGTGGATCTTCGTCCGGCACGGCCAGCGCCACGATCTTATTGTCGGCCCAGGGTTCGACCACGCGCTCCGTGGTGTCTTCCTCGCTGCGAGGTGCGGGCGGTGGGCCGGTAGCGATTGAGGATATTGAGAGTCTTTTCGTGACTGTGACGGAAGTCACGCTGCAACGTTGCGGTGGCGATGACGATGATGATGATGATGACGGCTCGAACCTAGAGACGGTACTCGTCGAAGATTTCGAGTTTGACCCGACCTCGGTAACGATTGAAGAGGGTGGGACCGTGCGATGGGTATGGACGACCAACACGCTTCACACGATTACGAGCGGCTTGATTGGTGATATGGACGCGGGTTCAGAGTTCGATGAATCAGCCGATGACGCCGGAGCCGTAGTGGAGATTATATTTGAAGACGCCGGTGAGTATCCGTATTTCAGCGAGACGGAAACGGATATCTCCGAAGCGATGACGGGCATCGTGAATGTGGTGGACGATGATGGAGAGGACGATGGGGACGGCGATGGCGGGCATGAAACCGTGTTTGAAGGTGCCGTCGACGTCAACATACTTGATTTGACCCAGCTCTCCGAGGTGCTCTCGACGGTGGAGATACCCGCGGGCGATTACTGCCGGATTATTATCCGGATCACAAATCCTCGCCTCGTGCTGGCGGCGGATTCCGGAACGGTGATTACCAATGTGCACTTGACCGCAAACGGCCGGTTGTTTATCAAGGACCATTTCGAACTCGAAGACGGCGATGAGGTCCTGATTATTGTCAACTTCGGATCCATCCATCTTGTCGAGGCCGGTGCCAGTGGAAAGTATGTGCTTACCCCGCAACTGCGCGCGGACGTCGATGTTCAGGAGGCAGCCGTCGAGATCGAAGGGACGATCGAATCCATCCAAGAGGAGGGATCGATTGTCACCGTCCGCACGGAAGGCGATGAATTGTATGAAGTATTCGCCGATTCTGAGACGGTGATCCATACGGACGACGATTCCGATGACCTCTCTGGGCTTCGCGGAGAGGATTCGTCCGATGTGCTTCTGGCGTTTGCCGATCTCGAAGTGGGCCAGGTGGTTGAGGTAGAGGGGCTGCTTACTGTCGGCGGTCAAATCGTCGCGGACGACATCGACGTCGACGATAACAGCATTGATACCATTGAGCCGGAGGTTGATCCGGTCTGAGTCGTACTTGCAGCTATTGTCGCTGCGGCTCCGGTATTTGATGCCGGGGCCGCATACTTTTTTGGCCCCTCTACGGGCGCTATACCGATGCGCCCTAACACGACTCTCACGCCGCTAGCCAGAATCTAATATCGCTCTCGTTGTGCCGGAATGATTTTGCCCCAGACTCTGCTTCGAGGCAGGGGCCAAATCGAATCCGCACGGCTGCGGGCGATCATATCCCCTCTATTTTCGACCGGATTTATTCGGGTCATTCACAGGAGAGAGAGCATGCGGAAACGGGGCTTCACCCTTATTGAGCTATTGGTGGTGATCGCCATCATCGGTATTCTGGCGGCGATACTGCTTCCGGCGCTGGCGCGCGCGCGTGAAGCGGCACGGCGTGCGAGTTGCGCGAACAATCTGAAGCAGTTGGGCCTGGTGTTCAAGATGTACGCCCAGGAGACCAAGGGCAGCCTTTACCCGCGCTGGGGCCTTCAGGAAAATCTTGAAGCGACGACCTATCGCGACGATCCCAGCGGGTCGGTCCCCGAGGAAGATTGGGACTTGGACGCGCAGATGGTGCCGTCGGGTGTGGCGATCTATCCTGAGTATCTGCCGGACGCGTACATTTTATTCTGCCCCTCGGACTTCGAGAATCCGGACGATTACCTCAATTGCGACGAACCAAACTCGCTTGGAATCTGGTGTGAGGGCGCGGAAGGCAATCTTCCGACGAACCATCACCTCTACGGGACGCTTGCTCCGGGAGCCTTCGAGGACGCGAGCTATGTGTATTACGCCTGGACGGCCGAGGACGTCGACACCTACGGCACGATGATTACGATCACGACGGGCCTGCCGGAATACGGAATGATGAATCTTGAGGGCGGCATTGGCGATTGGATCGACGATTTCGGCGGCACTAGGGACTCGTTCTACCAGCAACTGGACAAGGACATCGACATCAACGACTGGAACCCGGCCATGATTGCACAGCATGTGGCCGATTTCACAGGGCTTGGGATTACTCCGAAGGGTAATGGTGACGGCGATATCATTTTCAGGCTCCGCGAGGGCATTGAGCGGGCGCTCATCACCGACATCAACAATCCCGGCGCGTCGGCAGTCGCGCAGAGCAATGTGCCGGTGATGTGGGATGTGATCGCGGCGAATGCCACGGTGACGGCCCCGTATTCATACCTCAAGGAAACGGGTGCGGAGAGCTACAACCACATTCCGGGCGGCTCGAACATCCTGTACATGGATGGCCACGTGAGATTCTCGAAGTATCCGAGCGACCGGGACGTGGCCACGAGCCGTTTGTCGGCCGCGATCGGGTACAACTACGCGTCCTGGGACAAGTAAACTTTGCCAGGCCAAAACAGCGAGTGAGATACCGAAACGAAGAGTGCCTCGGGAGCCATGCGGGAGACGCGTGGCTCCCGTGATTTACTTGGGAGAACGTTCTGTGCGATTCGGATACCTGTTCTTGTGGGTCTTACTGCTGGCGGCACTTGGTGTGTGCACCTTCGCGGAGGGCACTGAGAGTCAGGCAGTCCTCGAGCCCGTCGTGGCGCTCGAGAATCCGCGTCATCTCGATCAGGACGACATGTGCATTTGGGTGCACCCGGAACGGCCCGAGCAGAGCGTGATCGTAACGTCGGACAAGACCGCGGAAAAACTGTTCGTCTATGACCTGGAGGGCAATACGCTGCAGGAACTGCCCGTGGATGGCCAGCCGGGCAATATCGATCTGCGGTATGGATTTCCGCTGGGCGGGAAGGCCGTGGACATCGTCGCTTACAACGATCGCACCCGGAAGGTGATCCGGGTATATGCAGTCGATGCGAAGACGCGGAATCTTGCGCGTGTGGACGACGGCAGCATCGCGACCGGGCTGAACTATGGTTTTGCGCTGTACCGAAGTCCTAAATCCCAGAAGTTCTATGCGTTTACGGTCGCGGAGGAATTGCCAGGCGGTGCGGAGCAGTTTGAGTTGATGGACAATGGTGATGGGCGTGTGACGGGTAAAAAAGTGCGCGCATGGGCACAGCCCAAGAGCGAGGGTTGCGTGGCCGACGACGAGACGGGACGGCTCTATATTGGCGAAGAGGAAGGTGGAATCTGGGCGCTGGGCGCGGAGCCGGACGATGCGACTCCGGGAGAGATCGTGATTCCGATCGCACAGTATGGGTTTGCTCCGGACATCGAGGGGCTGACGATACTGTATGGCCCGGAAGGCGCCGGTTATCTCATCGCTTCGAGCCAGGGGAATGGGCAGTACAAGGTTTTCGATCGGCAAGCGCCGCACGCCTATATCACGACGTTTACCGTCGCGGGCGCGACGGACACCGACGGGATCGATTTGGTGAACGTGCCGCTCGGCCCGAAATTTCCTGGAGGCGTTTTCACGCTGCACAACGGCGCGACGAAGCCGTGCCGAGTGCTCGTATGTGATCTCTCTAAACTTGGGATCGAGACCTGGACGCGCGCGGTGGACGCCCGGCGAAAGTAGCTTTTATTCCGGCGTGCGGCGTGAGCGGAGTTTTTTGAGAACGCCTGAGAAGTTGAGCAGCGTCCGCTCGCCGACGAAGATTTTCCCGCGAACAAAAACCATGCTCCCGGTCTCGTGGACAATTTCGCCCGTGGCTTCGACGAACTCTCCAATGCTCGCAGCGGAAGTGAATTCTGAATTGCAGGTGACAGTGACGGCGGGGATATTTTCGATCGCGGGCCGGGCAACCACGAACATCGCGTAATCCGCAAAGGTCATCATCGCGCCGCCGTGCATATTGCCCTGGCCGTTCATGTGCTTGGCCTCGGCGACGAATGCGCAGCGGTAGGAGCCGTCGTCGAGCTGCCTGAAGTAGTAGGGGCCGGACTGTTCCTCGAAGGGATCGAATCCTTCCCATTTCGCATAGCCCTTGAGGCGGGGATCGGTGTGCGTTGTGCTCATTGCGTCTCCATACGTGTAAATTGTCCTCATTATAGCGATTGCCATGCGCATGCCTCTAGCATGCGCGGGGTGGTGTTCCGCCGCTTCCACTTTGACTGTGTTAGAATCGCGATCTGGGAAACCGGGGGGAATCCTGCATGAAGGAAGTCGATCTGATCGTGATCGGCTCGGGGCCGGCGGGGCAACGCGCCGCGATTCAGGGCGCGAAGTGCGGCGCGAGTGTCGTGGTCATCGAGCGGCGGCAGTGGGTGGGGGGCGTCTGTACCCACACCGGCACGATCCCGAGCAAGACCCTGCGCGAAGCGATTCTCTATCTCACCGGGTTCCGGTTTCGCGCCATCTACGGCCGTGGCAACGTCCTCAAGCGGCGATTGACCTTCGACGATCTAATGCACCGGGTGAGCCACGTCATCAAGCACGAGACCGAGGTTGCGCGCGATCGCATGGTGCGCAACGGGATCGAAATCGTGAGCGGCGTGGCAAGTTTCGAAGGACCGCATCAGATCACGGTGGCGACGGAGGACGAGATCCGGAAGTTCCGCGGCGAGAAGATCATCATTGCGACGGGATCCAAGCCCTATCGCGCGGATCGAGTGCCGTTCAATGAGACGACGGTGATCGATTCGGATCAGCTGTGGAGTCCCGGCTACCGGATCGAGGACATGCCGCGCTCGATGCTGTTTATCGGCGCCGGTGTGATTGGCACGGAATACGCCTGTATGTTTTCGGCGCTCGGGGTGGATGTTGCGCTACTCGACCGGCGCAAGGAGCTGTTCCGCTTTATCGATCAGGAGATCAATGACGCGCTGATTTACCACATGCGCAACGAGAAAATGACCTTGTATCTCGGCAAGGATTTTACCAGTGTAAAGATCGATGATCGCGGCAAGGTGATCACGACGCTTGAGAACGGCCGCGAGATCAAGAGCGATATGCTGATGTTCTGCTCCGGTCGCGCGGGTGCGACGGAGGAGTTAAACCTCGCTGCCGCGGGCATCACGGACACAAACCGTGGGCAGCTCAAGGTGAATGAGAACCTGCAGACCAACGTGCCTCATATCTATGCGGCGGGCGACGTCATTGGATTTCCGGCGCTGGCCTCGACGTCGATGGAACAGGGACGGCATGCGGCGTGCCACGCGATGGGCGTGCCGTTTAAGTCCGAGAACGATTTGATGCCGTATGGTATTTACACGATTCCCGAGATCAGCATCGTCGGCAAGACAGAGCAGGAGCTTTCCGAGGAAGGCGTTCCCTACGAGATTGGTATCGCGCGGTATCGCGAGATCACCAAGGGCCAGATCATGGGCGATGAGACCGGTATGCTCAAGCTGATCTTCCATCAGAAGACCGGCAAGCTGCTGGGCGTTCATATCATTGGCGACGGCGCGTCGGAACTGATTCATATCGGCCAGGCGGTGCTTACGTATGGCGGATCGATTTCGTACTTTGTCGATACCGTGTTTAATTATCCGACGCTGGCCGAGGCGTACAAGGTCGCTGCACTGAACGGGCTCAAGCGCGTCGGCAAGGCCGCGATGCTTTCGGAAGAATTCGCCAAGCCGCAGGGTGAAGTGGCGACGGTTACAGAAGAGGCGGAGTCGCCGTAAGTGCGCCAGGGCGGGGACAGACCCCGCCTTTAAGGCGATTTAACATTCCGGGTCTAATCTCAGTGGCGGTCGACGTATAGTTCGCGCCAATCGACGCCAGCGCCTTCGCCGGTGTGAAGCTGGAGGGCAAAACTGCCGGAGAACAATTGCTGTGCCGAATCGAGCAGCTCGATTACACGCATGCCGTTCACCCAGGTCGTCAGGCGATTGCCGATTGAACGGATCTCGATTTCATTCCACTCGCCGGGACGCAGCAACGCGGCAGCGGGGAGCGTGGGGTCGGGCTTGATGAGCCAGCCCCGTTTGTAGCTTTCGTAGACCCAGCCGGTGCTGCCGGGATATGAGGGTTCGACTTCGCCTTGTACACCGGCGATGACCGGGTAGCCGTCTTTCTCGCGCAGCGTAATGGTCGAGTGGTAGAAGAGGCCGTAGTTGCCGTCGCCGAGCATGCGGAATTTTCCACGCACGCGGAAATCGGTGAACTGTTCGTCAGTGGCGAGGTAGCCCTCGGATTCCTTCGGTCCGCGGCGGCACTCAATGATGCCGTCCTTGACGTGGAAGTCCTCGGTACCGTAGATCTTCCAGCCCTCGAGCGATTTTCCGTCGAAGAGCGGTCTCCAATAACCAGTGCGGCCCATGTCGGTCACGCGGGGGTTCCGGTAACGAATCTCGGCCGGGCCAGCCAGTCCGCCCTGCACTTGCAGGCAGATGTTCCCGCCGAGGAACGACTCATCCTCGACGCTGCCGAAGTCCACGTGATTGATGGCGATACTCACCTTCGATCCGGTGACGCGGATGTAGAGCGTATTCCACTTGCCGGTGTTGAGATATCGATCGGAGCCTTCTCTTGGTGCGGATATAGGGGGTTCACCGTGTTTTACAAGAATTTCCCCGGTATGTCCGGGTTCGCCGGGAGCGATATTGGCCTGATATCCGTGCATCGTGTAGCTGTTCTCGGCGGCACCTTCGGTGAATTGCCGGAGCCAGTGCGCGCGATACTGCACGCCGCCGTTGGCCGGCGTGGTCATCATAAACTCCACCGTGAAACTGAAGTCCCAGTATTCACCGGGAAGCTTGTACCAAGCGGTCTGTCCGGCATCGGCTTGGCCGATGAGTTCGCCGTCCTTGAGTTGCCAGGTGCCCGAGAGCACACCGGCATTCAGTGTGGATTGGTCCGGCATGATCGGGACCATCTGGGACGAATCTTGGGCGAGCAGGAATGCGATGGCGAGCAATGAAGAAGACATGAGATAGGACCTCGACGTTTGAATATGGAGAGTCTAGCGTATAGCAGGCTGGAAGGGCGAGTGTCCTCACGAGCCGGGGTTGACCGGCGAACCCGGCTCGTGAGGACACTCGCCCATCCAGGATTTGCCCTTCCATTGATCAAAACATCGCTACCCGTGGACGCAGGGGCGTTTGGCCGGACTCTTCACGTGTGTCGAGCCAATGGGCGAGAAGTGCGCAGCGGTCGGCATCGATGAGGTGGTCGTTGCCTTTTTCGTAGACGATGCGGCCGTTGTTTCCGACGGAGTAGCTGTGCGCGGCATATTGCGATTCGCGCGCGGCAAGTTTCGGGAAGACGATGGTGCGCTCGGCGAGGCGGCGTTGGAGGAGTTCGGTCATGAATTCCTTCGCGGGCCGCCGGACGATTTCTCCACCGGGCAGGGGATCAAGATCGATCGAGGAACCGAATTCGATCGCGGAGATTTTTTCGCACCACGTGTTGTTTTTAGACATGAGTTGGTGCGCGACCGCGCGACCGTTGTTGCCGCAATCGATGCCGATTCGGCGGAAGGTGTAAGCGCGATCGAGTTCCTCGATGACCGCTTGTTGCTGGGCGTAGTTGACGCCGCAGAGGTTCACGCGGAATACGTTGATGAGGTGCGGGCCTTCGGCGCGATAGACGACGAACTCCGAAGGATCGCGCGCGAATCCGAGATCGCAGCCGAGATAATGGTCCCCACTTTTAATGCTTGCTGGCGCGGCAAACGAATCCCCCTCGACCAGTTCGACACTTTCGAAGCCGAGCGTATCCTGGATGCAGTCCTGGTATTCATCGAGATTGAAGACACCGTGCGCGGGCGTGCCGTGCTGCCCGAGGACGCGGTGCATGTAGCCGGGAGATGCCTTGCCGCCGTAGAGGCGTTGCAGCTCGAGGTCCTTTTCGAGCGTGAACTCTGGATTCAAGTGCGAGGGCCAGTTAAATTGCGCGGTGGTCTGGTCCTGCGTCATACGGTAATAAGTACCGCGGCGGCCGTCGGGCACACCATACACCCAGCGCGCGCCGCCGCCGTTGAGCGCTTGATATAGTTCGCCCCACGAGGTCTCGGTGAGTTCCTGCGCCTCGTCGACGATCTGGAAATCGACATGCATGCCCTGAAAATTCACGCCGCGCGGTCCGGCAATCCGGCCCCAGAGAATGAACCCGTTCGCAAAGCGCATGTACCACGACGGCGTTCGCTTGGCTTCGACGATGCTCTCTGCGAATGCAGAATTTTCCTCGAAGCGCCGGAATACGCGATGCATGAGCGGAAAGAGATGGTGCTCACACTGCGTGGCGATGAGTAGCTCGCTGTGCGGAAGCGCGCTGCTCGCCCACAGGGCGATCAATTCGATCTCCGACGTCTTTCCTACATCACGGCCGTCGCAATGGATTTTTCGATCGCTGTACGAGCAGAGCGAATCCAATTGATACTCCCGCGCTGCCCACGGTGCGCCGGACCGGTCCGTGATGTTTTCATGCGCGAACGCCACGCGGTCATAGAGCCTCTTCGCCTTTTCGATCGACGCTTCGGCGCAACCGCGGGCTGAAAGCGCTTTTCTCGCCTGGCTTAAGTCCAAGTGCGTGCTCAAGAAATCCCTCCGTTTCTTCAAGGACTTTCAACATCTTCATAGGGAGTCCTGTTGCACTCGATTCGTCTTTCGCTTTCGATTCTGATCCAAGTTCATCCATGGTGTGTTTTAGCCTTTCATAGGTTTTGGCGATGGCATCCAGAGCGGGATGCGTGGAAGCGGTGCCGGTTGCCGCGCCCTTGGAGCGCGGTTGGAAAATGAGCTGAACGCCGAGCTCGTTCAGCATTCGGAGCGAGAGTATTCTCCAGACAAGCGCCTCCTCGAGCCGCAGAAGGACGAGCGGATCGCGCGCTAGACGCAGTGGATCGATTCCTGCGGCCAATTGCGACCAGAATCCACGTGCAGAGTCGAAGTCAAGAGAACATGACTCGACCGTCAGCGTGTTAATGATCTGCTCAAAGTGCGGTGACGTGTCCGGCATTTTCCTCACGCTCATTTCCATGTGCCCTCTAGTTAACATGGAGTTTGTTGCACTCCTCGCCGTGTGAAAAAGCCCTTGAAGACAGATGAGTGCGGCCCTATAATCGTTTGATACGGGGTGCGGCCCGTCACAGGGGAGCTTCATGGCGGCCAATCGTGACGAAATTCTGCTTGAACGTCTGCAGAAAACAATTGACACTTGGAACACCGAAGTCACATCTGCGCAGGAGAGTCTCGCGCGGCAGATCGGTGATGCACGCGGTCAGCTTCAAACGCTGATCGGCGCATTGAACCGGCGAACCCGGCCCGCGGCGATCGGAAACGGCGATGCGGCTGCGCTACGCAGTCAGGCGCTGGCCGAACGCGACGCGGCGCTGAACGAAGCGCTGGAGCGTACGCGCGGACTCGAGACGACACTTCGCCGGATCGAAACGGAGCGTACATCGGCGCAACGCGAACTGCTCCAGTCGCGCGACGAACTTAACGAACTCCGTGGACAGGTGGCGGAGTATCAGACTCAAGAGCGCGAGAGCGCGGCGCTGCTCGAGCGTGCGGAAAAAGAACTCACACAGATGCGCCGTTCCGTCGAAGCGACGTCCTCGGCACGGCAGACGGCATCGGAAGAAGTGCAACGCTTGCGCGAAGCGGCGGACATCTCGTCGCGCGAGCGCGAAGCTTTCGAGACCGAAGCCACACGGCTTCGCGCGCAGCTTGACGAGCGTTCGGCTGTCACGCGCCGGCTCCAGTTTGAAGTCGATTCGTTGACCGCCATCGTGGATACCTTGCGGCGCGAGCAAGAAGCCAGACCTGCGATCGCTCCTGAGACGTTGGCCGGGATGGAAGCCGAACTTGCGACGGCAGCGCGGGCGATTGAAGAACAAGAACAACGCCTGGCTGCAGGACGTGCAGAGCGTGCGCGGTTGCACGAACGCCTGTCGGTTGTCGAAGGTGAATTGGAACTGCTTGTTTCCCGCGGCCGCGAGCGAGAAATTGCGATTGACCGAGCCTCGCGCGAAGCGGAAGAACTGCATCAGACGGAGCAGGAACACGAGCGAATCGAAGCCGGGCTACGGGCTGAAGTGCAGTCGCTCCGGGCGACGATTGAATCATTGCGGAATTCCGGAGCGGAAGTGGCTGCGGATTTGACGACGCTAAACACTGAATACGAGCGGCAGTCTGCGCGGTTGTCCGAGACCATGCGCGAACTTGAGGCGTATTGGGAGATCGATCGGCAAGGCAAGGAACGCGAACGCCAGCTCCAGAACAGTCTTAGTGAGTTGCAGAGGCTGCACTCGGATGCGCACGACGAACTGGCGCACTTGCGCGAACGCGTGGCACTGGCGGAGAGCGGTACGATTTCGGATGTGTCCGCCGCGCGATCGGAAGATGAAGTCGAAGGGCTTCGCCATGAGTTGCTGGCGTTTGAACAGATACTGATTGAGCGCGAAGAGGCGGTCGAAGCGGCGGCGGAGCGTATGCGGCGGCTGGAAGATACCGCGCTTCGTGTGCAGGCCGAGGTGGCTGAGATGCACGTGCGGCAGTCGGCGAATGTTGCTGCGGCCGTGGATGCGGACGCGCTGAGTTTGGCGCGATCGGAAAATTCGAAGCTGCGAGCCCGCGCCGGGGATCTTGAGCGCATCAACGTGGACCAGGCAGAACGCGTGCTGATGCTCGAAGGGCAGGTCCGGCAGTTGCGCCGTGAGCTGGAGGCGTCGCGTGAAGCGGCATCGCTCCGCGAGGCGTCTGCGGCGGAATCGAGTTTGGGGTTTGTCAGTTCGGCTCCTGCGCCGATGACGCTGGTCACGCCCGCATATGCGTTTTCATCGCACACGCCGGCCGGCCAGAAGAAGTCTATGGGCGAGATTCTTGTTGATGCGGGAATCATCAGCGGGCAGCAGCTTGAGAGTGCGCTCGAGGAACAGCGCTCCGCCAAGAAGCGGCGGCTCGGATCGATCCTGGTCGAAAAGGGGCTGATTCGCGAGGAGATGGTTGCGCAGGTAGTGGCGGCGCAGCTCAAGTTGCCGTTTGTTCGCTTAAGCGAAGCGGCGATCCAGCGCGGGGCCGTGGCGCTGCTGGACGGTCGGCTCGCGACGCACCACATGTGCTTTCCGATCGCAGCAACAACGGAGCAAGTGACGGTCGCGATGGCGAATCCGCTCGATCTGATCGCGGTGGAAGACCTCGAATTCGCTACGCACCTGAAGATTAAACCCGTCGTGGCAACGCTTTCGGACATTACCTCGGCGATTGTGGAACACTACGGAGTGACCATCGCGAACGCGATTGCGGAAGACTCCTTCGAGATACAGTCGCCCGTTCGCCGACCTCTGCCGCGCGAGTCCTAATCCACGCTGAAGTCCGAATGCTTATACCCCGCTGAGGGTCCGTGTCTGCACGCACACCGGATACCCATGCTACGATGTGCGCATGAGTTGGGGGTGGTCAGGACGCGATCCCGGGAGGCCCAATGGCGACATTCTTTGACGAGCTAACTGACAAGTACATCGACTTCATCCAGCAACAGCATGTGTTTTTCGTGGCGACTGCGGCGGTGCAGGGCCGGGTAAACCTTTCTCCGAAGGGGATGGACACCTTTCAGGTGATTGACGCGAACACGGTGGCCTACCTGGACATGAGCGGATCGGGTAACGAGACCTCGGCCCACCTGCAAAACGATGGCCGGATTACGATCATGTTTTGCAGCTTTGGCCCGACGCCGCTCATTCTGAGATTGTACGGACAGGGAGAGGTGGTGCGGCCGGGAACGGCAGAGTGGGAGTCGCTTGCGCCGCGATTCGAGCAGGTGTACGGACAGCGGCAGATCATCCGGACGCGGATCACGTCGGTGCAAGATTCCTGTGGATACGCGGTGCCTCGGCTCGAATTCGTCGCGGAACGCGATACGTTGAAAAAGTATTATGCCAATCTGACGCCAGACCAAATTACAGCCAAGCTGGCGAAACAGACCAAATCGATAGACGGGCTTCCGGTCGTGCCCGCATGCGCAAACCAGAGGTGAGAGACAAGTCAATCGCTTGAAACGGAAAACCGCGGCGGACCGTTGATTCGGCCCGCCGCGGTTTTACTTTGAGACTAGTGTTTCGCGCGGCGAAGGCCCAACGAAACGGCAGTGAATCCGGCAAGCAGTGCTGCTACAAGTCCGTATGCGCTCGTGTGCGCGGAGCTTGACTCGACCACCTGGATTATCGGAGCGATGATGACGCGTACCGCTGAACGCAGAGCCGGCCGCGTTGCGATGAATTCTGCCGCGGGCGGGCTCACGCGGTAATACGCGTCTGTGATGGCTGCGCCCAATGCACCTGTGAGCAGTCGCGCATCGCGCCAATCGCGCAATGATGCGATCTCATTGGCCATGGGTGTGCCATAGGCGGCCGTTGCGATGAAGCAGCCACCACCACCTCCGCCCCCGCCACCTGCCGCTCTGTTCGGATCGGTTCCGGCCGTGACTTCATCGCCGTCGTTTACGCCGTCATTATCGGAATCAGGATCGGTTGGGTCGGTGCCGGTATCCGTGGGGCCCACATAAGTGCCGCTGCCGGTTTCCACCCCATCGGTGAGCCCGTCGCCGTCGGTGTCCTCACTGGTCGGATCCGTCCCCGCCACGATTTCGGCGCCATCGTTTAATCCGTCATTGTCCGTGTCGGAATCGTTCGGATCGGTACCGGTGTTCGTCGGGCTCACGTAGACGCCCGTATCCGACTCGACGCCATCACTGAGCCCGTCGCCGTCTGTATCTTCATTGTTCGGATCGGTTCCCGCCGACACTTCGGCGCCGTCGTTCACGCCGTCATCGTCGGAGTCGGGATCGTTCGGGTCGGTACCCGTGTCCGTCGGACCCACGTACGTGCCCGTGTTGGTTTCCACGCTATCCAGGAGACCGTCGCCATCTGTGTCCGGTGGCGGAGGGTTGTTTTCGGTGAAGTCGAAGGTCCCATTTTCATTCCGGTCGATGCCCATACGCGTACCTACGCCGGCGGGCACTACGGTGAATGTGAGCTCGGCGCCCACACCGGCGAGTGCTTGCAAAGTGGCCAGTGAGATTTCCGCCTCACCGTTTTCGTCGGACTTGAACAAGGCCACGGGTGTGGCGGCCGGATCGAGTACCCAGCCGCGCCGCTCGCCGCCTTTCACGCCCTTTACGATGAGATCCACAGCGCCGCTTGCTGCAATCTGGAAGAACAGACTGATCCGGTCTATGTCCGCTGGCACGGGAGTGGGCGTATTGATGGTGACTTGCTGGCCAACCGCTGCGTGCGAGGTCTGCGGATGTGCGCCTTGCGGGCCGAGCTGTCCGAACCCACCCGAGATGGGTAGGCCGGACGGTGAGAAGAAAGTCGGCGCGCCGGGGAGCATCGCGAGGCGATCGAAGTCGTCGCCATTCACGCAAAGCACGAAGGCGATCACGTCGGCCAGGTCCTGATCGTTGTCCACATCGAAGGCATTGGAACCGACGAAGGAATCGAGGCTGTCGACGCTGCCGTCGTGCAAGACGCCGAAACCGTGCGTGGAGAGATAAGGCTGACCTCCATTGGCCGGGTCGGGTTTCATGATGAAGCCCTGCTTATCAAGCTGATTACGCAGGTGCGGGACTTTGAAAGTGCCTTGATTGGAAGATCCCGTGACGCCGTCGGTATTGCCGGTGCCGTCGGTGGAGAAGAGCGCCTCATGTTCCTCGCCGTTCGGACCGAGCGCCACGTCGACGAAATTGAGGAAGTTTGGTCCGGAGGTGGTCACGAAGAGGTCGACCGGGCCAGCGCCGGTGGGCAGGCTGTGGCAGGTCACGCACTGGAAGACGTTGTCGAGCGACTCAGGCGCGCTTGGTCCGGTGTTGTGGAGCGGATTTCCCTGCACATAGAGCGAGAAGCCGCGGAACGCATTACCGTCGGGAAGCGGCGTGCCAGAGGGTGAGAGCCCCGGGTTCCCGCTGGTGGGCCCGTTCGAATGGAAGCCCGGAATCGGCAGCAAGGGGTTGTTGCCTGTTCCATCGAAGGTCGGCCCGCCCGGTAGCGAGTTGTCGAGTGCACGGAAGGGATTAGGTGTGAAGGTCACGGAACTCAGGAAATCTTCAAACTGTTGCATCTGAGTACCACCGAGCGGGATGTCGTCACCTTGGAGCCCTTCGAAGGCGCCGGCGAATTCCTCGATGCCGTCGCGGTCGCCACGCCAGTGGTGAGGTTCTTTACCGATGATGTCTTGCAGGGTCTGCGTGGTCATCGG
>SXGT01859669.1_pt1 | contig 26832 bp, 26 predicted proteins | sample 3176221 | NCBI WGS metagenome assembly SXGT01 (sample SAMN11356862, study PRJNA531348) | freshwater metagenome | isolation source: freshwater sample F1-120 | place: China: Fuxian Lake, Yuxi | collected 2017-12-25
ACCCCGCAAGCCGCTAAATGGCGGGTCGTGGCGAGCGAATAAACCGAAGAGACTAATCGGTTCATCGGAGCGGAAGCACATGAATTCGGCGTCGAATGTCAACCCCACGGCCACGCCCCCAGAGCCATCGACGCTGGCTGCGGTGCTGAGCTACTTGATCCCGGGCCTCGGTCAGATTTACCAGGGGCGCTACGGTAAAGGCATCCTCTTCATGGTTTCGCTGCTGGGCATGTTCATGCTCGGCCAGGCGATGGGATCGACCAAAGTCAAAACTGTGCTGCCCGACGGACAGGAACTTATCCGCGAACAATGGCAGACCGTTTATGTGCCGGACGCCCGCAATCAACCAGGTGGACGCGGCAACCTCATCTCCGGGCTGATGATACGGTGGCATTACGGCGGACAATTCTGGATTGGCATCGCAGCATGGCCGGCCCTTTGGCAGCACTACGGTATGACGGTTCCCGATAAGGACGCCAACCCGTTTTGGCACACCTTCCAAAAGACGCCGGATGAGACGGAAGTCAACAATTCCTTGCGTAATACGGACAAGTCGCCCGATCTCGGCTGGGTCTATACGGTGATCGCCGGCATGCTCAACCTTCTGGTGATCTACGACGCCTACGTCGGCCCGCTGCCGATCCTGTTGCCTCGCTTGCCCTCCCGGGAGTCCCTCGCGCCCAAGACGGAAGCCAAGACCGAGGGGGCGGTGTAATGCTCTTTGCGTTATCGATCTATTGGCATCTGCCTCTGATGCTTGTGGTCATCAGCCTGGTATACAGCGCGACGCGCCACGATGCTTGGGACGACATTCTCGTCGAGGCCTTCCGCTGGGGGATCCGAATGTTCGGCTTCATGGTCTTGGTTGCCGCTGTTCTGTTCGTCGTTGCGCTTTGGTTATAGCTATCAGTACACTTTGAATTTGCCGAAAGATTCATCAAGTCGGGATAGTAAAGGGTGCCGAGGTCGAAAGCTAAGAGCTGAGGACCAAGAGCTGGCTCTCATGACCGAATCCGCCGATGCTTTTCGCTGGCAGTCGTTTTTTCAGCATGCCGCGCAACCGTTGTTTTTGCTCAATCGCCGGCGACGCGTATTGTTTGTGAATCGTGCCTGGGAGGCCTGTACGGGGTTGACGCTGGCCGAGGTGCGAGGTCGGATTTGCCGACGACGATTAGCGTCCGGATCGGCAGAAAAGGCCGAGGCGGTCCTCAGTGTCTGCGTTCCGCCATCTGACGTCGCGGAAAGTGGCAGCGGTTTCCGTCGCCGGCGTGCGCCAGGCGGAGCTGGGTGGTGGGAGATTCAATTCTTGGGGCTGGCCGGTGCCGAGGGTGTGCTTGGCATTCTGGGCACGATCCGTGTGATACCTGCCTCCGGGCAAAGTGTGTTCACGTTGCCCGACCGTTTCATGGCTTTGCGTGATCGCGCAACTTCGCGCTGCCGACTGGATGATGTAGAGTCCGACGCACCGGCCCTGAAACGCCTACACGAGCAGGCGAGGCTGGCAGCACGCACACTTGTACCTATTACTCTGATTGGCGAGGCAGGAGTCGGAAAGGAATGGTTGGCCCGCGCGATTCATGCCAGCGGCGCGGATCGCCATCGTTACTTCGCCTGCCTTGATGCCGAGCGATTGCCCCCCGCCTTGGTAGGCGAGATGCTTTTTGGCCCACGCAGTCAGCTGGTAGGCTTCGGTACCGTGTATTTGCGTGAGCCGGCATTCCTGCCGCGCGAATGGCAGAGCCGTCTGGCCGAAACCGTGCAGGCAGGCGAGAATTCGGACTTTCCACGCATCATCATCGGCATGCGAAACGACCCGCGCGCCGAGATCCAATCGGGCCGGCTGCTCGACGAGTTCTATTGCGCCGTCAGTGCGGTGACGATGGTGCTGCCGCCCTTGCGCGATCGAATGGATGAGTTAGCTCGCTTTATCGAAGTGTTTCTGGCGAGGCTACGCGAGTTGGAGCCACATGCCGTGCGCGGCGTCGGTCCCGAGGCGATTGTTGTGCTGAGGTCCTACACCTGGCCGCGGAACCTGGGGGAACTGCTCGAAGTAGTCCGAGGGGCCGTCCGTCACACCAAGGCCGAGCGCATCGAGATCGGCGACTTGCCGTTTTACATCAAACAGGGAGCTGTGCCTGCCGAGCGGGGTTTACCGCTTGATCGCATCCTCGAACAGGTGGAGCGACGACTCATTGCGTTGGCGCTCAAGCTCACCCATGGCAACAACACTCGCGCTGCGGAAATGCTGGAGGTCTGGCGGCCACGCCTCTTGCGACGCATTGAGAAACTTGGCCTCGACAACAATGAGTCTAAGAGGTCTTCCTGAGCGACGTCCTTCCCCGGAGCTTTGACGAATCGATGCAGCAGACGCAAGTCCTTACCTTTGGCATCGCGGGCGTTCTTGCCGAACAGTTGCGCGAACAGGCTCAGCGGCAACGGTTTTGGCTGCGCGAGACGAGTCAGTTGTCGGCTTGCCGCAACCTGCTGATTTCCTCGCTGCCGGGTGTATTGATACTCGTTCTGGGCCGAGCGGTCGAGCAGGAGCTTGCTTTACTTGAAGAAGTTCACGCGTGTGTGCCCGGGACGCGCGTGATCGCAGTCGGAGAAACAGATAATCCTGCCCTGGCAGGGTTGGCATGGGAACTCGGAGCGGCGTTTGTGCTGTTTCCACCGACGCCGATGGAAATGATTACCGAACTGGTCGAACGCTTGCTGCCGGGGCCGGCATGATGGGCAAGTCGCAAAAGTACCGCGTGGTGGAGTCGCAGTGGCGGGAGGTGGAGCTTCCGGTTGTTGCGGAGACTCGTTGCACCGGTTGTGGCTGGTGTGTCGATGCGTGTCCGACGCAATGCCTGGCGTTTGGCGCTCACCTGCCGTGGTTGCCGCGGCCGCTTGATTGTGTCAGTTGCTCGCTGTGTGTGTTGATTTGTCCGGCCGATGCGTTGGCGATGAAAGTGCGCGAATAGGGAATCCAATCCTCGCTGGGCGCTCGCGCCGCGGCGGCGAGCGCTCAACGAGTTACCGGGGCAGGCAAATACTACTTTTCAGTCTTGTCCTTCGGCGCGTCTTTTTTGTCGCCGCCCTTCTTGTCTTTGGTCTCGACACCCTTGTTCTTGAGGTATTTCTCACGTTGATCGTCGGTGAGCACCTTGAATACCTCGGCATTCTCGGCCTTCTTCAACTCATTGATCTTGGTTTGTAATTCGGCGATTTTCGTGCGATGTTCGACTTGGGCGGCATAGATTTTCTCGATTTGCGCCTTGCTGAGACCGAGATCTTTGAAGCCGGGCGGCAGAGCGCCCTTGATCTTCGGGGGAGCTTTCTTGTCGCCCCCCTCTTTCTTGGCGTCTTGAGTGCCGCCGGCGCTGACGAGCAGAGCCAGGGCGAGTGTTACAATTCCAAAAAGCGCAGGCAGCCGAAGCATCGATACACCTCACGAAATAATGGGGAAATAGTGGGCCGGGTACAGACTGGTGAAAGTGTAAAGCCTTGCGTTATTCCATGTCAACAAAAAATTAAACACCGGCGGATTTTGTTGGCATCTCCGCGGCCGGCAACGTTGTCGCGGGGTGATCTCGCTTGCGGAATGTCTGATAGGTGTCAATCGAGAATGCAGCGAGCGCGAGCCAGACGCAGCCGTACCCGCGCCAATCCTGTACAAGCTCCTCGAAGAGTGCGATTGCCAGCACGAATTGCAAACTTGGGGCGATGTACTGCATGAACCCGAGCGTCGTGAAGGGTAGCCGCCGCGCCGCCTCGCCGAAGCACAAAAGCGGTACTGCTGTCACCATGCCGCTCACGGATAGCTTGAACAGTAACAACGGAGCTTCGAGGGCTGCCTTCTCGGCGTAGTTGAATGTCAAATAGACCAGTGTGATCGGCAGGAGCACAATCGTCTCGACGGTAAGTCCGGTCAGCCCGTCGACGGGGACCTGTTTGCGAATCACGCCGTAAATGGCAAAGGAGACTGCGAGACCCAGCGCAAGCCAGGGGACCGCGCCGTACGCTGCGGTCAGCAAGCTCACGCCGACGAGCGCGAGGGCAATGGCGAGGTATTGCAAAGGCCGAAGCCGTTCGCGGAAGACAATCAGTCCCAAAGCGACATTGAAAAGCGGAAGTAAGAAATAGCCGAGGCTTGCCTGGACGATGACGTTGTTTTCAACGCAAAGGACATAGCACAGCCAGTTTGCTGCGACAAAGATGGCGGAAACGGCAAGCGGGGCGACTCGCTTTGGCGTGACCAGGCAGCGAATCGCCTCGGGCCAGCGACGGGTGAGAGTGACGGTCAGGCCAAGAAAAAGGGCCGACCAGAGGATGCGGTGGGCCACGAATTCGAGCGGAGGGTACTTGCCGAGCCAGGCAAAATAGAGCGGGACCAGACCCCACCAGATGTAAGCCCCGAGCCCGAAGAATAAGCCTGCCCGCGTAACCTGTTGCACTCGCCGGCTCCCCTGATGCGTGTTTCAACAGGTGATGATATAGGCGGGACAATGAACCGTGGCGATCCTATCAAAGAAGGTAGGGTGGGTCGCGCGCAGTGGGGCCCACATGTTTGAGAGACCTGGCGGGTTCCGCTGCGTTCGACCCGCCTTCCACGACGTCAGTGACGATCCATGACGAATCCTCTTCTCGACAGCATGCAGGAACGAAAGAAAAAGCTGCGCGAGCAGGCTCACGCCAGCCGTAATGCTCAAGAGCAAAAGGATGAACTCAGCCAGGAGATCTGCGCGAAGTTCAGCGCTCTGCCGGAATACGCCCAGGCCAGGACCGTGATGTATTACATCGATGTCCGAAGTGAAGTGCGTACCCGCCATGCATTGCCGACGGCGCTCGCGCAAGGAAAGAGAATTATCGTCCCGTGGTGCAATGACCTGGGGGAACTGGAGCTGTTTCATCTGGAGAACATGGATGAGCTGGCAATTGGCATGTACAAGATCCTCGAACCAAAGCAGGAGCTTCGCGGCCTGCCGGCTAAACAAGTCGCAGCAACGGATCTCGACCTGATCATGGTCCCCGGCGTCGCGTTTGACCGCACCGGCGCGCGAATGGGCCACGGCAAAGGGTACTATGACAAGCTCTTGCAGCACGCCCGCGCCGATGCGCCGCTTGTTGCGCTGGCGTTCGAGTGTCAGCTCTTTCCCGAAATTCCCACGGCCGAGCATGACATCTTCATGGACCTCGTCATTACGGAGCGCGCCATCTACCACGGCAAGGGGCGCACCCTACGCTAGTATCGCGTCATCCCTTTGCTGGGTAGTATCGGTACTCCGCCCAAGCGAGTGCTCTGCTGAAAGCGGTCAACAAAAGTGGGGTTGGCATGTCACACCGCGCCGAAATTGAAGACACCTATGCCGAGGCATTTCGCAGCATCTATGCGGAAGTGCTGGTGACTGCGCGTGACCGGACGTGGCTCGATCATGCCGTCCGTGCGGCGACAGGGAACGCCTCCAGCAGCATCTTGTGCGATTGCGAAGCGGGGCTCGATCGCTACGTCGGCGCCGATTCGACACCCGATGGCCGGCCGGGCGCGGTGCTACAGTTTCACGTGCCGCGATTTCATAAGGATCGAGCCGAGCGTCTCGAACGGTCCCTTCTGGTCCGGCTCAGTCAGAATGTCTTGACCTGCCCGACCACGGCGTGCTTCAACCTGCTGGATGAGCCGACCTACTTCAAGCTTGGCCGCAAGATCGCATTCTTTGGAGATGGCTATCAATTTCGCGATCTGCGTTTTGGCCGCAAGGTGTGGGTGATCCCCATCCTGTCGGGCGAGTTCGTGCTGGATCGCCGCTTTGGGTATCGCGACGGTTTGATGGGAGGTAATCTGTGGTTCTTGGGCGCCAGCGCCGACGCGGCGCTTGAAGCCGCAGAGAAGGCTGCCCAGGCGGCGCGCGCAGTCCCGAGCGTGATCTTGCCATTTCCGGGCGGCCTCGCCTCGAGCGGCTCCAAGGCGGGAAGCCGTTACAAATTCTCGATTGCCAGCACCTACGAGGCCTTCTGTCCAACATTGCGTGAGAAGCTTGCGGACAAATCCAAAGTGCCTGCTGGAGTGGCGTCGATCCAGGAAATCATCATCAATGGCAGCGATCTGCCGACGATTGCCCGGGCGACACAAGCAGCGATTGCCGCGTCGGTGACAACGGTGGGATTGGTCAGGATTTCGGCCGGAAATTACGGCGGCCGACTTGGAAAGAGCTTCGTCTATCTGCATTCCGAAAAGCAAACTTAGCCAGGCCACCAGCAAAACACAAGCGAAGGCGGCTGGCTACATGACTGCCAGGCGCAGGGCGCCCAGCTGCTGCATGTTGATCTTTTTGGTCTCGGATTGCATTTCCTGCATGATGCGTGGCTTGATGGCGAGAAAGGCAGCGGCGGCTTCCGGGTCAAATTGCTTGCCACGCATTTTTTCAATCTCGGCGAAGCCCGACTCCGCGCTCATGCCGTTGCGATAAGGTCGGTTGGAAGTCATTGCATCGAAGGCATCGGCGACGGCAACAATACGGGCCAGGCGGGGCGTTTTCTCGCCGGCGGTGGCGTCCGGATAACCCAAACCGTCCCAGCGTTCGTGGTGCGAACGGACGATAGAAATTACTTCTGCTAACTCGGGAACCGTTTCAAGGATCTTCGCGCCTTTGACCGTGTGCGTTTTCATCGTCTCGAATTCTTGCTGGGTCAACTTGCCGGGCTTGCCAAGGATGGCATCGGGGATACCGATCTTGCCGATGTCATGCAGCGGAGTGCCGAGCCGAATCAGGTGCAGTTCCGTGGCCGGCAATTCAAGTTGCTGCGCAAGCAGGTAGGAATACTCGGTGACGCGGGCTGTATGGCCGCCGGTCCAGTCATCGCGCATGTCAACGGCTTGGGCGAGCATGGTGACCGTGGCATAGAACAGGTCACGCTGCTTGCGCAAGAGCTGGGCGCTTTCGATGCCCGCGGAGACATGGGCGGCCAAGGCGTCGGCCAAATGCATGTCGTCTTTTGTGAAGGGCTCCTCGATCGGGCCGCGGTCGAAATGCAGAACTCCGAGCCGTTTGCGGGGCGTCCGCAAGAGAACGCAAAGGACCGAGGCCATCGTTCCCTCGGCGATGCTGCGTGCGCCGAGGAGTTCAGGGTCCTCGTCAACACTGCAGCAAAGAATGGATTGGCCTTGCGAAAAACAGCGTTGGGCGAGGCTTTGACTGAAGGCGGTCCGGCCGGCGATCATGTTCTTGCCGGTGTCGAGCGCACGCAGGCGCAGCGGGCCCTCGGGAACGTCGGCGAGCACAATGGCGCCGCGCTGAGCTTTCAGCGTGGAAACCGCATCGCGCAGAATTGTGTGCAGGAGGTCTTCTTCACTCTCGAGGTGAACGAGATGATGCCCGGCACGCAGGAGCGCTTGCAGCTGCTCTCCGGGCCGCGGGCTTTGATCACGGCTGAAAGCGAAACTGAACGCGTCTTCCCAGCTTTGACTACCAACCGCGGCCACGTGCATGTTTTCGATCGGGCACGTGTTTCCGTCGTCAATTTCGCCGGCTTCCTGCAGGCTTTCGACGACGACATTCACGTTGCCAAACCGCACGATGTCATGGGCACGGACAGGCCATTCCCCAGGGGAAAGGCGGGTACCGTTGAGGTGGGTGCCGTTGGTGCTCCCCAGATCGCGCACGCGCCAGCCCTTGGGAGTTGCGCGAATTTCGGCATGGCGACGGCTGACGGACGAATCGTCGAGCACGATCTCAAGCGTTGCGAGCCGTCCGACTCGCAAGAGTTGATCGGAATTCCAGATTTTTCCTTCGATTTCACCGTTGATGCCACGCAAGCGGATGCCACGTTTCACAGGGACCTCTCCTCAGGGCGTTTCTAGCGATGGTGCCCGGTTTTCGGACGCTACTCAATGGTGTTCCAAAACTAATATAGCTCGGAATAGAACGCCATGCACAATCGGCAAAGCGAAAATTCCGGTTAATTCTCCTTCTTTGGGAAGGGCCGGTATTTTCCTTTTCTCTTGCGCCTCCAATCCTTATGATGACGGGAGCCCGGAAAAAGTTGCCTAATCCTGCCTGAATCCGCCTTTTCAGCTATTCCTTCCGTTGAGGTCCGCCATGAAAACCAATCGAATTCTGCTGTCACTGGGAATCGCAAGTCTGAGCCTGACATGGACTTTCCTCGACGCAGGGCCTGGTTGGAGTCAAAAAGCCCCGCCCCCGGCCAATCCGCAGGCCCCGACGATCAATCCCCTGGCCTCTGCCGGCGCCCAGCGAGGTGTGCCGCTGGATCTTCTTATCACCGGTACCAATCTCACCAGTCCAACGGGCGTCTCTCTCGGCACCCCCGCCAAGATCACCATCCCCACTGAAGAGAAGAACGGACTCGACGCCGGAAAGTTTAAGGTCCGCATCGAGATTCCTGCGGAAACTCCTGTCGGCTGGTACCCTTTCCGTATGGCGACTCTCAAAGGAGCGTCCAACCTGCGCGCCTTTTGCGTCGATGACATTCCGTCGGTAGTGGGCAACGGCACGAATCGCAACAAAAGTATGGCCCAGGTGATTCCTGTTCCGAGCGCGGTTACCGGCGCCGTAATTGCCGAGCAGGGGGATTTCTACAAATTCACCGCCAAGGCCGGCCAGCGACTCAGTTTCGATTGTCTGGCACGCCGCGTTGGCAGCGCGGTCGATGCGCAGATGACGGTGTACGACGCCAAGAGCATGCGTGAACTGGCTTATGACAACGACTCGCCAGGCTGTCAGACGGACCCCCGCATCAGCTACACCTTCAAGGAAGCGGGGGAGTACCTTGTCGAGATTAATGATGTCTTAAAACGCGGCGGCGCCGAATTCTTCTACCGCCTGCGCGTCGGCGACTTCCCGCTCGCGACGACGCCGATGCCGATGGCGGCCAAGCGAGGTAGCAAAGCGAAAATCGGGTTCGCCGGCCCGGCCGTGGAGGGGGTCACGCCCGTCGACGTGGATGTGCCCAGCGATCCAAGCGTGAACGTCGTGTGGGTCGCTCCGAAAGGCGCCGCCGGCATTCATGGCTGGCCGGTGCCGCTGGTCGTGAGCGATGACGACGAGGCGACGGAAACGGAACCCAACAATGAGGCAAAGCAGGCGAACCGTGTTGCCGTCCCCGGTGGCGTTTCCGGACGCTTTCAGCGCAGCGACGATGTCGATTTCTACCTGTTTTCCGCCAAGAAGGGCGAGAAGCTAGCCATCGAGGCCCACACTATCGAGTTTTACTCCCCGAGCCTGGTTCTGATGATTCTGCGCAACGCGAAAACCGGCACGGAAATCGCCAGGTCCAATCCGCAGGCGGCGCCCCCGGCGGACCAAAAGATTGATTTCACGGCGGCCGACGACGGTGATTATGTACTCGAAGTTCAGCACCTGCATTTCGCGGGGGGACCCAGCGAATCGTACCGTATCACGCTGCGACCGCCGACCAACAGCTTCGACCTTGTATTGCCCAACGAACGCTTTGACGTCGCTCCCGGGGGCGTAGCAGCCGTTCCTGTGCAAATCGTGCGCAAGGGCTACGCAGGACCGATCGACCTCTCGACCCTTGGACATGCGGGGCTCCAGGGGACGGCAACGATCAAAGCTGGACAGAACGCTGGAATCCTTCTCGTTGTCAGCAAGGCCGACGTGCCGATGGGAGCGCACCAGTTCCACATCGTCGGCAAAGCAACGGTCGATGGGAAGCCAGTGGTACGCATCGCCGGAGCCCGGGGACCAATCTCGCTGGCGCTGAACGGTTTGACCTATCCCCCGATGCATTTGCAAAACTTTGTTGCGGTTGCGGTCAAGGAAAAGGCGCCATTCAGCCTCGCCATCAAAATGGATCCCCCTGAAGGGGTGCCAGGCGGTTCGGCCAAGGTAACGGTCACGGCGACGCGCGAAGCGGGTTTCGACGATGAAATAACACTGAATGCTCCGGCTGGCCTTCCTGCGACGGTGCCAGCGCCGAAGGTAATCCCCGCCATTGCCAAGGGCAAGACGGAAACGTCCTTTCCGCTTGACCTGAATGTGAAGACGCCGATGGGGGAGTATTTTGTCCTGGTGACCGCCAAGACCAAGTACCAGGGCAAGGAGCTTTCCGGCGCTGCGCCGCCTCTCTTGCTAGTGCTTGGATTGCCATTCGATCTGAAGGTCGAGCCGGCAGCCGTGTCGCTCAAACCAGGCGACAAGGCGAAGGTCAAGGTGACGGCCATCCGCAAAGGCGGATACAAGGGCCCGATCGCGCTGGATGTGCGCAGTCTTCCTGCCAACGTCACCGGAGGAAAAGTGATCATCGCAGCCGACAAAAACGACGCCGAAATCGAGATCGCTGCGGACGCGAAGGCCGCTCCCGCTCCAGCCGTGGCCGTGACGGTCGGGGGAGTCGCGACAGCTCTCAATAATCTGCAAAACGTTTCGCCGGCGGTCACGCTGACGGTGCAAAAGAAATGATAGCACGGGCCAATCTCGTATAATGATAGCGGCATTCGTCGACCGCTCGCAGTTTACAGTGCGAGCGTTCACTGAATGAACCGGCCCCTCATCTCATCTCCAGGGAGTCGCCATCATGAGTACCGAAACCGGCCACGAATCCTTCAACATCGAACGTCACGGCGAGGTAGCCGTCGTAACCCCCTCGGCCAAGGTCGAGGAAATGCACGAGACCATGATCGAGCAGGCGGCACGGATGGTGATTCAGTCGCTCAAGGCTGATCCGCCCGCGGGTATCGTCGTGGACCTGAGCCAGGTGACGTACTTCGGCTCGGTTTTCGTATCGTTTTTGTTGCGTTGCCATTCTCAGGCCCGCAAGCACGGCAGCGAGATCGTGTTGGCCGGCGCCAGCGAGCCGGCTCGTGAATTGCTGAAACTGCTCGACCTCGAAACGCTTTGGGCCATCTACGATACACGTCAGGCCGCGATGGACGCTCTGGGCGGCTCGGATTGACTCGTCTTCAGCCCCGGTCGCAGACGCGGGCGGACCACGCGATGCCGCATCCGCGATACGGAGGTAAACTCGGTGCCATGTCTCATTCCACCCTTGCGATCTTGATCTCCGGCGGCCTCGACAGTGCAATACTGCTGGGCGTTGCCCTTCGCCGCGGCGAGGCGGTCACCCCGATCTTCGTACGCTGTGGCCTCGCCTGGGAGACCGTCGAACTCGACTACCTTCGCCGCTACCTCGATGCATTTCAATCACCCTCTCTTCAACCGCTAGTCATTCTCGATCAACCGATCGCGGACGTCTACGGTGCCCACTGGAGCATCACGGGCAAGAACGTACCCGACGCCCATAGTGCCGATGAAAAGGTGTTCCTGCCGGGGCGCAACGTACTGCTGCTGGCCAAGCCGTTGATCTGGTGCCATCTCAACAGCGTACCCGCTATTGCCCTGGGATCTCTACAGACAAACCCATTTCCGGATGCCACGCCGGCGTTTTTCCAGGGCATCGGCGCCTTGGTTGATCAGGCCCTTCAAAGCAATGTGGAAGTTCGGCTTCCGTTCGGCGGCATGAAGAAGGTCGCGGTGATGCAGCTCGGCGTGGGCTTGCCGCTCGAGCATTCGTTCTCATGCATTGATCCAATCAACGGCCTGCACTGCGGGCGCTGCAATAAATGCGCAGAGCGCCAGCACGCGTTTCGAGATGCCGAGATGGCGGACCCGACGCGATATTACGGCTAGAATGGAGAACTTCGCCGATGTCCATCGACGCAATCTGTCCGGACTGCGACAAGCCGCTACGCCTACGCGACGATCTCGCCGGCAAGAAAATCAAATGCCCCAAGTGCAGCCACCCGTTCGTGGTCCCCGATCCCGCGAATGAGACGATTCCGTTTGAAGCCGAGGAAGAGCTGCCGCCCCCAAAGAAAGCGTTGAAACGGAACCGCGTTGAAGACGATGAGGATGACGATGACGACGATCGACCACGCAAACGCAGAGGAGATCGCGATGAGGGGGACGCGCCCACGCCCATGGAACCGATCGTGTGGGTCATCATTGCCATCTTGTTTCCATGTGGCCCGATCGGCGCCGCGATAGCATTTCTGGCGATGAGCAAGGCCGGTTCGGCGCGGGCGAAGCTGCCCAAGGGAGAACAAGGCGCAGCCGCACGCCAGAACCTGCAATACGTCATCATCCTGAGCTGGGTCGGCGTCGCAATTAGCACCTTGCTGGGGGCGGTGGGCCTGACATTCAAGTTGTTGAAGTGGTTCTAGCGCGGATCAAGCTTACCGATCACGCCTCAACCTCGACGAGATTGTCGAAGAAGGTCGCCGCCGCGCCATAGTCGGTCAGAGCGGTGCTGGTGGTCATGTTGCAATTGACGCCGTCGGGGGAGTAGCGATTCCACCAGACGCTCTGCGTGACGACTACTCCTGGCTTGACCGTCTCGGCAACGATGGCACGAGCCTTGAAGCTGCCCCGGCCATTGAAGATGCGCACCCATCGCCCGTTCTGAATGCCTCGCTTGGCGGCATCGGCTGGATGGATCTCAAGCGTCGGCTCGCGCGCCTGGTTCCGAAGCGAATCGACGTTCACGAAAGTCGAGTTCAAGAACTCCGGCACCGGCGGCGACAGCATTTGCAGCGGATACTTGGCCGCCAGGTCAGATCGCGTCTGCGGATCCTCGTGCGGCGGCGTGTAGTTCGGCAGCGGGTCGCGCCCCTGCTGCGCCAGCGCCGGACTATACAACTCGCACTTACCCGAGGGCGTGCCGAAGTTGCCTGCCGCGAACGGTGCGTAATCCTTCGGCAAATTCAGGCGCATAGGCCCCTCGCGTTTGAGACGCTCCAGGCTGATACCGACGAATGCTTCGGGCGGAGGATACTTCACGTGCCCATTCATTTGCAGCGATTCATTGGCGAGCTGCTCGTCGCTGACCTGGAATACTTCTGATTCGAATCCCATCTTCGCCGCCAGCATTCGGAACACGTCGGTGTTGCTTTTTGCCTCGTGCAAGGGGGCAATGGCGGGTTCATTGGTTTGCACGTACATGTGGCCGTAGGAGCCATGGATGTCGAAGTGTTCAAGCTGTGTCGTCGCAGGCAGAACAAGGTCGGCGTAATCGGCGGTGTCGGTCTGAAACTGATCATGCACGACCGTGAACAGGTCTTCGCGTCGCAGCCCTCTCAGCACTCGACTCTGGTCAGGACAGATGGCGGCCGGGTTCGAGTTGTAGACGTACATCGCTTGCACAGGCGGTCCAGGCAACTCCCCCAGCAAGGCTTCGGCAAGCTGGGTCATATTGATGGTGCGCGTGCCGGGCGGAATGAGATCGGGCCGCTCGAGCGCCGCGGTGTTGAAGGGATAGAGCTTACTGGTGCTAAGGAGCGCCCCGCCGCCGACCTCGCGCCACGCGCCTGTGATGGCTGGCAAGCAGGTGATGGCCCGCACCGCCATGCCGCCGCCGCCGTGCCGCTGCATGCCGTAATTCACCCGGATCAACGCCGGCCGAGTGGCGGCGTATTCGTGCGTCAGCTTCTCAATGTCGGCGACTGCAATTCCGGTGATTTGTGCCACTCGATCGGGCGGATACTCTTTCAAGGCACGTTCACGCAACTGTTCTGCTCCCAGGCAATATTTCGCCAGGTAGTCGTCGTCCTGCAGGCCATCGCGCCAGAGGATGTGCATCATCCCCATGGCGAGGGCGGCATCTGTACCGGGCCTGATAGGGATCCACCAGTCGCTTTTCTGCGCTGTCTTGCACTTGTAGGGATCGATGGTGATGATCTTGGCGCCAGCCTTGCGCGCCTGGTGCATCAGCGCCCACAGGTGCATGTTCGTGACGCTGGTGTTCGAGCCCCAGTTGATGATGTAGCGCGAATGGACGACGCTGGCCGGATCGATCACCGCCCGCGTCCCCAGCGTGATGTCGCACCCCGCCGCTCCTGCCGTTGCGCAAATCGTGCGATCCAAGAGCGACGCCCCGAGCCGATGGAAGAACCTTCGATCGAGGCTCGATCCGTGCAATTTCCCCATCGTACCGGCGTAGCTGTACGGCAGGATCGCCTGTGGCCCGTCCGTCGAGCGTGAAATCTCGGCAAACTTCGTGGCGATGCGTTCGATTGCTTCGTCCCACGAAATCCGGCGAAACTCTCCGCGTCCCTTCGGCCCTGTGCGGATCATCGGGTACTTCAATCGATCCGGGTGATAAACGCGTTCCAGGTAGCGCGTCACTTTTTGGCACAAAAAACCATCGGTGAACGGATGCTCGGCATCCGCTTTGAGCTTCACGGCCAGGCCATCCTTCACGGTGACGACCATGCTGCAGGTGTCAGGGCAGTCATGGGGACAAACCGCGCGGATTGTTTTCGTTTCGCTCATTGCTTTGGCTCCTTCTGGTCAGTTGTGATCCTATCAGCAATCGCTCAGCGCGAGAAGGCGGGTCACGGAAGTGTTGAAGGCTGCGTTTCACGCGCCTTACAAAAAAAAAACCGCGGAAACACTTCTTTCATATCGTATACTTGCGTACTGTTGCCAGTTCATCTGAATGCGCAGTTCTTGCGATCCGGTTAGTCCTTTGGTGTAGAACATGGCGGTACCAGTTACCGTTGACGAATTTATCGACCTCGTCCGAAAGAGCGGCGTCGCTGATGAGAAACGGCTCGACGCCTATCTGGCGAAGGCGCGCGCGACGTTCCCTCCCGAGCCAGCCAAGGTCGCCGGACTCCTCGTTCAGGACGGTGTCCTCACCAACTTTCAGGCCGAGAACATACTCGCAGGCAAGTGGCGACGTTTTTCCATCGGCAAATACAAGGTTCTCGAAAGGCTCGGCTCCGGCGGATTCGCCCAGGTCTACCTGTGCGAGCATAAGTTGATGCGCCGCCGCGTGGCCGTCAAGGTGCTCCCGGTCGCCAAGGCGAAAGATTCTTCCGCCCTCGCGCGTTTCCATCGTGAAGCACGCGCTGTCGCCGCCCTTGATCACCCGAACATTGTACATGCGTACGACATCGATCAGGATGAAGATCTGCACTTCCTCGTCATGGAATACGTCGACGGCGCCAATCTGCTGGAGATCGTGCAGAAGTCCGGTCCGCTCTCCGTATTGCGTGCTTGCCATTACATTCAGCAATCCGCCCTAGCCCTGCAGCATGCCCACGAGCACGGCCTGGTGCACCGCGATATCAAACCGGGGAACATCCTGGTCGACCGCGCCGGCGGGGTGAAAGTCCTCGATATGGGGCTGGCCCTTTTCTTCCAGGAAGAAGACGAGCAACTCACACGCAAGCACGACGACGGCACCCTCGGCACCGCCGATTACCTGTCGCCTGAGCAGGCGATGGATAGCCACGATGTCGATATTCGCACCGACATTTACAGTCTCGGCGTGACGTTTTATTTTCTTTTGACGGGGCAAGCGCCATTCGAGAATATGCCGGTCACGCAGAAGCTGATGGCACATCAAATGAAGCAGCCGCGGCCGGTCGCGGAGTTTCGCAAGGACGTGCCCACGGCCGTGCTGGCGATCCTCGACAAGATGATGGCGAAGAAGGTTGCCCAGCGTTACGCGATCCCGGGTGACGTGGCCGACGCTCTCGTGCCCTACACGCAGGCTGCGATTGGGCCACCGTCCGAGTCCGAGATGCCGAAGCTGAGTCCTGCGGCGACCGGGCAAGCGTCTGGCAGTGAGGCCGCGGAGGCCGGCACGGGTTCGGGATCTGGAAAGAATCTGAAACCCGGGCCGGCGACGCCATTGCCCAAGGCTAAACCCGTTGCCCAAGCGCCAGCCGCCAAGCCAGTTCCGAACATGGAGATTACCGCGGAAGAAGCCCCCTGGCAAAAGGCCTCTGTTGACCATGCGGGCAGTCCGGATTCGGAACTCGAAACGCCCCTCGAGTCTCCAGCCGCTGTGCGAAAAGGCAAGCGAGGCGAGGCCGACGCCAAGCGCAGTCGGGTCCTCACTCTGGCGCTGGTAGGTGCGTTTGTGATCATCCCCATTGTTCTGATTTCCGTCGCGGCAGTCGTTTTTCTTCTCCTCTTTCGTGATCCGCCGCCGCCGAAGCTCGGCCCCCCCAAATTCGAAGTGAGCAAGAACGCCAACGTTGCGTTCAAGAATCACCGCAAGTCCATCAAGGCCGCTTTACGAGACGCCGAGACCGGCTCCGTCATCGAATTATGGGACGAGACGCACGAGGAAAACGTGGTCGTCGAGCCGGCCGCCGGCCGCACTGCCGTCATTCTCCAGGCTGCCGAGGGGAAGGAGATCACCTGGCGCTCAGTTCGCAAGGATCCGGATACCCCGATCCTGAAACTCGCCAAGGCCGCCGGCTTCACCCTCAAGGGCAAGGGGATCGCCCTCGACGGTACGCTGGACAACGATCGCCGCATCAATGAAGTCATCTCGATCACTCTGGAATCCCCCGGCTTGACGCTTGAGGATGTCCAGGTCAATCACTTCGCCCGTACAGGCATCATCATCATGAACAGCGGCGGCACCGACAAGGCCCTGCTGAAGCTGACCCGCCTCTTCTTCTTGACGAACGCGCCCGAAAAAACACGCAGCGCCATCTACTTCGACGCCAATCCGCGCGTGACGCCCGCTGTCAACGATCACATTCAAATCGAAGATTGCCGCTTCCAGGGTTTCGACCGCGAGCGCGCCGTCTTGGTCAATCAGCCGAAGGACAAGACGCCGGTCATCGGTGGGAATGTAAGGTGGTAGGCGGGCGCCGATCACGAGCCGCACGCGTCAGCAACGGATCACCAGCGGCACCTTTTGCGTGAGTAGGTCGCACGGATATGTCAAGCTCCGTTGCCGCGCATTCATCGATTCAGCATGGCACATGAAGTGCTCGGGAATTGTGCAATCGCTGCCCCTGGAAGTTGCACCTGCATCACCTACGTTTCGTTCAATGGTTTCGTTGGCTGCAATGGTTTCGCCAGTTTCATTGGTTTCGTTGTTTTCGCCGAGGAGGGGGTGTCGCTGCATGAAATGCACGAAATCCCGGCGGCGGCCGCACCACGGCTCACTTCGCCAATTCCTTCCGTTTGTTCGCGATTAGCGTCAACAACGCCTTCTGCGGGTCGGCGAATTTCTTGATGCCTTCGGCCATCAGCACGTCTTCGAGCTTTTGCACATCCACCAGGCGAGCGATCTCATCCAGCACGGTCTGCGACGGCATCTGGTCGACCTGCCGGGTGAAGGTGCGGCCGCTCGCTTCGACCTGGTCGTTGGTGGCGGGCGGGTTCGTCTCGATGTCGGCTCCGGCGAAAGCTTCGACATACTTCCAGGCCGCGTCGCTTGGCTTCTTTGTACCTGTGCTGGCGAAGATCATCTCTTGCTGAAGAGGCAACTTCTTGTCGGCCCAGAAACGCTGATTCATCTGCCAAATCTGCTTGGCGTTGACGATGCCGACCAGCCCTTGGGCGGCCAGGGAGAGTTGCGGGACGTGCTGTTCGGTGTAGACATCGACGCGGCTGACGAAGATGCTGTAGACCGACTTGAAGCCGGCGAGCGTGGCGCGTTTCTGGGCGCCGCGCCACATGCCGTCGCGGGCTGCCTGGTACTGGCGAGGCGAAAAGATGAGGGTGACATTGAGCGTGACGCCAGCGGCGCACAGGTCTTCGACAGCTGCGAGTCCGCCCGGGGTGGCGGGGATTTTGATCATGCGGTTGGTGTGTCCCGCGGCCCACTTTTTGCCCTGCTCGACATACTTCCTCGCCCGCTCAGCGACCGGCAGGTTGAGGGCCGGGTCTTCGAGCAGCGGATCCAGCTCAAAGCTGACGTAGCCATCGTTCCCCTTGGTCGCTTCCCACACGGGCTGAAAGACTTTCTGGGCCTGCCGCACGAGCATGTCGGTGAGTTGCCAGGCGATGTCCTCGTCGTTCAACCCATCGTGCATGAGGCGTTGCAGGTCCTGATCGAAACGCCCGGTTTTGATGAGGTCGGCAATGATAATCGGGTTCGAGGTCGCGCCGGTTGCGCCGAGGGCTCGATTACGTTGAACCAGGTCGGGGTCGATCGAATCGAGCCAAAGTTTCGTGCCCGCAGCGATTAACGATTTCAGGGGACTCGACATATCAGGCTCCGGAGGGTCAGTGGTCAGCGGTCAGTAGTCAAATAAAACGGTAGTGCGACGACTCGATCTCTATCTTAACCAACCACTGGCGACTGACCACTGGCCACTATTCCTGGAGGTTTCATGTTTTCACTGAACGGGCGCACCGCGTTGGTAACCGGCGCGGGGCGAGGAATCGGGCGGGCCATTGCCATCGCACTGGGGCAGGCGGGCGCCAAGGTTGGAGTGACGGCACGCACCGTGGCCGAACTGGACGAGGTTGTCGGCACGATCCAAAAGGCCGGCCGCAAGGCGGTTGCCATCGTCGCGGACCTTGCCCAGAAAGACGCTCCCGCCAAGCTGCTGGCCGAAGCGGCGGTGAAGCTTGGTCCTATCGACGTCCTCGTTAACAATGCGGGCATTGGCTCCAGCTCGGATCCGAAGCCGGTCGCAGAGTTCAATGACGACTTCTGGGAGCTGACGCTGCTTCTGAACCTGACCGTGCCTTACAAGCTGACCAAGGGCGTACTGGGCGGCATGCGGCAGCGCGGGTGGGGGCGGCTCATCAACATCGCGTCGATCAACGGCAAAATGCCGAGCTTGCACGGGGCGGCGTACACCGCCAGCAAGCATGGGCTACTTGGTTTGACGCGGACGTTGGCTCTGGAAGTCGCCAAGGAAGGGATCACGGTCAACGCGATCTGTCCGGGACCGGTGCATACGTTGATGAACGACAAGCGGCTCGAATACGACGCGAAGCGGCGAGGCATCACGTTCGCGGAAGTCGAACAAGGGATGACCTCCATCGGCGGTCGGTTGGAGCCGGAGGACATCGCACCGATGGCGGTCTACCTCGCCAGCACCGAGGCCCGCATGATTACGGGGCAGGCGTACAACGTCTGTGGCGGCGTCTTGCTCTATTGATCATCATCCAAGCGAAGGTCCTTGGGGGCTTGACCATGTTCGTCGATCTGGTGCAAACGACGACACGCGATGGAGTGCGGCTCGACGGCATGCTGCAATTGCCTGACGTTGCATCAACCTGGCCTGTCGAGGCCATTTGCTGCGTGCATGGCACCGGCGGCAACTTTTACGCGTCAACACTCTTCGACGCTCTTGGTAGCCATGCGTTGCACCAGGGATGCGCCGTCTTGCGAGTCAACACACGCGGGCATGATGGCATCAGCACCGCTGTCACAGCCAGGGGAGGCCGGCGCCAGGGAGCGGCGTACGAAATCGTGGACGATTGTCGCCATGATTTGTCCGCATGGATTGCATTTCTTAATGGACGCGTCGGTCCGCGCGTGGGTCTGGTCGGTCACAGTCTTGGAGCCGTCAAGTGCCTTTACTCCCTCGCTCACGAGTCTGCACCCGAGGTGGCATGTGTTGTCGCTATCTCGCCGCCACGGCTGTCGTATTCGTGGTTTTGCAGCAGTCCCGAAGGCGCGAGATTTCTGGAGACTTTTCAGGAGGCCGACGTGCTCTTGCAAGGCGGGCGGCCGGCGTCACTGCTTGATGTGCAGCTTCCACTGCCTTTCGTCATCACTGCCGGAGGGTATGCCGAGAAGTATGGACCTGACGAGCGCTATAACTATCTGCAATTTCTTCGTAGCGTTCGGTGTCCTACGCTGATCACGCTCGGCGAAATTGAAGCCACGGGCAACATGGCGTTTCGCGGTGCTGCCGATGCGATTGCAGAACTCAAGGCAGCCCCTGTGAGGGTGGCGACGATTGCGGCGGCCGATCATTTCTACTCGCAAGCGCGAGAGGCTCTGATTTCAGCGATCGACGGATGGCTGCGTGCGTGCCAAGAATAAATAGCAATCCTGAACGCAATGGTTTGGCCGCCATGCACGGCGTCAGGCTTGTTCGTTCCCAAGAAGAGCTTGCGAACGAGCTCCGAGATTCTGGAAGGATTTCTGCTCTTGCGTGTTTGGCTGCCTGGGCTATAGTGCTCGCCTCTCGTTTCCAGAAGAGTTGGTCCATAGGCGTAAAAGGGGAAAAACCCATGCCTGCGAAATGGGGTACTTGCACAATCTTGGCGATCTGCCTGGCCCTTTGCGTGGTTGGTTGTCGCACGACCAGGCCAGAGGTGAAGCCGGCCAAGACGGTGGAACGGCTCGTCGAACCGCCGCCAGGCGTGCTGACATCCGGAGACTATCCGGCTGCCGCTCTGGACAAGGTGACCGACCCCGCGCGGAACGCGATGGACATGAAGAATTCCGGCGTCATTCCCACGCGAGGCGCCATGATGCCCGGGGCCAAAGGCGGCGCGGGCCCAGGCGGCTATCGCTGATTGGTTTCGAAAAAACGCTGCAACGTCGCTTGCAGCGTTTCGACCACTTTCTCCTGATCGCTCCCCGTCCTCGTTTCCGAGCCATCAATCAATCCGCTCCAGGATAGCCTGATCGACCAACCGGCATTTTCGGCTGCGCGATTGAATTGCTCGCGCGCGCGTTGGCCCCACATGAGTCCCCAGGCGTCGCGAAACTGTTGCCAGAGTCGATTCGCATGGGTTGCATTTGTGCGGCGGGTCCACAAACAAATCCAGCCGAGCCACGGTACGAAGGCCAGGGCGAAATTAAGAATCAGTTGGTCGCCCGACCCCAGCAACGTCGTGGGTGTGTAGATCAGCGTCAACTGGCCAGCGCAGACCAGCAGCAGCAAGACCGCCGCGGGGCCCAGGCGTGTCGGCAGATAGTTGACGATGGCGACCACAACGGTGCTTGCTAGAAATGCGAGCCGCAATTCGGACATCGGCGCACCGCCGATCAAGAGCACTTCCATGAGTGGCCACATCATCACTGCGAAAAGGCTGAGTACGACAAAGTTCCAGGCAAACGCAATCGGTCGTCGTGCGCCGAGCACCGCGACGCCGGCGCATCCCGTCAAGCAGAGTGCCGTGAATCGACAACTTTCGAAGAGCGCCCGCTCAGTCGGCGCCATCGCCGCCGAGATACCCCACGCCAGCCATGCTAAGAGGGCCCAAACCAATGCATGGCACAGGCTCGTCCGGTAGTGTGTCATCAAAGCGAGAAGCAACGGAATCGAGCCCGCGAGAAATAGGCTGATCAAAGAAAGTTGCATGGCGGTACCGTTGCCCTGGTTTCACTGGAGAAGTGATTGTATCCCCCAGTTTGCCGATTCCCATGTCGAACTGGGCTGACTCTGCCGTACTTGGCGATTGCTCAGTCCCAGAACTGCTACTGGGTTCCTTAATCCAATCTGCGACCGGGATGAATTCAGACGATGTAGGTATCAGGGGAGGATACGCCGAAGCCTCTGCAAAGGAGATTTAGTAATGAACCGTGTATTTTGGATGCTAATGGTAGTCGTAATTCTGGCGTGGGGCTCCCCCGCGCAGGCCCAATTGTTTGTAAAGAAAGCAAAGACCAATCCTTCGCAGCGCGTGCCGGAGTTGATCGCGACAGTGAAGACCGACACCGACGAGCGAAAGCGTGCCCGGGCTGCCGAGGAATTGCGGGACTACGCGGCAGCGTTCCCTGACATCGTGCCGGTGCTGGCAGACGTTCTGCTTCAGGACAAGAAGCAGAGCGTACGGCTGGAGGCGCTGGGCAGTCTTGGCAAGATTCGGCCGGTCAGTGCGGTCGCGGGGCAGGCGATAGAGAAAGCCGCTGCACAGGATGACGTGCTGCGAGTACGTTTGCAGGCGAAGGCCACATTGACGAAGTACCACCTGGCTGGATATTCAGCGAAGAAGAACGAAAAAAAAACTACGACGGCTGAGCCACCGCAGAGTTCGGCGCTGCCGGCACCACGCTTTGAGGAAAACGATATGCCTCGCCGCATGCCGCCTGGCTCTCCACTCCCGGCGGAAGGGCCGTCGCTGTTCCCGAAATGATTAATGATTGACGTTAGCCCGCCGCACGCGTCGACGTGGCACTGACGGTTGGTCCTACGGCTGCTTTCCATCAAGTCGGCCGAGAACACGCTTCAGGCCGCTGGCGCTCGCAGGTTGGGCAAGTCGGGTGCGTAGGTGCCAGTTGGGTTCGTGCCGGCGCAGCTCGATCACCTCGATCTTCATGGACCAGACGGTTCCATCTTTGGCCTTGCCACTGATATTAATCGCCTTGCCTGCGCTCATCGGCCAGCATTTCGATACGTCCAGGCGCTTGATCGAGCACCGAATAGTGTCCTTGCGGCCAGCATCAATTTCAACAAGAACGTCCGTCAAGAACGTCACATTGACGGGTGTGCCCGCAGTCGATTCATCGTCGAACTTTTCATTGGCTTCAGGTTCCACTACTTCATTGTCTTTGGCCGAGGATAGGACGTACTCGTCGCTCGTGATAAGGCGTTGTACCTCGTCATCGCTTAATTCGCTGATGAATTTGCAACCAAGAGCCCATGTGCCGTCGTCCTGGGCCTTGACGTGTATCACCTTGACGAACACGACGGCCGATTCGCGCTGAGCGTCACCGGGCATTTCAATGGCCAGCCCGGTTCCTCGCTCGAATCGGCGCTGAAGTTTCACCCGCACGCCCCCTTGCGATATATCAGTGATGATGGCTGACCAGCGCATTTCCTTCATGGCCAGCGCCGAGGCCGGTTGGCAAGTCGTCGGCATTTCACAGGTCAAGCGCTCGTATATTCGACAATCGATCGAAGGGTGGCCCGGGGCGGGGCTTTCAGTTGCCAAGAGGACTTGCGATGCCATGCTGCACCTTTTGAGCAGAAGAACGGTATTTTCCCAAAGGTAGCTCGTAATCGGGCGGAGTCAAATCAAGCGAGCGGTGGGAGCCGGTTTGACATGCCCGAGCCTATGGATTAACCTTAGGGAGTCAGCGATCCGGTTCGGTTCTTGGAAAATGAATTCGGAAAGATCATGACCCACGACAACCGTAAACACTGTCGTCATTTATGCGTGGAAGGCGGCGTGTTGCGCCTGGCGGTGCGGCCTGAGTTTCGCGGTCGTCGGGCGGTCCTCGTGGACGTCTCCGCCGGCGGCATAGGCTTTTTGCTGCCCGATCCCCTGGCCGCTGGTGCGACGTTGGTTTTTGAGGTAAAAGGCACCAGCGGCGCCGAAACTATAGCGCGGATCGCCCGCGTTCGCCACTGCCGGCCGCATCCTGTCCCGCCAGACGCCCCCTGGTTCCCCAAACCGGTAGGGATCTCCAAGATATTTCGCCTTATGTTCGGCGTGAAGTCTCCACCCAGTGAAGGCAACGCCTGGCTGGTCGGGTGCGAGTTCGACCGACCGTTGAGCGAGGATGAGGTGACGCGATTCGTGGCAAGCCTCAAGGTCAACGGGGGAGACGCTTACGCCTAGCTGGACTGGCCAACGATTGCCGACGCAGAGTCGTGTCCACTTTCGCCTCGCTGCGGGCTAATTGCAGGTACACTTTCCAACTTACGCAGCAGCTGCTAGGTTAGGGGTTGCGACACCTAGCGCATCATCGACTCGCAGAATTGACGCATGACCGCCACTGCCTCTGGTCCCTACCTGGTCACCCGCCGCGACGACGGCTACGGGGATGTCATCCCGCTCGTGCAGGGACAACGCTTCACCTTGGGCCGCGCCAATACCAATCGCATTGTACTCAAGGACGAACTCGCCAGCCGCGACCATGCCGAAATTTACTTCGCCGAAGATCGTTGGCGACTGCGCGATTTGAAAAGCCTCAATGGCACGCGCATCAACGGCGCGGTCCTCGACAGCGAGTGGGAACTCGCCGCGGGTGATGAATTCCAGATCGGCAAGTCGCGGTATATCTTTGTGCAGCAGATCGACGAATTGCCGCAGGTCCCGATGCCGTCGGTTCTTGACACGATCTCGATCAAGAAACGACTTTCGAACTCACGATTCTTGACGCCTCCACCGGAAGACCTGAATGAGGAATCGACCGGCGTCCCCAGCCGGCATGTGCTGAGCCGCGACTTGATGCATCTGTATCGCCTCGGCTTGGCGATGGGCGCAACAACGACGTACCACGAATTGGCCGACGTCGTACTCGACGGCTTGCTCGCAGCTGTCGGTGCGGAGGTCGGCGCCATCCTGACGATCAAGGAAGGCCGGGAGATGGAGATTACCTCGGTTCGACCCGAAGGCCCGGCAAAACGCGTCTACTCGCCGGTTTCGGAGTTCGTTACGCACGAGGTGATGAGCGGGCGCGAAGCAATTCTCGCGGAAGACGTGTCTCGCAGCCGTTACTTGAGCCAGCGTGACAGCATCACGCAGCTCGGCGCTACCAGCCTGATCTGTGCGCCGGTGATCCATCATGACCAAGTGCTTGCGCTGATCCATCTGTACTGCACCGACCCGCACAAGTCGTTCTCGAATGAGGACCTCGAATTCACCATCGCTGTCGCCAAGCATCTCGCCATTGTGATGGGGCAGATGTTGCGGCAGGACTCCCTCACCAATGAAAACCGTTCTTTGCGCGAACAACTGCAAGTGGAGAGTGAGCTTGTCGGCGAAAGTGCAGCGATCAAGGGTATCTTGGAGCAGGTCGGCCGGGTCGCGCCGACGAACGCCACCGTACTGATCCGCGGCGAAAGTGGCTCGGGCAAAGAGCTGGTCGCGCGGGCGATTCACTTCAGCAGTCAGCGTCGCGAGGGACCCTTCATTTGCCTGAACTGCGCCGCCATCACAGAAACGCTGCTGGAAAGCGAGCTATTCGGGCATGAGCGTGGGGCCTTCACTGGCGCCACCGAAAAGAAGATCGGCAAGTTCGAGGCGGCTGATCACGGCACGATTTTTCTCGATGAGATCGGCGAAATGGCCTACAACACGCAGGCGAAACTACTGCGCGTCCTGGAAGGGCACCCGTTCGAACGCGTCGGCGGATCGACGCCGATCCGGGTGGACGTGCGCGTTGTTGCCGCCACCAACCAGCCGCTCGAACAGAACATCAAGGAGGGGAAATTCCGCCGTGATTTGTTTTATCGGCTCCAGGTCGTGGACATCCTCGTGCCGCCGATGCGCGAGCGCCATGACGACGTGCCTCTCCTAGCTGAGCATTTCTTGAAGCGTTATTCGCGTGAGACAGGCCGCAAGATTCGCGGTTTTAGCCCGGCAGCACTGGCGAGGATGACCCAGTATGACTGGACCGGCATCGTGCGAGAACTGAAGAACGTGGTCGAACGTGCTGTGGCGCTGGCGAGGCGACCGGTGCTCGACGTCGACGACATCCTGCTTTCGTCCCTGGAAGTACCCGGGTCGGCTTCCCCAGCTAGTGGCGACACCTACAACGCCATCTCGCTGGAAGAGATGGAGAAAAGACACATTCAGGAAACGCTGGAGCACACCGACTGGAACAAAAGCCAGGCGGCGACGATTCTGCAAATCGAGCGCTCGACGCTGGATCGGAAGATCAAGGCGTTTCAGTTGAAGAAAGACGAATAGAAAAGCTCTTCCGTGAAAATCGGTTGCGGATCGTGATATGCATGGCGGTTTCGCGTTGCAGGAATGCGTAATCGCGGCAGAATATGCTCCGCAGTCTGAGGAGCCACTCTGCGCGAAACCTCCGAGCGTACCCAATTCCGCGACAGTTCATCAGTTACGAAATCGGTAACGTGTTTCGCGCAAAGATCCACTCCTCGATCGGCTTGCCTTCGATCAGGTGCTCCTGCACAAATCGTTCGATCCGGTCCGGCGTCATCTCCTGATACCACGTTCCCTCCGGATATACGACCATTGTTGGACCATGGCAGCAGATGCGTAGGCAGCCGACTCGCGTGCGCTGGCAGACCTCGTCGCCCGTCGATAGGCCCGCGTCCTTGAGCTTCTGCTTGAGCAGTTCCCATGATTGCTCGCCGGTTTCCGTGGTGCAGCATTTCGGCCCCAGGCACAGGAAGACGTGCCGCTGGATCTTGCCGATGCCGATCTTCTTGGAGACGGCTGCGAGCTGTTCGTGTTTTTCAGGCATGGTTCGATCTCCCTAGCGCTATCCGAACTCTACGCGCGATTTCCGCTAGCACCAGCACACTGGCCGTGAGGCCAATCACGAATATCCAATCGAGGACGTGGAGTGGCTCCACACTAAACACTGAACCGCCAAAGGTCACAATTGCTATCTGGCCTACGGCGACGATTGCCGCAATCGCCAGGAAGGTAGGGGTTTTTTCCAGGCCATCGAATCCGCTCGTCGTCGGCGTCAACGAACGCGCGTTGATCTGATTCCACACTTGAAAGAACACGTAGAAGGAAAAAAACAAAGTTGCCCGACGAGTCGGGCTCACGTCGCCTTTGGTGTCTGCGAACCAACCGTAGTCCATGGCCAGATGAAGTGCCAGCATCACCGCAACAAAAAACGCGGCAGTGATTGCAATTGTGGTCATCATCGCAGGCGTCACAATACTCTCGTCGCGTTTCTTGGGCCTCAGCTTCATGATGTCAGGCCGCGGCGGTTCGGAGCAGAGCGCGATTGATGCGAGCGTATCCATGATTACGTTGATCCAGAGTAATTGCAAGACCGTGAATGGGGCCTTCACGTTAAGGAGCAGAATGCCGAGGAGGGTGATTGCCAGGGCGCTGACGTTGATCGTCAACTGGAACTGGATAAAACGCTGAATGTTTTCGTAGAGCGATCGCCCCCAGTGTACGGCTTTGACAATCGTCGAGAATGCGTCGTCGAGCAGCACGATCTTGCTCGCCTCTTTGGCGACCTCCGTGCCGGCAATTCCCATGGCCAACCCGACGTCGGCTTTTTTGAGGGCTGGCGCGTCATTCGTTCCGTCGCCGGTGACTGCCACCACCTCGCCCAGCTCCTGCAGTAGTTTCACCATGCGAAATTTGTCGAGCGGTCGGGCGCGGGCCAAGATGCGCAGCCGCGGCAGTTGACGTTTCAACTCATCGTCGGATAGCTGGTTGAAGCGGGAGCTAGTAAGAACGACGGCTTCGGGGGTAT
>SXGT01862079.1_pt1 | contig 26813 bp, 21 predicted proteins | sample 3176221 | NCBI WGS metagenome assembly SXGT01 (sample SAMN11356862, study PRJNA531348) | freshwater metagenome | isolation source: freshwater sample F1-120 | place: China: Fuxian Lake, Yuxi | collected 2017-12-25
CGGCTCGTCGAGCATCAGCAGATCGGGTTCTTGCGTGAGCAGTCGCGCAAGATGGGCGCGCATGACCCAGCCGCCGCTCAGTTCGCGCGCGGGACGGTCGAAGTCGCGTTCGCGAAATCCGAGGCCGGCAAGGATCTTCTTGGCCCTCGCTTCGACGAAGTAGCCGTCGAGCTCGTTGAAGCGTTCGTGCACGTCATCATGCAGCTCTTCCTTGTGCTCTGCCTCGACTGGGTGGTCGTTGTCCCACGCCTTGACGATGCGCATGAGCCGGACGAAGTCGGGCGCGATGGCGCAGGCGATCTCGACGACGGTCTCGTCGCCGACCGGCGCGCTTTCCTGCGGCAGGTAGCCGATCACCGCGTCGCGCTCGAGGCTCACGCGTCCTTCGTCCGCTTCGATCTGGCCCAGGATCAATGAGAACAGGGTCGACTTGCCGGCGCCGTTCTGACCGACGAGTCCGATGCGATCGCCGCGATTGACCTGAGCCTGCGCGTCTGCGAACAGAACGCGATCGCCATAAGACTTCGAGACGCCGGAAAGTGTGAGCATGGGGCAGACGCTCGCCGCCTTTCGACTTTGAGGGGCGAACCTTTTATGAGCGCGCCGACCATGGAGCCAGTCGCGAAGGGCGAATCCACAGACGGATGGCGACGAGTGCTCCTGCGCATCGTCGCGTTGCGCTGGATGGAAACGGGTCTTGGTTCAGTGCCCGTGGTGGCCGTGCCCGTGCTTGCTTGCGATCGCTTTGGCGTGATGGATGGTCGCGTCGATCGAATGGCCGCCATGGCGAACGATCTGCGGCGTGAATGTGCCCAGCAACATTCCGACCGCAGACGCAGCGAGACCGAGGAGGTTGGCGGGGACGAGCGAGTCAGGCGCCAGCGCGTCGGCGCCGATCCACGTGCCGATGCCGAGAACCACGGAAAGGAGCGCGCCCTGCGTGTTCGCCCGCTTCCAGTAGGCTCCGGCGAGCAGCGGCACGAACGCACCGACGAGAGTCACGTTGTAGGCGTTCTGCACCATCTCGTACATCGTGTGCGTGCTGTTGAGCGCGAAGATCAGCGCGCACGCGGTGAAGGTGACCAGCACGACGCGCAGCAGCAGCAAGAACTGCTTGTCACCGAGCCGCGGCGCGAACGGCCGCAGAACGTTCTCGGTGAACAAGGCGGTCGGCGCCAGCAACGCGCCGCTCGCGGTCGAGAGGATCGCGGACAGCAGCGCGCCGAAGAACATCACTTGCGCCCAGGGGGGCATCTTGCCGAGGACGAGGTTGGGCAGGATCTGCTGGATCGCGCGCGGGTCATCGCTGGCGAAGAGTTCCTTCATCTCCGGGTGCGCAACCAGCGCCGCATACGCGATGAACATCGGCACGAAGGCGAAGCCGAAATAGACGAGCCCGCCGATCACCGTGCCACGCACGGCGTCGTTCTCGTTCTTGGCGCTCGTCATGCGCTGGAACACATCCTGTTGCGGGATCGAGCCGAAGGCGAAGGCGAAGAACGCCCCAGCCATGGCCCACCAGCCGGCGCTGTCTTCGGGGAGCATCGCGAACTTCCCCTCGTGCGCGGCTTGCTCGATGACCTTGTTGACGCCGCCAGCCATGTCGCACGTCAGCATTGCGACCAGGGACAGCCCGATGAGGATGACGACGGTCTGCAGCAGGTCGGTGAATGCAACGGACCACATGCCGCCGAAGATCGTGTAAACGAGCACGATGGCCGAGCCAGCGATGATGGAATGGCTGAGTGCGAGCGCGCCGCCGCTGAGCGTGGCGATGACTAGGCCCAATGCCGTCATCTGCGCCGAAGTCCAGCCCAGGTAGCTGATCGTGATCGACAGGCTGGTGAGCACTTCGACGCCCTTGCCGTAGCGGTGCTTGTAGAAGTCACCGATCGTCAGCAGGTTCATCCGGTAGAACAGGCGAGCGAACAGCAGTGCCGCGAGCACGAGGCATGTCGTTGCGCCGAAGGGGTCGCCGGGGATCCCCGCGAGTCCATCCTTGGCAAACGTCGCGCTGATCGACAGCACGGTTTCGGCGCCGAACCACGTTGCGAACACCGTCGCGATGTTCATGTAGAGCGGCAATGCGCGTCCGGCGACGAGATAGTCCTTCGAGCTTTTCACGCGCCGCGCGGCGACGAGGCCGATGGCGATCGTGAGGGCGAAGTACGCGAGGACGAAGGGAATCAGCAAGGCGGGTCTCCGCGATCGACTGGGTGCAAACGAAGGGCGCGCGAGAGTGTATGGACCACAGAGCCATGCAGTGCGGTCGATTTCCTGGCTGCCGCGTCGTGCTGCCGCGTGCGTGGGGGACTCGCCGTCCTGTAGTCTCCCGCGCCATGAAACTCCTGTTGATCGCTTTCCTCTCCGTCGCAGCGTTTGCTGGCGCGCGCGCCACTCTTGCCCCGGCTCCTTTCGGCAACGCGCAGGAACCCATGAAGCCAGGCCCGCAGCACGCGCTGCTGCAGAAGTATGCCGGTTCGTGGGACTGCGTCCTGACGGGCATGGGCCCCGACGGCAAGGAAGCAACCTCGAAGGGCGTCTCGGTCTCCAAGAAGTTCGGCGACTTCCACACGGTCGAGGACTTTGACGCCGAGTTCATGGGTCAGAAGTTCACCGGCCATGGCATGGTCGGCTACTGCTCGACTCGGGGCGCTTACTTCACCTACTGGGCGGACACGATGTCGCCGACGCCGCTCACCGCCTACGGCCAGTATGACGAGAAGACGAAGACCATGACGCAGAAGGGTGAGTGCCTTGGCGCGTCCGGCAAGCTCGAGCCGTGCACGCTGGTGACGAAGCACGTCGACGACGATCACTTCTCCTTCGAGATGCTCGCCTCGATGCCGGACGGATCGCAGATGTGCGTGCTGCGCATCGACTACACGCGGCGCAAGTGACTCGCGAAACCGACTGCGCGGATGCGGGCGCCTTCCCGCAAGGCCGGCCCTCGATCGCAGCGGTGTTTGCGCGATTCTTGCGCTATGGCTTCTACGCGTTCGGGGGGCCGGTGGTGCAGATCAGCATGCTGCGTCACGAACTCGTCGAGCGCGAGCGCTGGACCCAGAACGCGACGTTCACGCGCGCACTGGCGGTCTATCAGGCGTTGCCCGGGCCAGAGGCCACGGAGATGTGCTGCTGGTTTGGGCACATCGCCCGCGGGCGACTCGGCGCCGTCGCCGCAGGCGTCGGCTACGTTCTGCCCGGCTTCTTGCTGATGCTGCTGTGCGCGTGGCTCTACGTCGAGCATGGCGTGCAGAGTCCCTGGGTCGCGGCTGCGTTTGCGGGCATGCAGCCAGCGGCGTTGGCGCTGCTGATGAAAGCCGTGCCGAACAGCTTCGGGCACGTGCTGAAGATGCAAGGCGCCGTGGTCGCCTGCGCATTTGCGTTGGCGGCGGACTTCGCTGGCGTGCCGTTCTGGGTTCCATTGCTCGGCGGCGCGATGTGGTGCGGCCTCCTTTCTCGCGGCCTTGCAGTGCGCGCCGCGGCGTGCGGAGCCTTCTTTGCCGTCTTGTGGTGGAGCGTTCAGCGAGGCGAATCGGCACCCATCGTGCTGGATGCGCCGCAGTCCGCGAGCGCGCCGGTCGTTGCAGACGCATGGGCCCTCTTCGAGACCGGACTGAAGGCGGGGCTGTTGACCTTTGGCGGCGCCTACACGGCGATCCCCTTCGTTCGCGGTGACGTCGTGACGAAGCATGGCTGGATCGGCGATGCGCAGTTCCTCGACGGCATTGCGATCTGCGGTGTGTTGCCGGCGCCGCTCGTGATCTTCACGACCTTTGTCGGCTATGTGGTGGCAGGGTTGTCCGGCGCGTGCGCAATCACTCTGGGCATGTTCTTGCCGGCCTTCTCGTTCACGCTCGTCGGCCATGCGTGGATCGACAGGCTCGTGCCCGAGCCGCGCTTCCATGCCGCGCTCGATGGGACGGCAGCTGCCGCCTTGGGCTTGATCGCAGCAACCGCGCTACGGCTGTGCCATGCGCGGTTGGATAGCTGGTTTGCGTGGGTCTTGTTCGCGTGTGCCCTCGTCATCCTGTTGAGGGTGCGAAAGATCTCGACGGTGCCGCTGGTGATCGTTACAGCCGCGGTTGCAGGGCTCCTGTTTTACTGATCGTCGCGAGAAGGCGTCTGCGCTGTGCCGTGTGGAGTATTCGGCGCGCCGTCGAGCGAGCGCCGCGTGCACAGATCCGTTCTTTGGGGTGATTGTCGTGGGCACAGCTCGCCCCTAGCGTCGCGTCGATGCGCACCTGGTTCTTGGTCACGGGAGTCGTGTTGGTCTCGCTCGCATCGTGCAGCAACGATTCGCCTGCCTCGGCCTCACTGACTCAAGTGGACTTGAAGTCGTCGCCAGCGCACTTGCTGCCCGGCTCGCTGATCACCTTGCGCCCTTACTTCCGCGCCGGCACGGCTCACATCGATCCCGATGTCGGCCCGGTCGAGAGCGGCAGGGCCTATGTGGTTGGCCCCTTTGCATCAGCGCGTCGCTACACGTTGACAGTGGTCGACGGCCTCAACACTTCTGCGAAGACGATCGACGTTCCGTTCCGGTATCGCGAGCAAGTCACGCAGCTCGATGCGAGCACGATTGCCCGAAGTGAACATGCAGCGGTGTCGCTGCAAGACGGCACGATGCTCGTCGTCGGCGGACGTTCGACCGGAGTGGCGGCGAACTCGACCGCGGAGCAATACGACCCGACGCGCTTCTCGCACGTTCCGGTCGGCAATCTGTCGATCGGCCGTCGTGACCCGCAGGTCGTCGTCGAACCACAAGGAAAAGGCGGAGAGTTGGCGGCGCTGTCGTTTGGCGGCGCGGCGCAGGAACCGATCCCAGGCGCCGGCACTGCAGTGGAGCGTTGGAACTCGCAGCAACTCGGCTGGAGCATCGTCGGCAACCTGTCGGTCACTCGCTCGCGACACACGGCCACACGGCTTGCGGATGGCAGTGTGCTCGTGCTCGGCGGCGAAGCGGCGGGATCCGACCCGACTCGCCTCGCAGGCGAACTCTGGACCGCTACCGGCTCACGCGCCACGTTGGGCGGCATCGCGACGCATCGCGTCGGCCACACGGCGACGATGCTGGTAGACAACCGCGTGCTCATCGTCGGTGGCGTGGACGCGATTCGTGGCCAACCGATTGCGACGGCGGAGATCTTCGATCCAGCGACCGAGACGATGCAGCCGGCCGGAACGCTCGCGGTTGCGCGCTCGGCGCACGGCGCGGTCGCGCTCGGCAACGGTCGGGTGCTGGTGATCGGCGGCACGGACGGGATCTCGGCGGTGCGTGCTTGTGAACTTTGGGATCCGGTGACGCAGACCTTCTCCGCGACTGGCAGCCTGTTGCAGGCCGTCACCGAAGTCCGCGCGGTCCAAGGTGGCAGTGGCGAAGTGCTAGTGATCGGCGGTCAGACGGGCACGCGTGGGGCTTCGTCGATGATGCAAGCCTGGTCGGAGCAGACCGGCGAGTTCCGCGTGTTCGGATTCGGCCTGCCGGCGCCGCGCAGCGGCCACTCGCTCACGGTGCTCGAGGACGGTCGTGTGCTGCTGCTCGGCGGCGACGCGGGCGCGGACTTTCCTACACCTGCGGCGTGGCGGATCGACTGACTGCTTGCGAGGAGCGCGCGTCAGGCCTTGTGCATCTTGCGCAGCCAGCCGTTGGGCGCCGACGTGACGTTGTAGCCAAACGCATCCGCATAGTCGGAGTCGATGGCGTAGCCCTGCGCGCAGATCTTCTGCAGGCCCTCGACGAAGGCGATCGTCGGTGACAGCCCGATGTCCTCGAGCACGTAGTAGTCGCCGACCTCGACGTGGCGGTCGACATTGAGAGTGACGTCGAGCACGTTGACGTGCGCGTCGTCGATGACCAACCATGGATGCGGCAGGCGACTCAGCAGCGCGGCATCGAGCGTCTCGAGCTCGTAGAGATTGCAGCTGTGGAAGTGCAGTCGCGGATGCGTGGCCGCAGGACTGATGCACTTGCTGAACAAGTCGAACGAGTGCACTTCGCCGCCTTCGATGGCGTAGGTGTCCATCAGGTCCGAAAGCCAAAGGCCGCTGCCGCCCTGGAGGCTGCCGAACTCGAGAATCGTCTGCGGGCGCAGTTCCCAGACGAGGTTCTGGTAGAGGACGAGGTCAAAGGGGGTCTTGATGCGCAGCAGGCCCTTGTAGCCCGAGGCGACGCCAGTGGGGACGGTGCCGCGGCATGCGTGCCACGCATTCATCGCGCTGCCGAAGTTCCGTTGGTGCAGCTGCTGGAATCGGTCGGGCCGCGGCTGGAGCGCCTCACACGACGCGGCGACGTTCTCGATGTAGCGGATGCTCTCCGGGTCGGTCGCGAAGTCGCGGTAGTGCGTGCGCAGCGCCTTGGCGTAATCGGAGAATCGATACTGGCTGCGCGGATCGGGAGTCATCGCGTGGCATCATTCCAGGCAACTGCGGCGGCGCAAGGCGCGCGATCCCCGACGCGAACGATCGGGGTCAGGAACCTGCTCGCTGCCGCCGCGTTGGCCCGCCCTTCTTCCACCGCTCGAAACAACCGCGAACATCATGAATGCAGATCTGACGACGGCCTTGCCCGATCTGTCGCCGGTGGTCGAGATCACCAGTCTCGGTCTGCTGGCGGCGGCGTTGGTGGTTGTGATCATGACTGTGCGATGGATCCTTCGCGCCTTGCGGCGGAAGCCAGACTGAATGGTCCATTGTGAACAAAGGAGCAGCAACATGACTCGACCTGACGTTCCGCCGACGCCGATCCTGCCTGCCGGTCACGCGACGAACCCAGTGGGCGCCGCCTCGGACCTTCCAGTGCAGGGGCCTGTCGAAGACTCGGGCCTCTTGCTGCTCGGTGGCGTGTTGGCGCTCGCATTCGTCGTCTACTTGCTCTGGCGTCGCGGCGCACACAAGGGGGACGGTGGCGGCGGCGCCGCTGGTTGAGCCCCTGGTCGCCGCGCGCTGGCGAACCCAATCGCTGGCCGCTGCGTTGCTCGTGGCCCTGTCGCTGGCCGCGGCGATCGTCGCGCCGATCTCGGCGATGGTGCTCGGGCCGCTGCTGCTCGGCGCCCCGCACCTGATCGGCGACCTGCGCGTTCTTTGCCTGCAACGGCCGGCGGACATCGACGACCGCACGATCGCGCGCATCCTGATTCCACTGATTGCGATGACGATGGTCCGTCTGCTCGGCAACTCGATTCCGTCGCCGGCGGAAGTCGAAGTGCTGCTCGGCGTCACCGCGGTCGTGATCGCATCCCACTGTGGGCAGTCGTCACAACGCGTTCGCCGGTGGATGCTCGCGACCATGCTGCCGCTCGTGGTCGTCGCGGTTGCGTTCGCGCCAGCCGTGCAACTCACGTTGGCGCATGCGCACAATGTCGTCGCCTTCCTCGCGTGGATGGCGTGGACGCGATGCACGCGCGGAGCCTTCTGCGTCGCTGTCGTCTACGTTGCGGCATGGCTCGTCGTGATCGCGCTGCCGATGTCGGAAGGAGAACTCGCGGCTGGAGCATTTGGCGCGACGGCCTCGACCTTCAGCTCCGGCCTCGCGCCGGGCGTCGACCCGACGCACGGAGCGCTGGTGGTGCGCTCGTTCGTGTTTGCGCAACTCGTGCACTACGGGATCTGGACCTTTGCGTTGCCGCGTGTCGATGCGGCGCGCGAACGACGGCTGCCGCGGATGGCGTGGATCGCGATAGTGGCCGGTTGCGCGCTGGTGCCGATCGCCGGCGCCTTCGACGCGCTGCGGGTTCGGGGTGCATACCTGTCGCTGGTCGTGTTTCACGGCTGGTTCGAGCTGGCCGTGTTCGCCTTCGTCGCCGTACGCCGCTTGGACGGGCGCTCGCGATGATGTCGTGGCTGTTTGCGTTCGTGTGGACTCTCGCCTTCGAGACGCCGGTTTACGCGGCCTTGCTCGAACGCGAGGCCCGTAGCTGGCGCGGCCCGTTGCTGGTGTCGTTCGCGCTCAACGCCATGACGCACCCCTTGTTCTCATGGTGGGTGCTGTCGTGCTGGCCATCGGAGCAGTCGATCGTGTTGGTCGAATGCGCGATCTTCGTCGCCGAAGGCCTCGCGCTCGCCGCGGTGCGTGCGCGTAACCCGCGGTGTGCCCTGCGCGGGAGGCGGCTGCTGCGTTCGTCCTTGGGCATCGCGCTCCTCGCCAACCTCACGTCCTACGGGCTCGGCAGGTTGTTCTTCTCGTGAACGATGCCCTGCTGCCGCGCCTCGTGACGATCACTCGAGCGCCGACTCGATTGCCGCGCGCAGTTCCTTGCTGTCCGGCGCCACGCCTGCCGCGAAGAACTGCAACGCTTTGCCATCCTTGCCGACGAGATACTTGCAGAAGTTCCAACCTGGCAGCTTGCCGGTCGTTTGCTGAAGCTGCGCATACAGCGGGCTCTGGTCCTTGCCCTCCTTGGTCTGCAGCTTTGCGAACAACGGGAAGTCGACGCCGTGCTGCGTCGTGCAGAACGATTGGATCTCGGCGGCCGTCCCCGGCTCTTGCGCGCCGAAGTCATTGCACGGGAAGCCGAGCACGGCGAAACCCCTGCCCTTCAACTCAGTGTGCAAGGCCTGCAGCCCTGTGTATTGCGGTGTGTAGCCGCAGTAGCTCGCGACGTTCACGACGAGAGTGACCTTGCCGTGGAACTGGGACATGTCGACGGTCGAGCCGTCGAGCGCATGGAGCTTCATTGAATAGAGGTTCATGGCGGCGTCGGGGGCGGCGGCAGCTGCCGCGGTTGGTTTCGTGGTCTCGGTTGGGGTCGGCTGCGGGTTGCCGCACGCGCAAAGGACAGCGGCGAAGATTGGAGCCAGCAATGCTGGCGAGGCCGTGAGGACTGTGGTCATGACCGCCTCACTTCGAGCCGACTGGCGTTGCGGATGCAACGGTCAGCGCAGGGTCGCGAGGACGATTTCCATGTCCTGTGGCACCGGCGAGTCGAATCGCATGGCTTCGTGGGTCGCGGGATGCTCGAAGCCGAGTTCGTGCGCGTGCAGCAGAATCCGTGGCGCCGGGAGCGCTTCGCCTTGGTGTTCGCGCAGGTAGCCGCGTTCGCCGAGCAGCATGTGACCCCGCTCCGCCAGGTGGATGCGGATCTGGTGGGTGCGGCCGGTGTCGAGTCGGCACGAGACCAGCGTCGCGCCGCGCAAGGTCTCGACGGGCTCGACGTGCGTGATCGCCTCCTTGCCGACGCGCGAATTGCGCACGGAGCCGCGGAGGCCGTCCCCTCGATCCTCTGCAAGGTGCGAGCGGATCGTCTGTGCCTTCACGTCGCCGTGCGCGATTGCGAGGTAGCGACGATGCACCGTGTGCAGCCTGAGCTGGTGCTGCAGATGCGTGCAGGCATCGCTTGTCAGCGCGAACATCATCGCGCCGGTGGTGTCACGATCGAGGCGATGAACGACTTGGACCGGATGGCCGAGCAGTTCCTGCAGTCGCCGATCGAGTGCATCAGGGTCGTCGGCAAATGGCACGGACGGCAGGCCCGCGGGCTTGTCGACGACCAGGACGTGGCGGTCTTGGAAGATCACGCGAGCCTTGTCGAACGGCGGCACGAGCGGGCCCTTCTGGATGCGCGTCGTGGCGACCGCGATCGTGATTTCGTGCGTGGCGTCGACGGCGCGCGCCGGGTCCGTCGCACGCACGCCATTCACCGTGACCTTGCCGCGCTGGATCAGGTCGCGTGCATCGCCCCAACTCAGGGTGGGGCGGAACGACCTGACGGCGCGATCGAGCCGTTGCGGCGACACGGCCGCATCGGGGCGAAAGGTTCCGTCGCGCGGGTCGCTTGCCATGGGGGCGGACTTGATACCCGATCCGCTTGGCGATCGCGAAGCGGTGGTCCCCCCTTCGACCGTTGACGAAAGACGCGCACGAGGGGATGAAGTGCGCGTGAGTCCGAAGTCCCAACTGCAGGCTGCGCACGCCGTGTTGGTGTTCGTGCGTCACGGCGAGAGCACGGGCAACGAGCGCGGCGTGTTCTCGGGTTGGCGCGACCTGCACCTGACCGAGCGCGGGCGCGCGCAAGCTGCGGCCGCCGGCCACGCGCTGGCGCAACGCGGCATCCGCTTCTCCAGCGTGTTCACTTCGGAACTGCGCCGTGCGGTTGACACCTGCGAACTGCTGCTCGACGCCATGGGCCAAGGCCACATGCTGCGGAGGCGCTCGTGGCGGCTGAACGAGCGGCACTGCGGCGCGATGCATGGCCTCGACAAGCAACAGTGCAAGGACCTCTGGGGCGACGAACTTGCTCGCGTCTATCGGCGCTCTTGGGATCGCGGGCCGCCACCATCAGAAGCTGGCGGTGATGACGATCCTTGTTCGGACGCGCGATACCGCGACGCGGAAGAGCCTCTGCCCCTGTCGGAATCGATGGGGCAGATGGCTGCGCGTGTGATGGTCGCTTGGGAGCAGATGGTGCGGCCTGCTTTGGTGCAAGGCGCGCGCGTGCTCGTCGTCGGGCACGGCATGGCGTTGCGCGCACTCGGCCGGCCAGTCGAAGGCCTGCTCGGCCCGACCTTGCCCGAGTGGAAGCTCGCGAGCGCAGCTCCGCGCGTCTACTGTCTCGACACGTCGCTGCGTCCGACGTCGATCGACTCGATCGACCACGGCAATTCGATGCCGGACGAATGAACCACGACGCGCCGATCGACGCCCCGTTCTGGCTGCTGCCAGTCGTGCATGTGCTGGACCAATGGATGGGCCGCGGGGCATCGCCTCGCGAAGCGGTGGCCGCGCAGTTCGAACGCGGCGCACCGTCCGAGGATCGCGTCGCGGTCTCGCGCATCGCTTACGCCGCGATCCGCAAGGATCGTCAGCTCGCATTCGCGCTCGGTGCCGCCGTCGACGAACTGGACCGCAACGGCCGCGCTGCGGCGATCGCGCTGGCCGAGGGCGTGTCGTGCGGAGAACTCGCGCCCGATGAGGCACGGGAACTGTTTCTCCGTTGGTCGGCGATCCAACTTGGATGGGACGACGTGTTGCGTGTCGAGTCGGCGGCGAAGCGGATCCCCGATGCGATGCAGCGCTTTGCCGTCCTGCACTCGCTGCCAGACTGGGTCGCGGCGCTGCTCGTCGATGAGTTTGGCGACGAAGCCGAGGTGGTTGCTCGCTCTCTCGCGCAGGAGCCGCCGCGCGCGATCCGGGCCAACACGCTGAAGGTGAAGGACCGCGGCGAACTCGCGACCAAGCTCGCAGACGTCGGGATCAGCACGACCTTTGGTCGCTATGCGAAGGACGCGCTGCTGGTCACGGATCAGAGCTCGTTGTTCGAGACCGAGGCCTTCCGTCTCGGAATGTTCGAGCAGCAGGACGAAGGCAGTCAGCTCATTGCGCTGGTTACGGCGCCGCCGCCGCGCGGGCGCGTCTTCGATGCCTGCGCCGGCTCCGGCGGCAAGTCGCTCGCGCTGGCTGCCTTGCTCAACAACAAGGGCCGTGTGCTCGCAGCAGACGTCCACAAGGGCCGCATGGATGGTTTGGCGTTGCGCGCGGCACGGGCTGGTGCGTTCAACCTCGAATGCGCAATCGTGCCTGAAGATGACTGGCCGCAACATGTCGCCGCGTTCGCGGTGTCGTGCGATCGCATCCTGCTCGACGTGCCGTGCAGCGGGATCGGCAGCTGGCGTCGAAGGCCGGAAGCGCGGTGGATGCTCGAGCCAAGGGACATCGACTCGTTGCTCCGCACCCAGGCGATGCTATTGGATCGCGCCGCGCATGCGCTGAAGCCAGGCGCGCGCATCATCTACGCCACGTGCACGGTGCTGCGTCGCGAGAATGAGGCGCAGGTGGAGGCCGCGCTGGCGAGGCATCCTTCGCTCGAACTGGTGCGCATCGCCGAGATCCTGGGCAAGGCCATCGCGATGCCGATCGCGGACCCGACTGGGACCTTCGTGTCGCTGCGGCCGGACCGGCATCAAGCCGACGGGTTCTTCGCAGCCGTGCTGCGGAAGAAGCGCTGAAGGCGCAGCGAGCCGGCGGAGGTCCGCGAAGGCGCGCCGCGCAGCGGCGCGGCTTTGCCCACGATCCGCGCAGCGGCTACGGCCGACGGACTACTTGCCGCCGCCTGGTAGCAAGCCCTTCAGTTTGTCCTTCGCCGCCTTCTTCACGGCATTCTCGGCCGCCTTCTTGGCCGCGTCCTCGATCGCTTTTTTTGCCGCTTCTTCGGTCTGCTGCTTCGCCGCTTCGATCGCCTTCTCGACCTCGTCTTCCGCGCGTTGCTTGGCGGCATCGAGGTTCTCCTGCACGGACTTGTTGGCGTCGAGCACGCCGTCGAGTTGCGGGACACCCTTCAGCAACTTGCCTGCCTGCGCGTTGACGAAGCCGGCGAGTTCTTGCTTGCCGGCCTTCATCAATGCGTCTGCGAGCGCCTTGTCTTCGATCGACACCGACGGCCGAGTGACCGGGCCCTTCAACACGAGTGGCAGCGTGAGTGCGTCGATCTTGGTTTCCTTGGTCCCTGCGATCGCAAACGTCGTGTTGCGCATCGTCACCGAGACGGGCAGGTCGATGGCCAACGGCGCGCCCTGTTGTTGTTGGAGCGAGCCAGCGATCGCGAGGTCCAGCGTGCCGCCGCGCACCGGCGCTGCGCCGGAGGTCTTGATGTTGGCGAACACCGCGTCCACTTCGAGGTTCTTGATGCCAAGTTGCAGGCTGCCGCCGACTGCCGACTTGCTCGGACCACCGAGGCTTGCGGTCCATGATCCATCGACGGTGCGGATCTCGACCTTCGGCGCCTCCTCCAAGAGCCAGGGGTTCGACGACCAGTTGGACAACGTGACGTCGATCGCGCCACCTGGAGCGTCAGCGCGGGTGATGCCATGGACCTGCACGCTCTTGATCCAGACCAGCGGTTGTTCGTCGCGAATGCCCACCGCGACGACCTTGGCCAGTCCGACCTCGGCGATCTGTTGTTCGAGATCCTGTTCTGCTTGCTCCTTGGACTTGGGTTCGGGCTTCTCCGCGTCGCCGCCTGAGAGCTTCTCCAGCCACTCGCTGCCGTGCCGCAGCCGCTCGCGCCAGACTTCGATGTCCTTCAAGTAGTCATCGAGCGTCGGCGTCGTCGCATCTGCTGGCGGCGGCGGGGGCGGCGGTGGCGTGACCAACTGGCCCGGCGTCGCGCGACGGTTGCCGCTCTTGCTGTCCTTGGCGACGAGTTTCTCGACGACGAGGTGCCTGCGCAGGAGCGCGCCGGTGTCGATCTGCGCCGTCAGTTCTACGGACTCGAACAGGTTGGTATCGAGCTTGGTGGCGTCGGCGATTGCGAGGTTGTGGACACGCAGCGAGCCGTCCGCGAGATCGAGCTTCACCGCATCGAGGTCCACAGTGGCGCCGTTCACGGCGACCAATGCGGACATCGTGCCACTCGTCAACGCTCCCTGGCTCAGCATGGTCTGCGAAGTCCACAGGCCCCAAGCAAGCGCCACGACGAACACGAGGCCGCCGAGACGGATCGGCAGGCTCTTCTTGCCGCCTTCTGCGAGTTCTTGCCAGGAGACCTTGTTGCCCTTGCCGCCGCCGAGGAACAACCACGTCAGCAACTTCACGTACCACTTCTTCGAGTACTGCTGGTAGGCAACGGAGCCCGATTCGAGCGCCGCCATCCGATTGCGGTATGCCTGCAGCGAGGACCACATGCCGATGCCGGTGCCGACGCCGAATACGAGCCCGACGACGAGGCCGCCGGTCGTCGCGTAGCGCTCGAGGCCGAACCACGCGGTCACTGGTCCGTTGGCGAGCGATTGCACGACACCGCGCAGTGCGCCATCGATCATCCATTGCCCGATTGCAAACGTGAGCGGCAGCAACACGAAGCTCGCGAGTTTGGCGACGATCGTGACCAGCGTGAACACGCCGAGATTCGCGTTGCAGATGAACGCGAAGAAGAACAACAAGAGAATCAGGCCCGGTGACTGCCGGAACCCGCCACCGAGATCGGACGGGAGGAAGAAACCCGGGACGAAACCGAGCATCCCGGCGAGCACGGATGCGGTGAGGACTTGCCCGCGCGTCGCCTTCCCGCGCAGGAACTTCGTGATCTTGCGGACAACCATGGGCAGGGAGCGTAGCGGCGCTGCGTCAGGCTGGAAGCGAGCCGCGGCGCAACGGCTGGCTCAAGCACTGCCGACGGCGGCGTCGCCGAGGATCAGCCGTCGTTCCGAGATCCGACGGGCGCCGTCTCTGTTGGCTCGCCCGGCTGGATCTCGGTCGTCGGTTCGATCGCCATTCCGATCTGCGGCGGGTTCTTCTGCAGCCAGTCGAGCAGCAGGTTCATCTCGTCGCGAAGTTCGGTCAGGTGGTCGCCCTTGCGCAATTGCACGCGGAACGAGAAGTCGCCGCCGCGTATGCGTTCGATGCTCTTCGCGATCCGATAGGCCGGTCCCGCGATGGTGTGCGACAGTCGCAGTGCGTGCATGACGAGCATGCCAGCCGCGATCAACTCAAAGGCCATGACGAGCCAGATCAGCGGCATCATGTCCGGCAGTTCTTGGTCCAGCGCGCGCGCTTCGCTGAGCACGTCGCTGCAGTAGACACCAGTGAATGCAGCGATGCCGGCGAGCACTGCGGCTGGCAGTGCCGTCATGCGAAAGACGATGCGCCCCTGCATTGCGGGGTTGATCAGCCAGGCCTTGCGGCGTTCGTGACCTTTTCCTGCCATGGGCTGTTGCGGCTCGCTCGTCCTACATCGGCATCAGCAGCCTGTCCGGTTTAGCGAGCCTTCGAAGCGCCAACTCCGGCAGTGAGGAAGGCAATCGTGCTGGCTTCCGCATCGACGAGGTTTCGTCGGTATCGCGGAGTCGATTCTGCCCCCGCACACGAGCTCGACTCCTGGCGCTGCGGTCGGCCAAGGGCCATGACCGAGTCGGTTGGTCGTTCGTGCGGTCGCGCCGGGTGATTTCGGGCGCCCAGGTCCGGTCCAAGGGGCGGTCCAGCCGATATCGGGACGAGCCACTGCCTGTCTTGGGGAAGAGGAACGCATGCACGTATTGTTCGATGCTCGACTGCTCCATCGACCGCTTTCCGGGTTGGAACGCGTTCAACGCAATCTGCTGCGCGAACTCGCTGCCAACCCTGCGATCACGCGGCTTCGCGTTGTCGTGATGCATGGCACGAAGCTCCCCTCGGAGTTTCCTGAACGCGCCGAGCCGGTGTTCATCCATGGCACGGAGGACATCCTCCGCGAGCTGACGGGGAAGGACGCGCCCGACGTCTATCACCTCACGTGGTTCCCGGATCGCAATCCGCGCGACCTGTGGCTGCCGTTGGTGGCGAAGTCCGCGGTCGTCGAAGTGCACGACGCGATCCTCAATCGTCATCCTGAGTACCACCCAAACCACGAGTGCTGGAAGTGGTATTCATCGTTCGTGACTCGGCTGGTGCGCAACGCCGACCGCTTGCTGGTGCACAGCCGTTCGGTCAAGGACGAGGTAAGGGACGACATTGGCGGCAATCCGGCGATCTGCGATCTCGCTCCGCTCGCAGTGGAGCCGACGCTGCGCACGCCGCTGTCGAAGGACGCCGCTCGAGCGCGTCGCGATCGCCTCGGCATTCCGCCGCGCTACTTCCTCGCCGTCGGCAAGGACTATCCGCACAAGGGGCACAACACGATGTTCCGCGCGTTGGCGCGACTCGACGACGACATTCCGATCGTCTGCGCCGGCAGCCAGGTATGGCACGGTCCAGAAAGCACTAAGAACGAGATCACCGAACTCGGCATCCAGGCCCGCGTGCGCTGGATCGAGGGGCTCGATGACGAGGACGTCAAGGCGTTGATCCAAGGCGCGTCGGCGCTGCTCTACCCTTCGACGGAGGAAGGCTTCGGTCTGCCGCCGATCGAGGCGATGGCGCTGGGGACGCCCGTGATCGCTGCATCTGCGATGTCGATCCCCGAAGTCTGCAAGGACGGAGCCTGGCTGTTCCCAGCGGGGGACAGCAAGGCGCTATCGAGGCTGATGCACAAAGTCCTCACCGACCACGCGGCTGTCGCGCGTCTCGTCGCGCAAGGACGTGAGGTCGAGGCCGGTTACTCCTGGTTGCGCTGCGCGGAACAGACGATCGAGTGCTACCGCAAGGCCATCGCCGAATCGTCGAAGCAGACGTCGGAAGGCAAGTCCACCAAGCTCGCGCCTGCGGTGATCGAGTCGCTGCTGGTCCAGGCCAGAGCGCCGTTCTCCACGGAGCGAGAGCTCGCTGCATGGCAGGAGCGGTGCTTGTCGGTCGAAAACACCTTGCGCGAACTGCGCGTGCGGTTGGACCAGGCGCAGAGCGCGCCGATGCCCGCCGCCACTCTGGCTGGATTCGCGCAAACAGCGCCACAGATGGCAGCGCCGCCGCCGCCGCCGGCATTGGCCCTCGCGCCGATGACCGAGAGCGACTCCCCGCAGCCGCAGAGGCCTCGATTCTCGATCGCCCGTCGCCTGCAAAAGATCCGCGCCGGACTGGCGCGCTGGGCCCACCGCAACTGACCAACAACAACTGAATCCGCCGTCAGGCAGCTTCCTCACCGGGCGCTCGACACGTGGCAAAACCTCTCACAAAGAACCTGAAGAAGTCGCATCGCGCCGAATCGCTCGAGGCGATGGAGCTGCGCTTGCAACTGGCGCAGCGCGACCGCCAACTCGCGGAACTCACCGAGCACTCCCTGCGGATTCTCGATGAACTCGCGATGGCGCGGCAGCAGCCGGTCTTGGATGCGGCGCTGCAACAGCGCGTGGTTTCGCTCGAAGGAGCGCTCGCAGACGCGCGACAGCGGATGCGCACAGGCTCCAGGGCCTTGCTCACGCCAAGCCCTCGAGCCGTCGGCGAAGTCGCCACTTTCGACGTGGTCCTCTGGGGTTACGCCGCGGACCCGGAGCAGCAAGTCACCCGCGCGACCACCGAGATCGCCTGCGCCACGGCAACGGTCCTCATGGGCCGCCAGCACCGCGCAGAGAGCTTTGTCGAGGCTGCTCGAGCAGGCTGGACCGTGCTGGAGTCGTCGTGCGCGCGACCTGCTCACTATTGGAATCAGGCGATGTCCGCGACGACGTGCGACGTCGTGGTGTTCTTGATCGCAGGCGCGTCGATCCACGCCGAGGACCTCCGCAAGCTCGCGGAGGCTGCGCGCTGCAGCGGTGTCGCGGTGAGCAGCCCGCGCCTCTCGTGCGGCGGTGAGGTGACGTTGGGGCGCGGTGAGCAGGGGATCCTCGACGTGCGGCCGATGCAGTTCTCCGCGGAGGTCGCGTCGGCGCTTCGGCCGTTCGCGAGCCCAGAAGCCTTTGCGTTGTCCCGCGCTGCTTTTGAAGCGGTCGGTCCCTTCGATCAGGATCTGGCATCGGAGATTGCGCTCGCAGAATGGACGATGCGCGCCGCCTCTCAGTCGCTGCGCATCATCGGCGTCGTCGATGCACAAGCGCGCGTCGACGCGATGCTTGCTTCCGAGTCCGCTGCCGTCGCCGAGGCGGATCGGCTCACGGTGCTTGCTCGACACCGGCCGCACCAACTCATGGTGGCCGCGCTCGCATCCGAAGCGCTATGGCAGGCCGATGCCGACTTTGTCGGTTCGACCTTGCGCGCCGCGATGCAGCGATTGCCGCGCGCGCAGGAGTTCCCTGCCGCCATCGAGATTCTGGTGCATCAGGCGCAGACCGTCTCGAGCTACAAGCGGATCGCGCCGGCGATGCGTGACCGCATCGCTGCGCTCTGCCGCGAGCTGCAGTTGGCCACGGATTCCTTGTCCACCGACGGGGCATGGCCGTCGCTGGTCGAGCGGGCAGTGGCGGCGATCGGGCCGTTGCGTCAGCAGGCGTCGTTGGCGGCGACTGCTCGGCTCGAAGCGGATCGGGCCAAGAGCGAGCAAGTGGCAGCTTCGGCGAGATTCGATGCTGCAGAGCGAGAACTCAAAGACGGGATGCTCGCTCGCTCTGGAACGATCGACGCGTTGCGCAATGAGCTGCTCGAGCGTGAGCGTGCGATCGCCAGCTTGCGTCAGGACCTTGGACACGGACGGGGCGAGGCGCAGCGTTGCATCGATCACTTGGCCGAACAGCAGCAGCTCATCCTGGATCTGCAGGAGCAAGCTGGTCGTGACGCGCTGGATCGGGAACGTCGAGCCGACATCGAGAGCAAGTGGGCGGTGGCCAACTCGCTGGTGCAGAAACTCCAGGCCGATCTGGCGGAGACGACGCGGGCTGCGTCGCAGTTGAGCTTGCAGCAGGCCGAGCGGGCGCGCGTCGAAGTCACCGAGGTGCGCGAGCGTTCAGCCGCAGAGATCCGCGAGTTGCGCGAGCGTTCGGCGGCCGAACTTGGTGCGTTGCGCGAGCGTTCGACCGCCGAGGTCAGCGAGTTGCGCGAACGATTTGTCGTCGAGATCGAGGAACTGCGCCGCCAATCGACCGCCGAGATCGAAGAACTGCGCGCTCACGGAGTCGAACTCGAGACCCGCAGCGAGCATCTGCTCGCGCAGTTGGGCGAGCGCGAGTCCGCCGCACAGGAAGCAGGGCGCCGTGCAGCGCAGCTGCTGGCGGTGGCGGACCGAAGGGCGGATGCCGCACAGGAACGCGCAGCCGCAGCCGAGGCCGTATCGCAGGCTGCGGCGACTCGCGCGATGGGGCTCGAGGCGCGAATCCGCGCAGCGGATTCTCGAGTGTTCGAACTCGAGGACGCGATCGAAGAGGCCAAGGCCGCCGTTGCCCAGCAAGGGACGCTGATGGCCGCGCGCAGCGAGCGCCAAGAGGATGCGTTGAGGCAGGTCGAGGCGCGGAACACCGAGGCGAAAGCCGACGTCAAGCGCCTCGAAGGCGAACTCGAGGAGCGCGGCGCGAAGAATGCCGAGTTGGGTCGGAAGCAGGCGCAGGCGGCTGCTTCGCTCGAAGAGCTGCGGCAGCAGTTGGCGACCGTCCAGCAGCAGTTGCGCGAGACAGACACGAAACGGTCGGCCGCCGTCGCGCGGTCCGACGCGACCTTGCGAGTCATCGAAGAACGCGAAACATGGATCGCGCTGTTGCTGGACGAAGTGCGACAACGAAGGTGGGCGCCGCGCGACCTGCTGCAGCACGAGTGCGATTTCCTTGCCCGGCGCGATGAGCGGAAGACGCCATGAAGGTCTTGCTCGTCCTGCACCAGTACCTGCCGCGACACGTGACGGGAACGGAGCAGTACGTGCGGTCGGTCGCGCACGGCCTGCAGGCTCAGGGCGACGACGTGACCATCTTGTGCTACGAACCGCTGATCCAGTTCGAAGCGCCAGGGCGTGACTGGTTCTTGCGCGACGAGACAGTGGAAGGAGTGCCTGTCCGTCGCATCGCCGTGCATCCTCGGCACTCAGCGAATCGCGAGCTAGGCGACTACGAGAACCCGCTCGTCGGCTCGATGGTGGCGGCGATGCTGCGGGAGGGCGGCTTCGACATCGTGCACGTGTTCCACTTGCGCAACCTCGGGCTCGAGGTCTTGCGTCAGGCGCGATCCCAGGGAATCCAGACTGCAGTGCATCTGATGGACTTCTGGTTCCTGTGTCCGAACTTCCTGCTGCTGCGAAGCGACGGCTCGCTGTGCGAAGGACCAACCGAGCAGGGCTTCGGCTGCATTCGCTGCATGGATGCGTCGCTCGCACAAGCGGTCGACACCGCGGGGCTTCGGCCGCTGTTGGAACCCATGTCCGCGCAGCCGGCGCCTGCTGGCGGCATGGCCCCGACGATCGCCCGCCGCGCCCACGCGTTGGTCGCGCGCAAGCCGACGTTGTTTGCGGAACTCCAACGTGCGAACGCAGTGTTCGCGCCGTCGCGGTTCATGTGCAGCGCCTTCGAGTCGCAGGGATTCCCAACAGGCCGGATCGAGCTGCTGCCGTATGGGCTCGACCCTTCGCGTGGCGCGGCGCGGCCAGCGCAGCCTTCGGATCGCGCCGATGGCGTCCTGCGTGTTGGCTACATCGGTTCCATCGCGCGGCACAAGGGCGTGCACGTCGCGATCGAGGCCGTCCGGCGGCTCGAACGGAAGGATGTGGTCCTCCACGTCTTTGGTGACGTGGATACGCATCCCGAATACTCGCGCGAGTTGCGAGCGTCGGCCGGCAACGACCCGCGGATCGTGTTCGAGGGCAAGTTCGAACCCACCCAACTCGGCGAGGTGCTGGCAAGGCTCGACTGCGTCGCCGTGCCTTCACTCTGGCACGAGAACACGCCATTCACGGCGCTCGAGGCGCTCAACTTCGGCCTGCCGGTGCTGGCGAGCCGACTCGGCGGGCTGACGGAGATCGTCGAGGAGGGCAAGAACGGCATGCTGTTCGGATCTGGCGACGTTGGCCAACTGGCCGCGCGACTCGATCAACTCGCGTCGACCCCGCGCCTGCTCGCGACCCTTTCGCGCACCACGTCGGTGCACAGCGTGCTCCGCGACGTGCGGACCATGCGTCGTCGCTACGCGGAGATGCTCGCGGCGAACGAGGTCGAATCATGACGTCCGTTCCGCGCGTGCTCGTCGTGGTCGTAAACTGGAATGGTCGCGAGTTCCTCGGCGACTGCTTGCGTTCGATTGCAGCGCAGCAAGTGAAGGGCGGACTTCGCGCGATCGTCTTCGACAACGGGTCCACTGACGGGTCGGTGGAGTTCCTCGCGGCCGAGTTCCCCGACGTCGAGGTGGTCCGCACCGATCGAAACAACTACGCGCGAGCGAACAACGCGGGCGTCGCGCGGGCCGGCGAGTTCGCCTTGTTGCTGAACACCGATGCGACGCTGCGCGATGGTTGCGTGCAGAAGCTCCTCGACGCACTCGATGCCGACCCTCGCGCTGCCGCGGCAGCGCCGAAGATCGTGTTTCCCGACGGTCGTATCTGCACCACGGGCATCGCCGAGCGTGACGATCTGTATTGGGTCGATCGCGGGCAGGGTTCCACGGACGACGGCTGCGGCGGACCAGCCACGCCCGTGTTCGGCGTGTCGGGTTGCTGCGCTCTCTTTCGTTCGTCAGCCTGGCGCGAGGCCGGCGGTCAGGACGAAGAGTTTCACATGTACTACGAAGACGTCGACCTTGCGCTCGCCTTGCGGGCGAAGGGTTGGCGATCGCTCTACGTGCCCCTTGCCTGCTGCGTTCACGTTGGCCATGGGTCGATTCGCAAGTCGAAGACCTGGAAGGACGAACTCGGCGAGCGCAATCGACTGCTGGTGCTGGCGCGACACTTCGCCGAACGCTTCGTGCGCGAACTCGTTCGTTCCCCCTGGTTCCAGTCGGCCTCGCCGGAGCAGATGCGCGAGCTGATGCCGTCGCTCGCGCGCAGGTTGGCTGGCTCTGGCGATGGCGACCTCGTGGCGATGCTGCTCGACATGGTGCTGGCCTTGCGCGACGAAGTTCGCAGCTACGCCGGCGAACTCGACGTGAAGTGGGGCGAGCACCGCAACCTGCCCAAGATCCTCATGGAACGGGAGGGATGGATTGCGACGTTGCTCGAAGAAGTGAGGCGGCTGCGGCTGTGGCGGCTGCCTGGTCGTCGACTGAAGCCTGACGAGCAGAGATTCCTGGATCGCGTTCGCGGCCAGAGTTGACCCGACAAGCCCTGGCTCTTCCTTCGCAGGCGACGGACTGCGAACGTATGCGCCCTCGTGCCAATGCTGTTGCGCATCCTCGGACTCGGCGACGCGACAAAGGCGGAACTGCGCGCATCCGCTTGGACCGCGGCGATGTTCTGTGCGTGCCTTGCGAGCACGTTCTTGCTCCGACCGGTGCGCGACCAGTTTGGCGTCGATCAGGGTGTCGAGCAGATGCCGAAGCTCTACGGCATCACGCTGCTGATGACGTGCCTGTTCGCGCCGGCGTTCTGGCGGCTCGCGGATCGGATGCCGAGCCGACGCTTCGTGCCGATCGCGTTGCACTGCCTCGCCGCGAGCATGCTGGTCGTGTTCGCGGGTTTGTGGCTGGTTGGTTCCTACGATTGGAAGAGCGACGCGTCGCGAGCGGTGGGCGAGGGCTTCTGGGGCTTCTACAGCGCATTCAACCTGGCGGTTCCGACCTTGGTCTGGGTGCACGCGGTCCTGAACTTCGATCGGCGACAAGCGCTGCGCCTGTTTGGTCTGATCGGCGTTGGCGGCACTGCGGGAGCGGTGCTTGGCTCGCTTGGTGCTGGCCTCGTGGCGCAGACCGGCATCTTGCCGGCTTGGTCCGCGATCGGCAGCCTCGTGCTGCTGGAGTGCGCTTGCTTGTGTCATGCCTTCTCGGCAAAGGCATGCGCTGCGATGCGGACGGAGCGCGGCGACACGGCGCCGCGGGATCCCGTCACGCGCGGCGGGATCCTCGCCGGACTGTCGGCGCTCTTGCACAGCGGCTATCTGCGTTCGATCGCCGGCTACATGATGCTGTTGGCGATGACTGCCTCGGCCTTCGCGTTCTTCCGAACGCGCATGTTGGCCGAGCAGGTCGACGGTGGGCGCGCGCAACACGGCTGGCTTGCGCACCAGGAGTTCCTGAGTCAGAGCCTAGTCCTGCTGCTGCAGGTCTTCCTCTCGTCGCGCTTGCTGCGACGGTTGCCATCGGCCTTGTTCTTGAGCGCCAGCCCGTTGCTTTCGGCAGTCGGCCTCTGCGTCGTCTGGCAATGGCCGTCGGTGGCGACGCTTGCCGCCGTGATGATCATCTTGCGTGGCCTCCAGTTTGCGCTGGAGAAGCCGTCGCGCGAGGCCCTCTACACGCCGCTCGATCTCTTGACGAAGCACAAGGCGAAGTTCTTGCTCGACACGGTCGCGTTGCGCTTTGGCGATTGGGTCGGAGCCTGCGGGCAGGTGTGGATCGCTCGCGAATGGGGCAATAGCGTCGACGCGGCGATGGTCGCAGCGGTCGCGGTCGCATTGCTGTGGGCCTGCTTTGGAGCGCGAATCGGATCGACGGCGCGCTGAAGCGCGAGCAGCGCTCTCAGCCCGCGCTCTGTCCCAGCCCGCGTCGCGGCGGCAGGAGCAGTGAGAGCGCGCCTTTGTCGATGGCCGCCTCGCGCAACTCTGCACCGTCGAACTCGACGCCGTTGAGCGTGCATCCAGTCATCAACGCGCGCGACAAGTCTGCGCCGCAAAGCCGCGCGCCGGTGAGGTCCGCGCCGCGCAGGTCCGCGTCGCAGAGTCTTGCGCCGGTGAAGTCGATGCGTTGCAAGTTGGCGCCGGCGAGGTTGGCGCCGCGCATGTCGATGCCAGGCAACCGCGCGCCACACAGATCGCGGTAGCGTCCCACCGGCGGGCGGAACGAAGGCTCGGCCGCGGTCAGGATGCTGAGCAGCAAGGCCGGGCGGCGCGGCGGGTTCACCGCCAGCGCGGCGAGTTCGTGCACCAGGACCGGGTCGACGAGCAGCAGGTGCGCAATCGCGTCCACGAGTTGCTGCGGCCATTGTCGCGGCGGCGTTGGCGCGTCGGCGCGCTGCAGCGCGGCGCGAACGAGCTCTTCGGCTGCGAGCATCGTGCGCACGCAAGCCGAGTCGAGCAGGTGGCGATCCGATGGCGTCAGTAGCGCTTCAGTAGCTTCCTGGGATCGAGGGTTGGCGGCGCCGAGCAAGCGAAGCGACAGCGCGCGCGCCGCTGCCCGTCGCTGGCCGAGCCGCGTCGCCAGCACGAATGCCAGCGCGCAGAATGCGTCGGGCAACTGCATGTTGGGATCGACGCGAGCGACCGTTGCGATGTGGTCGAGCACTGCGGCGACGAGATCAGGCCGATGCCTGAGGTCGAGCAAGGGCGCCTGCTGCGCCCAGGCCGCAATCGCAGCTTCGCGCTGCTGCGGATGGTGGATCGCAAGGTAGTGATCGCAGTCCTCGTCGCGCCACGGTGCGAGGACCAATGCTCCCGGTTCGGTTGTGTCTGGCTTGCCGCGCGTCGCTCGAATCGTCACCCGCGCGCCTTGGTCGGGCATGGAGTCGGACTCGTCCAAGAGACAAAGGTCGGGCCGCGTGCCAAAGGTCGCGGCGAGATGCCGCAGTGCCGTCGTCTTGCCGGCCCCATTGCGTCCGACGAGTGCGATATCCGCATCGCCGGGGCTGGCGAGCAGCCGCGCAACCGCGTCCTCCAGCAGCATCGGAGTGGAGCCGTCGACGAGGATCCTCGGTCGGATGGTCGCGCGTTGCGGATGCGGTGGCCGAGTCATGGGCGGGCGCACTGTAGTGCAGACAGGAGGCGCAACTAGGGGGAGGCAGCGCTGCGCAAATCCGCTGCTAGCCACCTGAGAAGCCGTCAGTCCGATGCCAGGGAACGGTTGACGTCGTTCAGGATGCGGGATCTGCGGATCGGCTGACCTGCCCGACTTCGTAGCGGATCCAGCGGCACTCGATCGGGCCGTTGTGCACCGGCAGCTTGCGATCGGCGCGGAGGCCGAGGTGGCGCGTCAGTTCCGCGTTGCCCGACAGCACGTAAGCGCGCGCGCCCTGGCACTGCGCATGCAAGAAGTTGCCCAATGCCCGCCAGTCGGCGATCAGCTCCTCGTCCTTGGCGTCGAGTCGTTCGCCATACGGCGGGTTGACGACGACGACCTTCGGCGCGACGGCTGGCGCGAAGGCGGCGACATCGCCTTCTTGCAATCGGATCTTGCCCTTCAGTCCAGCCGCGGCGATGGCGATCTCCGCGATCGACAATGCGCCGGCATGCCGGTCGTTGCCGAGCAGTTGCGGGCAACGCGCGGCGCCAGCAACCGCGCGCGCTTCGGCGTCGTCGTAGAGTCGCCGCCATGCGGCCAAGTCGGCGTCGACGAAGCGTTCGAAGGAGAAGGATCGCGCAAGGCCTGGTGCGCGGTCGGTCGCCAGGAATGCAGCCTCGACGAGAAACGTCGCAGAACCGCACATCGGGTCGCACAAGGGCTCTTGCCGATCCCAGTCCGTTGCGAGCAGGAGGCCTGCCGCGAGCGCTTCGTTGAGCGGACTCTTGTGCAAGATTGCGCGATAGCCGCGCTTGTGCAGTGGCTCGCCTGACAGGTCGCGGTAGAGGATCGCCTGATCCGCATGCAGGACGAGCTTGACCAGCAGATCAGGCCGTTCGCGCTCGACGTCGGGTCGCTTGTCCTTCTGCTCGCGAAACTGATCGCAGATCGCGTCCTTGACGACCAATGCCGGGAAGCGCGTGTCGTTGGCAAAGCTGTCGCGCACGCTGGCGTCGACCGCGAGCGTCTGCAACGTGGTGATCGAGCGCGACCAGTCGACGCTCCGCGTGAGGCCGTAGAGATCGTCGCGGTGACGCACGCGACCGCGGAACAGCTCTTCTTGCACGCGCACCGCAGAACGCAGCCACAGGCAGGCCGCATAGCCAATGGCCAAGTCACCAAAGAACTCGCAGCCGCCGCGCCGCGTTTGCACGGAGCCCGCGCCGAGCGCCACCAACTCGTCGTGCAGCACCTGCTCGAGCCCGAGGGTGCACGCGGCGTAGTAGCGACGATCCTTCACGATGCGTCTTCGCGCGCGGGGCCTGCGGCCTTGGCGAACTCCGCTTCGAAGGTTTGCACCGCGGAGAGCACGGGTGCGGCGGCCATCTCGATCAGCGAGCAGAACCCCTTCTTGCGATTGAACTCGGCGAGTTTGCGCAGTTTTTCCGCGTAGCCCGGGCCCATGCCTTGTTGCACGCCCTTCAGGATGTGCACGAACTGGTTGGTCTCCATGCGGCAAGCCGGGCATTGCCCGCATTGTTCCTTCATGAAGAAGGTCGCGATCTCCAGCGCGAGTGCGACGACGTCTGTCCGTTCGGTGACGATGCGCACGCCGCCGCAGCCGGGGGACGTGCCGATCGCGCGCAGCGTCTCGTAGGCGATCGGCGTGTCGAGTTGCGCGCTGGTGACGAAGCCGCACGACAGCGCGGGCAGCACAGCGCGCACGCGCTCGTCGCTCGCAAGACCGCCGCCGCACTCTTCGATCAGGTGGCGATAGGTCGAGCCGAACGGCAACTCGTAGACGCCGGGGCGCTTCACCTCGTTGCCGAGCGTGAACAGCAACGTGCCCTTGCTGTCCTTCGTGCCGATCGCGGCGAAAGCGTCAGCGCCATGGCGCGCGATCCAGGCTGCATGCGCGAGCGTCTCGACGTTGTTCACCGTGGTGGGCTTGCCAAACAGGCCCGATTCGCCGGGGAAGGGCGGTTTCTTTCGTGGCTTCGCCGGCTTGCCCTCGATCGCGTTGAGCGCCGCGGTCTCCTCGCCTGCGACGTAGGTCGTTGGCGCCTTGTGGATCTCGATCGAGAACGAGAACGGCGTGCCACCGATGCGATTGCCGACGAGACCCGCGGCGCGCAGTTCGTCAAGCGCGTGTTCGACGCTCGCCACCTGCTCGTGCATGTCTTCGATCAGGTAGACGTAGCCCTTTTGCGCGCCGGTCGCGAAGCCCGCCAGCAACAGTCCCTCGAGCACGGCATGCGGATAATGGGCGAGCAGATGCCGGTCTTTTTCGCTGCCCGGCTCGTGCTCGCCGCCGTTCCCGACGACGAACTTTTCGGCTGCCGACTGCGTGGCGGCGAGGCGCCACTTCCGCCCGGTGGGGAACGATGCGCCGCCGCGGCCGCGAAGCCCAGAACGCTCGATTGCGTCGACCACTTCTGCGGGCGAGTTGGCCGCGAGTGCGCGCAGCATCCCCTCGAAGCCGCCGCGCGCGCGGTATTCGGCAAGGGACTCAGTTGGTGCGCCGACCTGGCGCACGAGCAGCATCGGGGCGTTCACGGGGCGCGGATGGTAGGTCGCCGCTGTTCCAGGGTCGAGCGCGCGCGCGCGGGCGCGGCCCAACTGGTGGAACTCAGCGACCGCGCTGACGCCGCCGCGGTCCGCGGCTGCCGCCGCCCTGGCTGCTTTTGCCGCCGTGCCCGCCGTGCCCGCCGTGCCCGCCGTGACCGCCGTGACCGCCGTGACCGCCATGACCGCCGTGCCCGCC